>Ga0079301_1000772_pt1 | contig 15475 bp, 16 predicted proteins | sample Wag4_2014_7_11_3_FD_74797 | JGI IMG/M metagenome (GOLD analysis project Ga0079301, IMG submission 74797) | Fresh water mixed with fracking chemicals microbial communities from Ohio, USA - Utica-2 Time Series FC 2014_7_11 | ecosystem: Engineered > Industrial production > Chemical products > Input... | reverse complement strand
GAATCAACGAAGTGTGCATGGCTTTTACCCACAGTTCGGAAGGTTTTTCGCCATGTAACAGATGCAAGAAATGACCACCGACAGAATCATCATCGGTTTCTACATCAATGCGTTTGCCGTTGGTGCTGAAGTGGTACCAGTACAACAAAGCCGAACCCAAGGATGCAATCAGACGGTCGGCGATATCGCGCGCGCCGGGGCTGTTGTGGTCATCTTTTTCTGGCAAGGCACAACCCAACACCGACACTGCGGTACGCATCACGTCCATTGGATGGCTGGCGGCTGGCAAGGCTTCCAATGCGGTTTTCACTGCCACTGGCAAGCCACGCAAGGCTTTCAATTTTTTCTTGTAACCGACCAATTCGGCGGTGTTTGGCAATTTGCCATGAATCAGCAGATAAGCGATTTCTTCGAATTCGCAGGTGGTCGCGATATCGAGAATGTCGTAACCACGGTAGTGCAAGTCATTACCGGTACGGCCAACGGTACACAAAGCGGTGTTACCAGCGGCTACGCCAGACAAGGCAACAGATTTTTTAACTTTAGGGGCTTGTGCTGCTTCGGTCATGGGTGAGTCTCCTGAGTAGGCAGTGACATTAAGTGAGGCAACTGCGTGGTAAAGCGTTGTGTCAGTGTGCACAACGCCCTTATTAAATTCGGTTATTTATTTTTACCTTCGGCAAACAGCGCATCGAGCTTCTGTTCGTAGTCGTGGTAGCCCAAGTGATCGTACAATTCCATGCGGGTTTGCATTAAATCAACCACGTGTTTTTGTGTACCGTGTTCACGCAGGCTGCCATAGACCGCCAATGCGGCTTTGCTCATGGCGCGGAATGCGGACAGGGGATACAACACCAAGCTAACGCCGTTTTCGCCCAATTCTTGTGTGGTATACAGTGGTGTGGAGCCAAATTCGGTGATGTTGGCCAATACAGGCACGCCAACTGCTTCAGCAAATTGCTTATACATGGCCAAATCGGTGATGGCTTCTGGGAAGATCATGTCAGCACCGGCTTCCACGCAAGCGCGGGCACGGTCGATAGCCGACTGTAAACCTTCAACTGCCAGCGCATCGGTACGCGCCATAATGACAAAGCTGTCATCGCGGCGAGCGTCGGTTGCGGCTTTCACCCGATCAACCATTTCTTCTTGGCTAACAATCGCCTTGTTTGGGCGGTGACCACAGCGTTTTTGTTGCACTTGGTCTTCAATATGCACGGCACCGGCACCGGCTTTTTCCAAAGCGCGGACAGCGCGCGCGATATTGAAGGCGCCACCCCAACCCGTATCGATGTCCACCAACAACGGCAGTTCGGTGACTTCAGTAATCCGGCGAACATCAATCAACACATCTTCTAATGTGGTGATGCCCAAGTCTGGAATCCCGCAAGAGCAAGCCGCCACACCGCCACCGGACAGATATAAGGCTTTGAAACCCGAATGTTCAGCAAGACGGGCGGCATAGGCATTCACCGCCCCAACAACTTGGAGTGGGTGTTCTTCTTGAACGGCTTGACGGAAGCGCTGGCCGGCTGTGGTCATAGTAACTCTCCTGAAGGAAACTGGGGTTGTGCTGCGGGGTTACCGAGCAATTGCTTGGTATTCTAGCAAGTGCTTGGTTTAGGCGTAAATAGAAGATGCAATATCTTCATCAAACTGCAACAAGGGAATGATTGGCAATCTAAAGCAGAAGATTGTTTTGTTGGGAACTTTTGCCACCATCGTTGTTCTTACCTGACAACTTATGCGTGTATCAAATGTAGCACAGTGCACTGAAATGTAAGCAGTGTGTCGCAGCTGTTCACCGTACCCACTGCATGTTCGCGGTAACTTGGCCAAGTGACGTTATCTCAATCCAATCTTGATTGGGACGACCTGCGTAACGAAAGAATAATGAATCATGACTGAACGAGAAGTCGATGAAGATTTGGTGCGCCGAGCACAACGAGGTGAGCCTCGTGCGTTTGATCTGTTGGTTTTGAAATATCAACGGCGCCTCATGCGGTTAATCAGTCGCTATCTGCGCGACCCTGCCGAAGTCGAGGATGCGGCGCAAGAAGCTTTTGTCAAAGCGTATCGGGCTTTGCCGAACTTCCGTGGTGATAGTGCTTTTTACACATGGCTGTATCGAATTGGCATCAATACTGCCAAAAATTACATCAGTGCTGGCAGTCGTCGAATTGTGGTAAACGGCGATACACTAGATGACGAAGGCGAGTGGCAAGATTCCTTTGCTCACGGTAGTGATTTGGCGACGCCTGAGGCGGAATTGTCCAATAAGCAGATTGTCGCCACTGTTCACGCTGCCACAGAAGCCTTGCCAGAAGAGTTGCGTACTGCTATTACGCTGCGCGAATTGGAAGGGCTGAGTTATGAAGAAATTGCACGGGTGATGGATTGTCCGATTGGTACGGTACGTTCGCGTATTTTCCGTGCTCGCGAAGCGATTGCCGCGCGTTTGCGCCCGATTCTGGAAACATCTGAAGATAGAAGGTGGTAATGATGTCAAAACATGATGAGGATAAGCTGGCCGAGCTGTCGGCGTGGTTAGATGGTGAGGTTGACGACCCTGCCGAATCTGCCCGTTTAGCTCGATTGGCCGCAAGCGACGCGCTATTAAACGAGCGTTGGCAGACCTATCACCTTATCGGTGACGCCTTGCGGGGCGATGCGGGGGTGGTGGGCCGTTCGGTGGCTGATCGAGTACGCGAAGCCCTACAACATGAACCGGTGATTCTAGCACCACGGGCTTTTGAACAAAAAGCAGCGCCACAAAATGCGATCACCGCTGACCCAACGGCTGATGCTGTTGAACCTGCACCTTCGGTGATTCCTATCCAAGAACAACCGCCAGCAAAACCACGCATGATGCCCTCGGCTTGGTGGTTTACTGCCACGGCAGCATCGGTGTTTGCTTTGAGTTGGTGGTTTGCACCACAGTGGGAATCGGCGGTGTCGGCGACTCCTGTTGCTGCTGTCAGTGTGAAAGCAGAATCAACAGTCTCGGCGCGGGCGCCGATGGTGGCCGACCAAACGGCAGTGGCATGGCGTGATGTGGGTGTCAATAACCCTTATCTTTATGCACATCAAGAAGGGGTGTTTGCGCCCGTGATGGCACAACGAGTGGCCCTGTCTGGAGAAAATCGTTGATGCGCTGGCGCCACGGGCTGGCCATCGGCTTGTTATGTCAGGCAAGCTGGGTAATGGCAAATAACGAGGCGGGCGTCGCATTATTGGAGAAAGCTACACTCGCCGCTCAGCAAACCAGCTATCAAGGTAGCTATGTATTACATGCCGATGCACAGCTGACTGCATTACAGATTATTCACCATTGGAGTCCTGATGGTGTATTAGAAAAACGCAGTTCTCTCGAAGGCGAAACATGGGAAGCATGGCGTGACGGTCATCTGATTCGTTTATTTGCTCCGCACCATGCCGGCAAAATGGCGGCGCACACGGCACTCGCTCGTCCCTACCCCAATATCTTTACTGGTGAGCCAAAACATATTCTTAACCACTATCGCTTACAGCGATTACATCTTGATCGTGCCGCTGGACAAAATTGCCTGTGGTGGGCATTGGTGCCGATTGAGCCGAATCGGTTTGTCCGCCATGTCTGTTTTCAACCGGATAGCGGTATGGTGATGAAAACCCAAGTGTTAGATGTTGATGGCAAGGTATTAGAGAGACTGATGTTTACGGCGTTCTCTCGCCAAGTCCCGCCGCCCAACACTTGGCCAAAACCCGCATTTCCTGAACAACGGCGCTTTGTCGAGCCACCAACCACGAACAATAATGTTGCCACCACCGACATCTTGACCTTACCTGCCGGTTTCTATCTATTGAAAGATCGCAGCCGCACTTTCCCCGACGGTCGGCAAGCCGTGCGGCATTTGACTTTTAGCGATGGTTTAGCGCGTTTTTCCGTGTTTATTGAGCCGGTACAGCCACAAATGCGACCTGTTAAGATGGAAGGTCAAGGCGCCACACGGCTTTACATTCGTCAGCGTGATGGAATGCGAGTGACGGTGGTAGGTGATTTGCCGGATAATGCTTTGCGTGATATTGCTGAATCCGTTTCAGCAAAACGTTAATCCGCCGATTTTTTAGCCCACGACCCTTATGATTGAAACAGAAGCGTATGTCATCTCTGTAGCAGATGGCATGGCATGGGTAGAAACCCGTCCTCATCAAGCTTGCCCAAATTGCGACCCTGTTCATGGGTGTCGTTCACTTTCGATAGCTCGTGTCTTTGCGCTTAAACCACAACAATATCAAGTCCTCGATCCTCTGCACTCTCAACCAGGGGATCAAGTGGTGGTTGCTGTCGCTGAACAAGCACTGACCCGCAGTGCGCTACTGGGTTATGTCGTGCCGTTATTGGCCCTATTTTTTGGTGCCATGTTGGGGGCGCTGATGAGTGAGTTGGTTTCAGTGGTAGCCGCAGTGGTTGCCTTTTTGGGTTCACTCTTGATGATTCGACAATACGCAGCCAAATACCGTGGCAATGCTGTGTTTCAGCCTGTGATTTTACGTCGCTTACCGCAACAGCGGCGTTGTGTGGAGAAGCCATGTCAGCTCAAAAAAAATTCAGCCAACTCTTAATTGCCAGTAGTCTTGCTGCTCTGTTGGCCGTGGCGATGCCGGTAACGGCGGCACCACTGGTGAATAATCTGCCCGATTTCTCACAATTAGTTGAAAAAGAAGGCCGTGCAGTGGTCAATATTTCGACTAAGCAAACGGTACGACAACGGCAAAATGCCTCGCCATTTCCCGATGAATTGTTAAACGATCCGTTATTCGAATTCTTCCGCCGTTTTGGTCAACCACAAACTGCACCGCAGCGTGAGTTTCAAGCCAGTTCTCTGGGGTCTGGCTTTATTATTTCACCAGATGGTTATGTGTTAACCAACGCCCATGTGGTAGCAAAAGCAGATGAAATCACCGTGATTTTCACTGACAAGCGTGAATATCGTGCCAAATTGATTGGCGCCGATGCGCGGACGGATGTGGCATTGCTCAAAATCGAGGCCAATAATTTGCCGTCGGTTTCTTTGGGTAATCCTGCGCAACTGAAAGTCGGTGAGTGGGTGGTGGCGATTGGCTCTCCCTTTGGTTTTGAAAGTTCGGTCACAGCGGGGATTGTCTCGGCTAAAGGGCGTCGGTTGCCAGATGAATCCTATGTGCCTTTTATTCAAACTGATGTTGCCGTTAATCCGGGTAACTCTGGTGGTCCGTTGTTCAATATGAATGGCCAAGTTGTTGGGATTAACTCGCAAATTTACAGCCGCTCTGGTGGTTTTATGGGGATTAGCTTTGCTATCCCGATTGATGTGGCGATGCAAATTGCTGATCAACTGAAAAACAAAGGCCGTGTGGTGCGTGGCCGGATTGGTGTCACCATTCAAGAGCTGTCGCGTGATTTAGCGGCCTCTTTTGGCCTGACCTCTGCCAATGGTGCCTTGGTCAATGCGGTAGAGCCGGGGGGGCCGGCTGAGCGTGCAGGGTTACGCACTGGCGATATTATTTTGAAGGTCAATGGGCAGGCGATTGAAAACTCTGCTGATTTACCGCGTCAAGTGGGTAATAGCCAACCCGGTAAGCCTATTCAATTAGAAATTTGGCGTAATCGTGGCCTGCGACTGGTCTCTGTGACACCGGATGAGATCCGCGAAGCAGAGGGCCGTCTGGCACAACGCGAACCGAAGCGGAACCCTGAACCTGCCGGTCAAGTGGCTGCTCCGCGTTTAGGTTTACAGCTAATTGAATTACCAGCGGCACAACTGGCACGCTTTCAGGTGAAATTTGGCTTGTTGGTGCAGCGAATCGGTGCAGGGGCTCAGCGTGCTGGGGTGCAAACGGGCGATGTGATTATTGGGGTTGGTAACGAGATGCTGAGCAATAGCGAACAATTCCGCCAAGCTGTCAATGAGGCCAAACCCGGTGGTGCACTGGCGCTGCGTATTCTGCGTGGTGGCGGCACCTTGTTTGTTGCTATTCCTGTTGGGGCAGAATAAATGACACCACCCATTACCCTGACCCTCTACTTTCGCGAGTATTGTAGTTTGTGTCATACCATGCTGGCGCAGTTAAAACAGTTGCAACAAACCTATCCATTTTTACTGGATATTCGAGATGTCGATGCCGACCCCGAACTAGAAGCCCGCTTTGACGAAAAGGTGCCAGTTTTAATGTACGAGGAAGAAGAACTCTGTCATTGGCATCTCGACCTGACACGGGTTAATGCTTTCCTAAAGGAAATCCGCTAGAATCGCGCGCTGTTAAGCGTCTTTAGAGGGCACCGCGTGTGCCCTTCATCTTTTTTGCCGAATGCCATGAACCTAATCCGTAATTTTTCGATTATTGCCCATATTGATCACGGTAAATCCACACTGGCTGATCGTTTTATTCAATACTGCGGCGGCTTATCTGAGCGTGAAATGAACAGCCAAGTGCTTGATTCGATGGATATCGAAAAAGAGCGTGGCATTACCATTAAAGCTCAGACCGCTGCCCTGCAATATCGCGCCCGTGATGGTCAAACCTATGCCCTGAATCTGATTGATACCCCCGGACACGTTGACTTTTCTTACGAGGTCAGCCGCTCATTGTCGGCTTGTGAAGGGGCGCTCTTGGTTGTCGATGCCTCACAAGGGGTAGAAGCCCAAACCGTTGCCAACTGCTATACCGCCATCGAATTGGGCGTAGAAGTGGTGCCGGTGTTAAACAAAATTGACTTACCTGCCGCTGAACCTGAGCGCGTTTCGCAAGAAATTGAAGACATTATCGGGATTGAAGCCACCGATGCTGTGCGTGCCTCGGCAAAATCGGGTATTGGTATCGAAGACATTCTAGAAGAGATTGTTAAAAAAATTCCGCCACCACAGGGAAAAGCCGATGCCCCACTGAAAGCCCTGATTATCGACTCATGGTTTGATAACTATGTTGGTGTGGTGATGTTGGTACGGGTGGTGGATGGCAGTCTCAAACCCAAAGACAAAATCAAGTTCATGGCCACCGGCGCAGAACATTTATGTGAGCAAGTCGGGGTCTTTACACCCAAATCGATGCCTCGTCCGGCATTACATGCAGGTGAAGTCGGTTTTGTGATCGCCGGTATTAAAGAGCTGAAATCGGCAAAAGTGGGCGATACCATCACCTTGGCTTCTCAGCCTGCTACCGAACCCTTACCGGGTTTTAAAGAAGTGCAATCTCAGGTGTTTGCCGGTTTATATCCGGTGGAAAGCCATGACTATGAGGCCCTCCGCGATGCCTTAGAAAAATTGCAGCTCAACGATGCTTCGTTGAAATTCGAGCCAGAAGTCTCGCAAGCCTTGGGCTTTGGTTTCCGCTGTGGCTTCTTGGGGCTGTTGCACTTAGAAATTGTGCAAGAGCGTCTTGAGCGTGAATTTGATATGGACCTCATTACCACGGCGCCAACGGTGGTCTATGAAGTGTTGCTGAAAGACGGTGAGTTAATCGAGGTGGAAAACCCCTCGCGCCTACCCGACCCCGGCAAAATCGAAGAAATCCGCGAACCGATCATTACCTCGACCATTTTGGTACCACAAGATTATGTCGGCGCAGTGATGACCTTGTGTAATCAAAAACGCGGCGTGCAGCGCAATATGCAATACATGGGGCGGCAAGTGATGCTGACCTATGACATGCCAATGAATGAAGTGGTGATGGACTTCTTTGATAAATTGAAATCAACCAGCCGTGGCTATGCTTCGTTGGATTATGAATTCAAAGAATTCCAAACGGCAGACTTGGTGAAATTGGATATTTTGGTCAATAGCGAACGGGTCGATGCTTTGTCTTTAATCGTACACCGTGCTTCTAGCCAATATCGAGGCCGAGAGTTGGCTGCCAAGATGCGTGAACTGATTCCACGCCAGATGTTTGATATTGCAGTACAAGCCGCCATCGGTAGCCACATTATTGCCCGTGAAACCATTAAAGCCCTGCGTAAAAACGTGTTAGCGAAGTGCTACGGTGGTGATATTACGCGTAAGAAAAAACTGCTTGAGAAACAAAAAGCAGGTAAGAAACGGATGAAGCAAGTGGGTAATGTGGAAATTCCACAAGCCGCTTTCTTGGCCATTTTGCAAGTCAGCGATAAATAAGGATTGCACGAGATGAATTGGTTATGGGTATTTGCCATTCTGACCGTATTAGGCCCCATCCTGATTGCGGTCTCAGGAAAACGGCAGCCAACCGATAAAGATCAGCCGATTGGCGTGCAAACAGGTTATTTGTGTTTGGTGCTCGGTGGCTTTGGTTTGTTGTCCCAATGGATGAGCTTTACTGCTGTGATGTTGGTGTTTGTGCTGGTGACGGGGGTGGTGACAGGGCTGAATCGCTTTGTGCTAGCCAAACGCCGTTCACCCGAACAGCTACAACCTCATTTTGTTGAATATGCCCGTAGCTTTTTCCCTGTGATTTTGGTGGTGTTTTTGCTGCGTGCATTTTTGGTTGAGCCGTTCCAAATTCCTTCTAGCTCGATGCGCCCCGGCTTAGTGGTCGGTGATTTTATTCTGGTGAATAAATTTACCTACGGTATTCGCGTGCCGGTGTTAAACAATGTGTTAATCGACGTGAACAAGGTAAAGCGTGGTGATGTGGTCGTATTTGGTTTCCCACCTAATCCACAAGTCAACTTTATTAAACGCGTCGTGGGTTTGCCCGGTGATGTGGTGGAATACCGTGATAAAACCTTGATTATCAACGGCGAACGGGTCAAAGATGTGACGGACGGTACCTACGATTATTTAGAACAAGGTTTGGCGATGGTGCATTCACGGCAATATCGCGAAACGTTGGATGGTCGTTCTTATCAAGTCTTAAAAGTGGAAGGGATGCCGCCGGTGTTTATGCCTCAAGTGGCGGAGTTTCCTTTCCGTGAAAATTGTCGTTACAACGAAGAAGGTTTTAGCTGCAAAGTGCCTGCTGGACATTATTTCACCATCGGTGATAACCGCGATAACAGTCATGATGGCCGTTATTGGGGGTTTGTCCCAGATCAGTTATTAGTCGGTGAGGCTTTCTTTATTTGGATGAATTTTAGCGAACCCTCTCGCATTGGGACGCGGATACATTGAGCATGGCGTCTTCTTCTCTACCGCTGTTGATGCAGCGTCTGAATTATGTCTTTCAACAACCTGAATGGCTGTTACAGGCGCTGACCCATCGCAGCTTTGGTGTACCTAATAATGAGCGCCTCGAATTTATCGGCGACAGTATTTTGAATTACAGCATTGCGCGGATGCTGTTTGACCGTTTTCCTGATCAATCCGAAGGCAGTTTGTCGCGTTTGCGTGCCAATTTGGTCAATCAGGATACCTTGGCACAAGTGGCATTAGACATCGGTATCAGTGGTGTCTTGCGTTTGGGTGAAGGCGAAATGAAAAGCGGTGGTGCACAACGGCCATCGATTTTGGCGGATGCCCTAGAAGCGATTTTTGCGGCGGTCTGTTTAGATGCCGATTTTGCACAAGCAGAGCATGTGGTGCGCCATCTGTTTGTTGAACAGGTCAATGCTTTAAACCCAGAAGGCCACGTCAAAGATGCCAAAACTCGGCTGCAAGAATGGCTGCAAAGCCGCCGTTTGGCATTGCCGAACTATCGTATTATCGAGCAGTCGGGCGAAGCCCATGCACAACATTTCCGCGTCAGTTGTGAATTACCTGTCCTGACCGTGGTAGCCGAAGGCAGCGGTTCTAGCCGCCGGCGTGCAGAGCAACAAGCGGCTGAAGCAGTGCTTGCCATTTTGGCCCAGCCATCACCCAGCAAAAAACGGAAAGTGAAACCATGAACGATGCCCCCGACACCTTGCCCGAGCTCCCTGAGACGGTGCAACCGTATTTTGCTGTGCCCGAAGGTTTTCGTTGTGGTTTTGTCGCCATTGTGGGTCGGCCAAACGTGGGTAAATCGACCTTGATGAACCATCTGATTGGGCAAAAAATCTCGATCACCTCAGAAAAAGCACAAACCACACGCCATCGCGTGACGGGTATCGAAACTCGTCCTTTGGTGCAATACATCTTTGTGGATACCCCGGGATTTCAGACCAAACACCGCAATGCGCTTAACGATGCGTTGAATAAAAGCGTGCGTGATACCTTGGCGGATGTCGATTGTGTGTTGTTTGTGTTGGAAGCGGGGCGATTGTCGGATGCCGACCGCGAAGTGATTGCTTTGCTACCTAAAAACCGCCCAGTGATTTTGGTGGTGAATAAAGCGGATCGTTTGAAAGACAAAGCGCGGATGGCAGCGTTTTTATTATCCGCCAGCCAAGCGTTTGAATTTGCTGAAATCATCAGCGTATCGGCAAAACATGGCCATCGGTTAGATGCCCTACTCAGTATCATCAGCCCTTATTTGCCAGAAGGCCCACCGTTATACCCAGAGGACATGGTCACCGACAAAAACTCCCGCTTTTTAGCCGCGGAAATTGTCCGTGAAAAACTGTTTCGCTATCTCGGTGAAGAATTGCCGTATGCGATGAATGTCGAAGTAGATCGCTTTGAAACCGAAGAAGACGGCCGCTTCCATATCTACGCCACTGTTTTTGTCGATAAACCCGGACAAAAGGCGATTGTGATTGGGAAAAGTGGCGAGCGAATGAAAAAAATTGCGTCTGAAGCGCGGGCCGATATGGAAAAACTGTTTGCGACCCGTGTATTCCTTGAAGTGTGGGTCAAGGTTAAAGGCGGGTGGGCAGATGATGTTCGTTTCTTGAAGCAATTTGATTTATAAGCACCGGCCATGAAAGTCGAGGCACAACCGGCTTTTGTGCTGCACAGCCAGCCTTACAAAGAAACCAGCCTGTTGTTGGAATGTTTAAGCCGTGATTATGGTCGGGTGGCTTTAGTGGCCCGTGGCGCTCGGCGGCCTCGGGCAGAAATTCGCGGGCAGGTTTTACCGTTTGTGCCGTTGGTGGTCGATTGGTTTGGTAAAAGCGAACTGCGGACTTTGGCACAAGTAGAATGGCTCGGAGGGGTGCCACAGTTAAGCGGGTTGCCCTTGCTGTCTGGCTTTTATCTCAACGAGTTGTTGTTGCGATTGCTGGCGCGTGATGACCCACATGAAGCGGTGTTCACTGCCTATCAACAAGCCATTATTGGGCTGGCCTGTGGTGAAATCGGCGCGGTGTCGTGGGTGTTGCGGCGTTTTGAATTGGCGTTGTTAACTGGTTTGGGCTATGCCCCTAACCTCACCCACCAAGCTGGTGGTGTGATACCGATTGCGCCTGAACAACAATATTGTTTTATTGCCGGTCATGGGGCGGAACCGCTGCCGTTGGTGTTGCCGGTGGATCTCCCTGAAACGGGTTATCAATGTTTGGTTTCGGGTACCACGTTATTGGCGTTAGCGCACGATCAATTACAACAGCGTTGGGTATTGCAAGAAGCCAAGGTTTTACTGCGTACTTTGCTTGATGCCGTATTGGGGACAGTGCCCTTAACTTCCCGACGGGTGTTACATGCGGTACATGAGCCGCGTACGCGCGTGTGGCCGGTGATGCCGGCTTAATGTTTCTTTTTAAGAAGGGTTTGCCATGATTTTGCTTGGTGTGAATATCGATCATGTTGCTACTTTGCGACAGGCACGTGGCACACGTTATCCCAGTCCACTTGAGGCTGCTTTGGTGGCGGAATCGTCTGGTGCTGACTTAATCACGCTGCATTTGCGCGAAGATCGCCGCCATATTCAAGATCAAGATGTGAAATTGATGCGTGGGGCGATTAAAACGCGCATGAATTTAGAGATGGCACTGACGCCAGAGATGTTGGAACATGCGCTGGCCATCCGGCCGCAAGATGTCTGTTTGGTGCCAGAGAAGCGTGAAGAAATCACCACTGAAGGTGGGTTGGATGTGTTGGCACAATTTGATTTGATTCAAGACTATGTCAGCACTTTGCGTAAGGCCGGCATTCGTGTTTCGCTGTTTATCGATCCTGATGAAGAAGCCATTCGTGCTTCAGCAGAATCGGGGGCAACGGTGGTTGAATTGCACACTGGCCGTTACGCTGATGCCGAAGGGCATGATTTACCGCAACAAGAATTGAAGCGGATTCGCGTGGCTGCCCGTCGTGCAGCTGATTTGGGCTTGGTGGTGAATGCAGGTCATGGTTTGAATTATCACAATGTCGCACCGATTGCAGAAATTGCAGACATTGCAGAATTAAACATTGGTCACGCCATTGTTGCTCAAGCGTTATTCACTGGTTTTGCTCAGGCCGTACGCGATATGAAAACGTTGATGGTTGAGGCACGGCGGGGCGCGAAGTGATTTACGGTGTTGGTACTGATCTCACCGATCACCAACGCATTGCCGCCGTTTGGCAACGACACGGTGAACGGTTTGCCCGCCGCTTGCTGAGTGCGGTTGAGTTTGCTGAGTTTCTTTCACATCCACAGCCGGTGGCTTTTTTAGCCAAGCGTTGGGCGGCAAAAGAGGCGATTGGTAAGGCGACAGGGTTGGGGGTACGTGCGCCTTTTTTGTTGCCGGCCATGTCGATTCAACGCGATCACCTTGGCAAGCCTGTTGTGGTGTTTGCCCCTGCAGCGGCGCAGTGGTTGGCTGAACGTCAGATTCAGCGTTGTCATCTTTCTCTCTCTGATGAAAAACAGCTGTCGCTAGCTTTTGTTGTCTTAGAAACGGACGAATAAACCGATGCCAATTTTATCTTTGCCACGCGGCCCTTTAATGTTGGATATTCAGGGCACCGAGCTACAAGCCCATGAACGCGAATTACTGTGTCACCCACAAGTCGGCGGGGTGATTTTGTTCCGGCGTAATTTTGTCTCGCCAGCACAAATTCGTGATCTGGTGGCAGAGATTCATGCGGTGCGATCTCCTGCTTTATTGGTGGCAGTCGATCATGAAGGTGGGCGGGTGCAACGCTTTTTATCCGGTTTTACGCATTTGCCGCCGATGCGGGTATTGGGGCAGTTATGGCAACAAACCCCTGAACAGGCGCTGGTTTTGGCAGAGCAATGTGGCGAAGTGTTAGCGACTGAATTGCGTGCAGTGGGCGTCGATTTGAGTTTTACGCCAGTCCTAGATTTAGACTGGGGCCGTTCTGGGGTGATTGGTGACCGTTCTTTTGCTTTGCAGGCAAGCACGGTAACGGTGTTAGCTCAGGCGTTGATACGTGGCTTGGCCCGTGGCGGCATGGCGGCGTGTGGCAAACATTTCCCGGGGCATGGCTGGGTAGAAGCAGACTCTCATCATGCAATTCCAGTGGATGAGCGTGATTTTGCCACGATTGCAGCGGCGGATTTACAGCCTTTTTCTGCTTTGGCTCAACAGGGTTTGGCTGCGGTGATGCCGGCCCATGTGGTATATCCGGCGGTTGATGATCAACCTGCTGGTTTTTCTGCTTTCTGGTTGCAACACATTCTGCGGCAACAATTGCGTTTTGAAGGTGTGATTTTCAGCGATGATTTGTGCATGGAAGGGGCTGCAGGCGCCGGTGGCGTGGTGGAACGGGCTGCGTTAGCTTTGCAAGCCGGTTGTGACATGGTGTTGGTGTGTAACCGTCCTGATTTGGCACAGACGCTTTTGAACGTATGGGGTGAACAGCGTGCGATTCCGTCTTCTTTAGCGCCGCGTTTGGCTGCGATGGCGGGGCAGTTGTCTATCGAAGCGGCACAGCAACGGTTAACCGAAGCAGACTTTATTGCGATGCAAACCACCGTCGCCGCCCTCGCCATTCCACCAGAGCAATTACGTTCTGGTGTGAAAGTCGGGGAGGCGCATTAGCGCCATTCAAGTTTTGTAGTCTGAGTTGATTATCTGTGAGTTGATTTTTCAAAATGACTGATCAACTCCGCTGCACTCGGGCAAGCTTCATGTTTTGCAGCATTTTCAATAGCGAAATGCCAATATTTAGTGATTCTCTTTGCAAAAGATATTTTTTGTCCAGGGCCACGCTTACCCTTTTCAGCTGCAATTTCTTTTAATCTATCCCATGGCTTGCCCACTGTTTTCTCTGGCTCTGATTCATAAAAATCTTGGGTGCCTAGCCAAGTATTCATCGCATCGGTATCTGCTAAATACCATGCTTCAAGTGCTTTGACAGCGATGAAAGCAAAGGTAATTTTGGTATGCCTCACCCTTTGTCTAACCGTCTCGATGTGCAATTCATCTTCTAAATCAGTCAAAACATAAATAGCATCTACTTGTTTTTGTTCAAGTCGGCTAGTAAATTCCTCAATATTTTGTGGTAGTAAATTACCCCCGCCTTCGGCATCGATAACTGGTGTTACCAGCTCACAACCATGTTTGTTCAAGAATGCCCTAAACTGTGGCGACTCAATAATAATTTTTTCACTACCCCCTTCAACAATAAAGCCTATTTTTTTACGTTCATTTGTTACCATGGTAAACCCCCATCAAATAGGTTTGTTAACCATGCTGTATCTAATGCAATTTTTTTCTTATCAATACCAGAGGTTTTAGCACTTTGAATTTGTGTTTTTCCGTCTTTTTTACTCACAAAATAAAGTTCCTCTACCTCCGAACTTCTCACAACTGATTCGCTATGAGTGGTGATAAACACAGGGTGCTGGGTAGAGGCATTTTCACGCATGAGTTGAACGAGTTCTGCGATAGCCTTCGGATGAATGCCACGCTCAGGTTCTTCAATGATGGTAATTCCATATTCCCGTGCGCGGCTTAGAATGGCAGTTAATATACATAAAGCGTAAATTGTACCATCTGATATTAGTGAAGCTGGAAATCGTGCCTTGGTGCCTTCTTCTTTAAATGTTATTACGGTTGAAGCATCCAGTCTTTGCTTCTCTGTTTTCACGTTTTCCATACCCGGAACGATGAGTTCGATCCACTCTAATACCTGTTCGCGAAAATCATCGTCTTTTTCAAGCACAGATAACATCGTTGCGATGTTTTTGCCGTTTGGATCAAGGGCTGTGGCATCGGCCGCAGCATTATCAGGTTCTTTTGCTGCAAACGGGTCAATACGGAAAACACAAATATTAGTCAGAAAGCGATAAAGTGCAGTATCGCTTAATAACATCATCGCTGACATTTCCTTAGGATAGCTTGTTAATTTTTGTAACCCCTCACGATCACCTAATTGGACTTGAGGTTCACTGGAGTTTTTACGATCAATCAATATGCTACCATTGACTTTTAAACTTTCTTGGATTTCTGGTAAGTTTTCTAGCGATCGGATCGTTAAGTCATAATGATAGTGCACACTGTTTATATCTATTTCTAGTGTGAATGACATCGTTGTCCGTTGCTCTTTGCGAAACTTGAAACAGTGAATTTGGTTAAACCCACCAAACTCACGAACCGCTTGAACAACCCCTCGTTTTATAACTGCACCAAGGAATGCAAGCGCATCAACTAAGTTGCTTTTTCCTGAGCCATTTGCACCTGCTAACACCAGAAAGGGTGAACTATTATCAAGCTTAATATGTGCAATACTTTTAAAAC
>Ga0079301_1000771_pt1 | contig 15477 bp, 19 predicted proteins | sample Wag4_2014_7_11_3_FD_74797 | JGI IMG/M metagenome (GOLD analysis project Ga0079301, IMG submission 74797) | Fresh water mixed with fracking chemicals microbial communities from Ohio, USA - Utica-2 Time Series FC 2014_7_11 | ecosystem: Engineered > Industrial production > Chemical products > Input... | reverse complement strand
TCAGTTGGTTTAAGAGTCCGATCTGGTTTGGCGGGGTATTAACTTTTGTGGCTGTGGCAACTGCCGAAACCTTCTTTATGTCAGGCGCCCAGATGTCTGAGTTCTCGTTCTATCGATTTGCACTGGCTTTCGTTTGGCTTGGCATCATCGCAGCCAATGTTTCTTTCAAGGTCGGCAAGTGGGTTCCAGTATTGGGTAGCTTGTCACGATTGATACTCATCCCACTTTTCACAATCACTGTCATCGTATTTGGAATAGCAAATGGATTACGTGGTGTTGCATTCTCTGATTTTGGTTTGAGCTTTGATGGCCTGCTAGCAACTATCGGAATCATTCTTTTTGCATTTTTGGGTTTGGAAAATGTCAGCGCTGCTAGTGATGAGATGACTCACGCAAAACGCGATTTACCGTATTCCTCATTTAGAACTTCAGCACTTGCAATGGTTCTCTACGGAATTCCGATCTTGACCGTACTTTTGGTTTTACCAGTTAGCCAAGTTACTGGTCTAACTGGATTCGTTGATGCTTTGAAGTCTGCTTTCACGGTTTATGGCGGTGACATTGCTGCCGACGGCACCGTAACTTTAAGCGGAGCTGGTGTTTACTTAGGCACCTTCGCTGGTGTCCTCATTATCATTGCAATATTCTCAACCGGAGTTACCTGGTTGATGTCCACAAATCGCAATCTTGCCATGGCATGTTTTGATGGATCCGGTCCTCGTTGGATTGCATTTACCAATCCTCGTTATGGGACTTCGGTTCGCATTAACAACTTGACTGGAATCATTGCCAGCGCAGTATTGATCCTGGGCTACCGTCTCAATGATGGTGACGTTGCAAAGTATTTCGGCTTGTTGGTTGCATTTGCTGTTGCCTTGTCGCTAGTCAACTATCTAGCAATATTCCCAGCGTTCTGGATGTTACGCAACAAGTACCCAGACGCTCGCCGTCCATACTTAGTACCAGCCCACCGCACAGTTTCAATTTGGCTAACGACAGTAGTAGCTTTTGGAATTACTCAGTTACTTGCTCCGGGTCTGGGTGATAACTGGTTCGGCGATGCCTATCGTCCGGCAGGCTGGGTAGTAGATCAAGGGCTTCCTTTTTATGTAATTCAACTTGGTGCACTGCTTGTCATCGTTCTGATCGCAGTTGCTTTCTGGGCGTTAGGAAAGCGCAACTTTGATAAAGTGCCTGAAAGCAGTAATGCAGTTGAGGTTGAATCCGCTGAGGAAGAGCTGTCATCCGATAACTAGCAAGGTTTTGCCGTACGGTTACAACATGATCACATCTGTAGTAGAAGTCGCGAACGCCGAAGCCTTAGTTGCAAAATTTGTTGGTGATTTAAGCAATGAAGACGTTGCGGCCGATTCACTATTGCCGGATTGGTCACGAGGACATGTGCTTACGCACCTTGCAAACAATGCTCGCGGACTTTCCAACTTGGTCGAATGGGCGCTCACTGGCATCCAAAAAGATATGTATGTGTCAGTCGAACAACGCGCAATAGATATTGAAGAAGGTGCCAAGCGTCCAGGCCAAGAAATCGTTGCGGACTTCTTAACGCAAACTAAAGTTTTAGCAGCAAATCTGGACCGTTTAATGACTGGGCCTATTTTGAGTGAGGAAATAGTTTTAGGAAATGGATCGCACGTCCATCCCCATGAAATAACCACACTTCGCGAACGCGAACTCTTGGTTCACCTAGTTGACTTGGGCCTTGACTACAAGGCCAATGACTGGACTCTTGATTGGTCAATTAAGACTCTTAAGAGCGTGAGTGCTGGAAAGCGTAAAGAGTCCATCAAATTTCGACTATTAATTGCTGGTGATCACACGTGGACTATGGATCAAAATGGCATGACAGACATCTTTGGAACACCACAAAGTCTTGCCGCTTGGTTAATGGGTCGCGAGCCAGACGACAAGCTTGTGACATCAGATGGTTCACCACTTGGCAAACCGCCACTGTGGCTTTAAAGTCAAAGAATGCTAAGGAAAGTGAGACGTCATGTCTGAAGAAAAACCGACAATTACAGTTCGTGCCAATGGATCTTTGCGTGTCAACGGAGCAACACTTATCGGTGCCGATGGAAATGTAATCAGCGATAAAGAAACTTTTTCACTATGCCGTTGCGGACATTCAAAAGATAAGCCATTTTGTGACGGCGCTCATCGTGAAGCCGGTTTTGAAGATCCAGGCACTCACGCTCCAGTTGAATAATGGAGCTGCTTGAACTCAAAGGTCGCTGGAACGAAGTTCTTGATGAACTCGAAGCTACCGACCGAATTGCCTGGCTGGTATTTTTTGACGCCCGGTTGGCTAGCTTTAGCAATGACATTTTGACTCTGGATTTTTCTGATGCCTCCAAGTTTCAAGATGGTCATGATCTCAAAAGTACTGTTTCAGAAAACATTCACCAGTCGTTACTGGCTGCTGTAGAAAAAGTTACTGGCTTAGTTATCACTTTGGAATTTAGTTGAGACTGATTTGAGTATGCATTCGGTAAAGCAAATTGGCTTTGTGATCACTACTGCCACGCTGGTTGCATCTTGTAGCTTCGTTTCTACAGATCAAGACGATGCGACAACTCCAGCGCCAAGCAGATCGGCCGTAAGTTCACCCATCGCTAGTCCCGCGCCAAAGCTTCGCACTATTTCTATTGTTTCTAGTGGCGACATTTTGTTACACGAACGGTTATGGGCGCAGGCCAAAGCCGATGGCACTGACGGGAATTGGGATTTCTATCCTCAGCTTGCTGACTTCCAACCGGTAATTAGTTCAGCTGATCTTGCGCTCTGTCACATGGAAACTCCGTTAGCAAAACTAGGTGTTGGCTACCAGGGATACCCAGTATTTAACTCCCCGCCACAAATTGCTGATGCCATTGCCAAACTTGGTTTTGATATGTGTAGCACTGCATCAAATCACAGTTTGGACCAGGGGTTTTCTGGATTGAAACGAACTATAGAAACTTTAACTGCTGCAGGTGTTCCACACGCTGGCACCGCAGTTTCAGAAGCTGCTGCAGGTCAGCCCTTAATCATTGATGTGGAGACTGAAAACGGAATTGTGAAAGTCGGCATCCTGTCTTACACATATGGCTTCAATGGTTTCCAGCGAGATGCCGACAAAATCTGGAGTGCAAACCTGATTGATTCGGAATCCATAATCGCTGAAGCCAAATTGGCAAGATCACAAGGTGCTGAGTTGGTTGTCGCCAAGATGCATTGGGGTAGTGAATATGCCAACAAGCCAAATGAGTTTCAAGAATCTGTTGCAAAAGAGTTGTCCGATTCTGGCTTAATCGATTTGATTGACGGATCTCATAGCCATTCTGTCCAGCCATTAACCCAGATTGGTAATACTGCGATTGCTTATGGACATGGAAACTTTGTCGCGGCTCAACGAGAACCAACAACTATCAAGTCTGAGGGGCTCGTCACCCGCTGGGAATTTGTGGAAGATTCCTCTGGGAAGTTTTCGTTTTCGTGCGTTGATGCATTGCCAACTTTTATTCGTGACAATCTTCCAGTTCGAGTTGTTGATGTGAACAAAGCTCTATCTACTGGTGAATACCTCGGCGAAACGAAGCAGAGGCTTGAGAAGGCAAAATCTCGCACAGACGAAACAGTTCGATCACTTGGCTTTACAAAATTCTGTAACTAGATCCTTGGTGTGGATTAACTATCCTTCTTCTTGGCAACTTTTTTCACCAGCGAAATTATCAGGACGATGAATCCTGTAACAAACAACAAGATGCCCGCTGGAGCGGTGTAGAACGTAAACCACGGCAGAACTGCCCAACCACAGTCGGCCTCATTCGCATCAGGTCCACAAAATACACGTGCAAGTGCAATCCCAGCAACTAATGGAAATACGGCTAGTACCGGTGCAACCAGCATTGCGATTAACCCAGTTTTTACAGTTAGGAAACTAAATTCTCTCCTCTTGTTCATAATCATTAGCCTACTCAAGAGGGTCATATTTGATCACTATTGCAATGTGAGGGATAAGGTCATTATTGGATTCACTTTGCTCGTCACCATAGCTTTAGTAACGCTATTCAAACCTCGACCACTTAAGAAGATAAGTGGTCGAGGTGGTGACTTTCAAGAATAGATCTAACCGACGAGAACCAACTCGCCGTTACCAAGGTGAACTTTTTCGTCTTTGAGAATTAACCATTCTTCATCGGTAAAAATCCGAGAACGAATTATGAATCGCAGGCCTTCGGGAGTCTCGAGTGAAAAACCGCCACCGCGACCTGGGACTGCATCAATAGTGATGTGGGTGTGGCGCCAGTATTCAAATTGTTCCAGCGAAATCCAAACTTTAATTGGTTCAGTAATTCCATCAATTACTAGTTCGCCCAACAGAACATCTGCGCCGCCAACTCTAAACTCTCCAGCGGTGTAGCACATCGGTGCGGAACCATCACAGCAACCGCCAGATTGATGGAACATCAATGGACCATTGTTGGCAGTGAGTTTACGCAACAACTCATTGGCCGCTTCGGTCGTACCAATGCGCTGTGGTAACCCGCTATACGCAATTGTCATATCTTCAAGCTACTTTCGTTAAAGCAAAATGCGGGAGGCCATTTGACCCCCCGCATTTAAGTGATCCTAGAAGAATCCCAACTTGCTTTCTGAATAACTGACCAAAAGGTTCTTGGTCTGTTGGTAATGATCCAGCATCATCTTGTGATTCTCGCGGCCAATACCAGATGACTTGTAACCACCGAATGCAGCGTGAGCTGGGTAAGCGTGGTAACAGTTAGTCCAAACGCGGCCTGCCTGAATCTCACGGCCTGCGCGGTATGCAACGTTCATCTTGCGAGTCCAAACGCCAGCGCCCAAACCATACAGGGTGTCATTTGCAATTTCCATCGCTTCTTCAAAGCCATCGAATTTAGCAACAGAGATAACAGGTCCAAAAATTTCCTCTTGGAAGATTCTCATGTTGTTCTTACCCTCGAAAATTGTTGGCTCGATGTAGTAACCACCTGCAAGATCGCCACCAAGATCAGCACGCTTGCCACCGAGCGCTAGCTTTGCACCTTCTTGCTTACCGATTTCGATGTAGCTAAGAATCTTTTCCATCTGATCGTTGGAAACTTGAGCGCCAAGCATGGTGTTGGTATCAAGAGGGTTTCCTTGAGTGATCGCCTTTGTGCGAACAATCGAATCAGCTAGGAACTTGTCATAGATAGGTGCGTCAATAAGTGCACGTGATGGACAAGTACAAACTTCACCCTGGTTAAGAGCAAACATGTTGAAGCCTTCAAGGCACTTGTCGTAGAACGCATCGTTTTCATCTGCGATGTCACGGAAGAAGATGTTTGGTGACTTGCCACCTAGTTCCAGTGTGACCGGGATGATGTTTTCTGATGCATACTGCATGATCAAGCGACCAGTTGTGGTTTCACCAGTGAATGCAATCTTTGCGATGCGACGAGACGATGCAAGTGGCTTACCTGCTTCAACACCAAATCCGTTAACGATGTTCACCACACCTGCAGGCAATAGATCAGCAATCAGATCCATTAAGAACAGAATTGAAACTGGAGTTTGTTCCGCTGGCTTCAAGACAACACAGTTACCTGCAGCAAGCGCTGGCGCAAGCTTCCAAGTCGCCATCAAGATTGGGAAGTTCCAAGGAATGATCTGACCAACAACACCAAGAGGCTCATGGAAATGATAGGCAACTGTGTCGTGATCAAGTTCGCCAATTGAACCTTCTTGAGCACGAATTGCACTGGCGAAGTAACGGAAATGATCAATAGCTAACGGGATGTCAGCAGCCATAGTTTCGCGAACTGGCTTTCCGTTTTCCCAAGTTTCTGCAACAGCAATCTTTTCCAGATTTGCTTCCATGCGGTCAGCAATCTTGTTCAAGATAATTGCGCGCTCAGTTACCGAAGTCTTATTCCAAGTCTTCGCTGCTGCATGCGCTGCATCAAGAGCCTTTTCGATATCTTCAGCGGTACCGCGAGCGACTTCGCAGAATACTTTTCCAGTCACAGGGGTTACATTTTCGAAATACTGACCCTTTACAGGGGCAACGTATTGTCCACCGATCCAGTGGTCGTAGCGTGACTTGTATTCAGCTACGGCCCCGGCTTGTCCGGGTTGGGCATAAACAGTCATTGTTTTTCCTCTCAGCGTCGGCACGGTATTGCCGACCAACTAGTTGTGACGGTACGACTAGTCGCGCGAACTTTTACAGGAAATCAACCCCTACCTACCCCTAAGCAGGCACATTGGTCAGGTTTATCCCTAGCCAAATGGCTAGGTTGCCAGTTAGCATCAATCATGGGAACAGATCCAAGACCTGAAGTTTCGCTCGGTCGACGTTCCCCTATGGCCACAACTCGCATTGTTGTAGCAGATCGCAATGTAATCACTCGAGTTGGCATTCGCTCGATCCTGGAACGTAATGCCGGAATCGCAGTAGTCGCCGAGGCCACAACCTATGACGCGGTAATTGATGCAGTCGATGAACACGGTCCAGACATCATGATCATCGATTTAGATTTGGGTGATGACACCACGCGCGGACTAAATGTGTGTGAAGAAATATCGGATCGATATCCAGCGACAAAGATATTGGTCCTCGCTAACACCCTTAGTGAGTTGATTGTTGTTGAAGCATTGCGCCGCGGAGCAAATGGATACCTTTGCAAAAACGATTTGAAGTCCGATGAATTGATTAATGGAGTTAAAGCAATTCAAGATGGGGACACAGTTTTGGGTCGTGGCGTTGGTTCACTTGTTGCTAAAGGATTGGGATCAACACGAGATAAAGCTGAGCACTTAACTGATCGCGAGTTAGATGTCATCCGCGCTATCTCACGCGGCCTAAGTAATAAGCAAATTGCTCATGAAATGTTTATCTCAGAGAGCACTGTAAAGTTCCATATTCAAAATGCTTCAAAGAAGTTAAACAGTCACAGACGAGCGGAATTGGTTCACCGGGCAAGCGCCGCTGGGCTTATTAGTTAATTGCCCGCTGCTGCTCTCGAGGTTTCAATCAATTTGTTGAGCAATTCTGATTCATCTTTAAGTTCATCAAACAAAATCAATGAATTCACTAGGTCGTCAGGAACATCAAGAGTTAAAAACTCGATACCGATGATTTTTCCATCTTTATCTAGATCAACATTTGCATAATCAGAGGCATCGACTGTTTTTGCCACATCGCCACTAGTGAAAGTTATGTAAGCAGCATTGGAAGCACTATCTAGGGTCATGACGTAATCAGTCATTGTTGTCTCCTTTCCAAACGGCTGATTCAATTATCACACGATCCCCATTCTTTGGGAATCTATAGATCCATAACTTTAAAACTCGTCCATCTATGGTTCCTTCAATTCTCATTCCGGATCTAATGCTTACCACTGAGAAGTGAAAGTCCGCTAAGACTGATTCGACATTGGCAATTGAAATACCGCGTTGTGTCATTCGCGCAAGAGCGTGTGGCGTGAATTCAATTTCCACAAATAACTTTCCGTCAGATCCAATAGTTTGAAAAGCGTATTCATGCGCCAGAAGTCTGCGCTGAATTAATCCACAGCTAGCGTGCTGAAGGGTCGCCATAGAGCCAATTTCAAGCTAGTTAGGTAGCCTTGGAAAACTATGAATCGACCACTATCACTCGATGCGCCTGTTCTTGAAATCATTGAACGAGAATTTGAAGGACTCTATTCGGGTGAACTAGGGCTTAGCTCTATCAAAGGCGGGCAACCAGCTGCCGATATTGCTTTAAAGGCACTGGACATAACCGGCTACGCAAGTAAGCGTTCTGAAGTTCTACCAAAGTCGCGCCGCGGTGCAAGTGTCTTGTCTCCTTACATCCGACACAATCTCCTTACGTTGTTCCAGGTGCATCGCGCTGTGAAAACGGCGCCGTATAAAGATCGCGAAAAGTTCCAAGATGAACTTTATTGGCAGGAATACGCCCGCCACCTTTACGCCCGCATCGGCACACGACTATTCGAAAATCTGCGGTTTGAAGCAAACACAACCAGCCAAGGAGATGGCTGGAATCGAGACATGCTTTGCGTTGATGAAGTTGTTTCCGAACTTGAAACTGATGGTTGGTTAGTTAATCAAACACGGATGTGACTTGCTTCGCATTGGACGGTGCGCAATGACCTTGGTTGGCAACATGGTCAGGAACGTATGTATCGAGAATTGATTGACGGATCACGCGCTGCAAACCTTTTAGGTTGGCAATGGACTGTGGGCGCGGGAACTGGGAAACCTTATGGATTTGCGCGTTGGCAGGTTGAAAAGCGAGCTCCGGGTTTATGTGGGCAGTGTCCTTTGGCTAATGCCTGCCCTATTCAAGAATTCCCTGAAGAAGTCTCACTCAACCGTCTTGATGTTGACTCGCTATTAGAGCGTGACCTTGATCCAGAAAAGACATCTGGCCCAACGTCGGTGTTAAAAATTGATGCACCAAAGCAGGTATTACTAACTATCGATTCAATGGGTGATAACGATCCAGCACTGGTTGCTAATCCTGATCTGCCCGTCGTATTTGTGTTTAATGAGGAAGCACTTCGAAAACTTCAACTAAGTTCGAGACGCATTGGTTTCTATCTCGAGACGCTTCAAGATCTGGCACAAAGACGTGACTTGCAGGTCTACCTTGGTGATCCTTACGAATTTGCTGAAGACAATCCAGTCGCAGTTACGTTTGCACCGGTTCCTTCATTCAAGAAATTCAGTGGCCTGGCAGAGATTCACCCATACCCATGGTTACAAAAACCACGCTCTGGTTCAGTTAAAAGTTTTTCAGCCTGGCGAAAGGCCAAATAGTCAGTCTCTTAAAACTAAGCGTTCTCATCTTCCCGCAGCTCTTACTTACTTAACTACCAAAGTCTTAGTCGTCTTTGTGGCTTTCGGTAACTTGCCATTCTTTGGTTTTGGTTCCTGAACCGTAAATGTAACAAAACATTTTCCGGCCTTTAAGGTACTGAGTTTGGTTTTCGAGACTGCGCAAATCTTCTTCGAAGATTTTGCAACTGACATCGTTACTTTTGCATTCGAGGAAAGAGTTTTGATCCCTACTTGCTTAGCTAGCGATTTGGCTGAGTACTTCTTCTTTGACTTAACCGTTCTTGCAGCTAGGTTTGCTGCGGCTGCTATTGCTGCAGAGTTATCAGTAACTTTTGTTGGCGTATTGGCCGAAGAAACTTGAGCAGTTGTGCTTGGTGTTTCGACTCCCGTTGTAATAGGGGGTTCTTCCAGCACTTTTTGTGGAACGCTAATTCTTAATTCACTCGAAGTCTGCCCGTATTGCGAGCCGTACGTTTCATTATCTATTGCAGTAATTCGGTAGGTGAAGCTTCTTCCTTGATCTGAGCTTGAAAACAGGTCTTCAAAGTACTGTTCTGCATTTACGGTAATCCAGTTCTTGCCATCAGAGCGGTACACAGCATACTTACTCGCTCCAACCGGTGCCGTGAACGTTATCCGTAGTCGATCTGACTTGATTTCTTGAACAGTTAACCCAGTTGGGGCAACCAGTGGCGCCGAGAATGCTAAGTACCAGTAAGTCGGCGAATGTCGACCCGTAGCCTGGCATGATTCATTGCTAGCAAAAACTGAAAAAGTCTGAGGAAGACCCGAGAGCACGTCACTAATTACGACACTCGTTTGAGATGTGGGTGTCCATTGTCCTTGGCCAGCGTCGTAATAACAATAAGTTGTTGCCGAGTTAACGGAATCCCATGTAGCAGAAACTTGAGTTCTACTTGTAACCACAATTTCTACATTGAGTGGTGCGGGTAAGTATGAAGTTGACCAATTTATTGGGCTCGATAAGTCACCAAGATTCCCAAATTCATCAACAAATCGAAATTGCCCAGTAACGGAGTTAGTTTTCATAATGTAATCACACGTTATAAATGTGCTTTCAATAGTTTGCGAACAAGGTGCGCGATCTCCATTGTCTAAAAGAACTACACCGTTAGATGTTGGTGCCGGTTCGTTCGTGTTAAAAAGAAGAGAATTTGCACTCACTCGCACTTGATATGCATTTGGCGAGGCGATTGAAACTGGGACAAACGGTGTGGCCAAGACTGGTTTTGTTTTGGTTTGTCCGCGGCCAACTACTTGAATCGAATACTGGGTATTGTTCGTTAAAGCACCAATTGTGAACTGTAAGCTTTCCGATTCACCGATTCTTTTTCCGTCAACATAAATACTGTATGGAGAATTACCAATTGGTGCATTTGCCCAATCAAGATAGAGCTCTGAGTCCGATGGGGTCACCGTCAACCCCGATACCAAAGAATTCATTGCATATGATTGGGCCATCTGAACCGCGTTAAGAGCATCAACCACACCAGCTCCGGTATAGAAGCGCGTTGGCCACCTTGCAGGCGAAAGCCCTGTGCACTCCCAGAGGTTTTCGATTCGGGTGCAACTGTCCCAAAGATTTGGAATAGAGATAACGGGCGAGGATGTTGTTGCCTGCAAAACTGCTTGAATTTGAGCTGGTGTTAAGTTGGGCGAAGCCTGCTTCATCAATGCCACAATTCCGGCCACCATCGGAGTCGCTGCTGACGTTCCACCGAAATATGCGTTGGGTCCCCATGGATAAAGTGTTGCGACATCGGTTCCAGGTGCAACGACATCCACAAACGATCCATAGTTCGAATAGCTATTTCTGGTTAGATCTCGACCTATCGCGCCGACTGTAATCAGGCCCGGAATCGAAAGCGAACCAGGGAAACTTCTGGGCATCGTTGTTGAGGTGCAGTTTCGAATCCAGGTTTGATTACCGTTTGAATATGTTGGCGTGCATGCCTGATTTCCGGCTGCAGTAACAACGGTTATTCCTTGCGAGATTGCATCATTAATCAGTTGCGCAACTGCAGCATCTATCCCTGAGCCCGCAATGCTCATGCTGATCACATCAGCATCGTTATCGATTGCCCACTTTAAGCCTTCGACTATCCATTCATTTCGGCACTGGGTGTTAAGGCAAACCCTCACATCAAGAATTGATGCGCCCGGCGCAACCCCTCCGATACCTGCTTCTGGCATTGGATCAGCTGCGATGATGCTTGACGTCGCCGTCCCGTGGTCAAATTGGCCAGACACGGAATGAGTTGCATCAAATCTTGCAACGACTTTGTTGGCGATTCTGGCATCTCGCATATCGATACCGTTATCAAGCAGTGCGATGCGAATACCTGATCCCGTAATTCCGTCTGAGTTAACTTCATCCGAGTTGATTAAGTCATAAGCCCATCGATTATTTTCAGGGGTCATTGGTATCGACATTGACGCAACTTCAGTTGGCAAACTTTCTGAAGTGTCATTCTTGATTACTGCTGAATTTGCAGGAGCTGCCAAAAGCCCGATAGCCAGAGCAATAGCGAGGTGAAAAGACACGAGCATTGTGATCGTTCTTGACCGTAAGTTACTAAACACTTTGGTGTCTCGGATTCATAAGGTGCCTGATTTTCATCGCTTAATTCCTATTCACCATGCTAGTTGGGTAACAGGATTACGCGTAAATCATTAAGAGTGGCTGGCGCGCTCGAAGGGATTCGAACCCCTAACCTTTTGATCCGTAGTCAAATGCTCTATCCGTTGAGCTACGAGCGCGTGCGCACCGAAATGCGCTCCGCCAGTCTAGCCCACTTAGAGGTTCTGCCAAAAATCGCAGAATATCGGGAAATTAGATGTCTTCGAGTGAATCGTGAATTGGGATTACTTGATCAAGGCCAGTGATGCCAAACACTTTTAGAACTCGCTCATTAGTAATGACAAGGTCTAAGTCTTTATCTGCTTCCCGGCAGCGCTTTAGACCTCGAACAATTACGCCTAATCCCGATGAGTCCATAAAGGAAACATCAGTTAAATCAACAACAAGTGATCCAGCTCCAGAATCAAGGCCAGCAATAATTGCAGCATCAAGGTCTGGTGACGTCGCCAAATCTACTTCGCCAGAAACCGTGATTACGTAACGGTCTGAACCTGGGGTCGTTGCGATTTGCATGATCATCCTTTTCATCAAGTACTTCTAATCTACGCTATTCATCTAATTGTCTGCCACAATCCCTGCTCTGGAACTTGCATAAATACTAGGCAAAACTTCTTTGAAAACTGGGCTTGGATTCGACTCCGAAATCAAGATCTCGATAATTCCTGGCTGTGTTATGCAATCCGTATCTAACCCGTAGTTTGTGATGGCGAATGCTTTTGCCACATCGCATGCATGCGCTTCATTGAATTCCAGTTCTTGCGCGCCAGCCAGCGCAATTGATTCGGCTTTCGAGTTAAGTCGTTGTTGCGTAACCATGATTTGAGCAATTGACCCTAATAAGCAAGTTCCCAAGAGTAAAGCGAATGAGATTGCTAAAACTAAAATCGAAACCTGTCCTGACTCGTTGCGCAGTAATCGAAACATTGTTAACCGAACTCTTCGAACACTGGTTCAAGTCGAGCACGTGCGTTAGCCGTTAGTTCTATTCGGTATGGAAAAACGGATAGTCCGATGTTCCTTTCCGATTTCAAAGTGAACTCGACAATCTCATTCCCTGGTTCAACAATGATCTCCGTCCCCTTGGGAAGAGAGTTGCGAAACGAGTCAGGTATTGGATCGCCTCGACCCACTATGCGAGCACCGAGTGCAGCGGCACTTTCCAATTGAATCTGTGTCACGGTTAATCCAATTAGCGAAATAGACATCGAAACAACAATCAAAAGCGCTGGGATTGCCATCGCAAATTCAGCGATTGCATATCCGTGCGTGCGTTGGACTAGGTGTTTGCCCTCATCTAGTCCAACGCCTTGTTTACCGCTCATGCTTAACTGAAGAAAAGAAAACTAAATGCCTGCTGAACGATCTTCCAAATCAGATCTTGCACTTCTGGACTTGTTAGCAGCTTTATTAGAATTCCACCCAGTCCCGCGGCAGCTACAGTTCCGACGGCGTACTCTGCAGTCGTCATTCCAGCTTCGTTGGCTAGCAGCTCTCTTGTTTTTGACTCCACTTGATCCTCATTTCTAGTGATGCGCTGTTGCGCAATTGAAGTTTCTACAAGTTGGTTTCATGGTGAAAGGCAATCGTTTGAATTGTTTACTTCGTGGGCATGTGGATTTCTAAGTGAATCCGCGAATCAATCCCGCAACGATTGGAACGACGGCAAGCAGAACAAATGCTGGCAAGAAACATAATCCCAAGGGCAATACGCTTTTGACTGCGACAGACTTTATTCGCTTTAGTTTTTCGGTATCAATTGAACTTTGAAGTATGAATTCGACATCTGCTAATTGATCCGAGATCGGACTTCCCGAGTTCAGTGATGTAATCAGGGTGTCTGATATTGATTGCCATCGAGGATTGATGGTCGCAATCTCTTCAAGCGCTCGCGTCAGCGGGTGACCGATCCGGTATTGATTCAATCCGCGTTCGATTTCTCGAGCTGCGGCTGCGGTAGCACGTTTTTGTGCACATTCAAGGGCCTGACCTATTGTCATTCCGGCACTGACCCCTAGCTGAATCACTTGTAGAGCATGAAGAATTTCTGAACCTGAAGCCGCTTTCACCTCGGGTTCAGGTGATTCAGTTTCCAGATTCTCTCGTTTTGCATCAGCTACTTGCTCGATTGATCTTCGTCGGTGCAATGGAAACCAAAGGTATGCCGCTAAACACATAAATACAGTTGCAAGTATCAGCATGTGGCATCTCTCAGTGCGCGATTCAACAATCGCTTGATCCAAAACCAGCCAGACAGTTCAAGAATGACTCCAAGCACTAAACAAGTCCGCCCAGCAGTTGTCCCAAGCAGCCAAGAGATCGAGTCTGTGCCCAGCAGCAATCCCATTCCTGCGCCCATTATCGGTAGCCCTGCAAGCACGAACACCGTTGCCTTTGTACTTGCTAGCTCAGTTGAAATCAGTTGCTCTTGCTTTCTGCGATTGATAAGTGACTGAGAGATTTGTGTCAGTGCATCATGAATGCTGCTGCCCGAGCTTGAACTTATCTCCAATAGATTTGCGCAATTGACCAACAGTGGAAATTCATCGGTAACAGAATCTACGTGCAGTGCTGGGAGCACATTTACCTGTGATGCGAGAACCTGCCTTGTGTTCGCAAAAGAAAACTCTGGTGCACGACTAACGGCGAATTTGAGTGCATCAGCTTGGTTCACACCTCCAGCCAATTGACTCTTTAAGTTGAATATGAATTGAAGTTGCTCTTCAAAGGACATTTTGTTTTTCAGTTTTGGTTTCAATGAGTGTCTTAGGGTCGGGATTCGGACTGTCATAGTAAGTCTCGGTAACGGCTTGGTCGAAATTGCCACAGCAAGCGATAGGCATGCTGTGGCAACAAATAACCTCATGCGATCATCTTCAGCGCGATTGAATTATCCATTGGTTTTGTTATCACGGTTCCATCAAACTTTTGCGCGAACAGCGATAGCTCAGCGACTCCACGCTTTCCATCACGCGCACTTTTCATTTGAATCACTACATCAAACGCGGAATACATTTGAGCATGGATAGCTTCGCGTGGCAGGCCTGCTAACAAACCCAATGCTTCAATTCGCGTCGGCACACTGGCAGCATCATCGGCATGAATCGTGGTGGCGCTGCCTTTATGCCCGGTGTTTAATGCAAGCAACAGATCACTAATCTCTGGGCCGCGCACTTCCCCAACCACAATTCGATCTGGGCGCATTCGCAAAGATTGCCTCACTAAATCTGTCATTGATACGCAGCCAGCTCCCTCGCTATTCGCAAGGCGCGCTTGAACACTCACAACATTGGGGTGAGAAATCAAGAGCTCTGCAGAATCCTCAATCAATACGATCCTCTGGGTTTCAGTAACCCGCGCAAGCATGGCTCCTAACAAAGTAGTTTTGCCACTGCCAGTTCCGCCACTAACAATAAAGTTTTTTTGGGTATCGACAATGTTGCAAATTGCTTGATAAGTGTCACCATCTAGATTCCCAGCAGCCAGCATGTCTTCCAGAGTTATTGAGATTCTTGGAGGCGTTCGAATGGATATTGCGATACCAGCCGATGAAATAGGAGGCAGGACAGCATGGAAACGCAAACCATCGTCAGTTTGAACATCGACAAATGGTTGAGCGTCATCGAGTCGACGGTGTCCACGAGTTGCAATTCGTTTTGCAAATTCCTGCGCTGCGCTTTCAGAGCTGAACTTAATGTTGGTTTTTTCTAACCCGTTACCTCTATCTATCCAAATGTCATCGAATCTATTCACCAAAATGTCGGTGAGGTTGGGCAAGAACAATAACTCTTCCAAAGGGCCAAGACCAAAGATTGATGACAAGACTTCATCAACTAACTCAACAAGATCTGTTTGCGATGTACCCGGAAACATGGTGCGAACAATCCTCGAAACTGATTCAGCGTTTGGTTCAATTCCAGCTTCGATGCACGCTGCTTGAACCTGCTCCAGGACGTTAAGCAACTAAT
>Ga0079301_1000770_pt1 | contig 15482 bp, 15 predicted proteins | sample Wag4_2014_7_11_3_FD_74797 | JGI IMG/M metagenome (GOLD analysis project Ga0079301, IMG submission 74797) | Fresh water mixed with fracking chemicals microbial communities from Ohio, USA - Utica-2 Time Series FC 2014_7_11 | ecosystem: Engineered > Industrial production > Chemical products > Input... | reverse complement strand
GTCCTGGCGAAACCCGAAGACCTCCGGGCGACCCTGGGGTACCTGCCTCAGGACTTCGGGGTCTATCCCCGGGTATCGGCCGAGGATCTGCTGGACCATCTGGCCGTCCTCAAGGGTGTGACCGGTCCGGCCGACCGGCGGCAGACGGTCGAGACCCTGCTGCGGCAGGTGAACCTCTGGGATGTCCGCAAGAAGGCGGTCGCCGGATTCTCGGGGGGCATGCGGCAACGCTTCGGCATCGCGCAGGCGCTGATCGGCAACCCGCGTCTCATCATCGTCGACGAGCCCACGGCGGGACTCGATCCGGAAGAACGCAACCGCTTCAACAACCTGCTGTCCGAAATCGGTGAGCAGGTCGTGGTGATCCTCTCCACGCACATCGTCGATGACGTGGCCGATCTCTGTCCGCGCACGGCCGTCCTCGTGGGGGGGCGCATCGTCGAGAGCGGTTCGCCTGCCGACCTGACGGCGCAGCTGGCCGGGTGCATCTGGACGACCCGGATCGACCGGAGGGCGCTGACGGAGGCGCGCGAGCGCCACGCGGTCCTGTCCACGCGCCTGGTGGCGGGTCGGACCGTCATCCGGGTCCTCTCCCCGGAACCCGGTCAGGCCCCGGGGGCCGATTTCGAGCCCGAGCAGGCCACCCTGGAAGACGTCTACTTCGCCACGCTGCACCGGCATCGTGCCCGACAGGCGGTCGCCCGATGAAGGCGCTCTCCCTCCTCTTTGCCGTGGCCGGGTTCGAGTGGCGCTACCAGCTGCGCGGCCCGCTTCCGTGGATGAGTTTCGCCTTCCTGTTCCTGATGGGCTTCGCGCTCACGGCGTACGACCAGCTGCAACTCTTTGCCCAGGGCGGTGTTCACGTCAACGCGCCGCGGGCGATCGCCATGTCGATGGGCGTCCTGACCCTCTATGCGGCCTTCGTGCAGCTCGCCGTGGTCGCCGGTGCGGTCATCCGCGACGACGAGACCCGGTTCGCCCCCCTCCTCCGGAGTTCGCGCCTGACGCGCTGGACGTATCTGGGAGGGCGGTTTGGCGGGGCGATGGCCGTCTCCCTGGCGGTGCTGACGGCGCTGCCGCTGAGCATGGCGATCGCCTCGTGCATGCCCTGGCTGGATCCCCATCGCCTCGGCCCCTTCCAGCCTCAGGCCTACATGTGGGCCCTGCTGGTCATGGGCCTGCCCACGGCCTTGATCCTCGGGGCCATCTTCTTCGCGGTGGCCGCGGCCACGCGGTCCATGATGTGGAGCTACCTGAGCGCCCTGGCGCTGCTCGTGGGCTATTCCATCGCGCAGTCGCTCATGGGCAACCTGCAGCTCGAGACGGTGTCCGCCCTTTTCGATCCATTCGGAATCGGCGCGTTTTCCCTCGTCACGAAGTACTGGACGGCGGCCGAGAGCAACGCGAGCCTGCCCGCGCTCTCGGGGGTGTTTCTGGCCAACCGCCTCCTGTGGCTGGGGGTGGCCGGCGTGCTCTTCCTGTTCACGGGGTCGCGGTTCCGCTTCGAGCAGCGGGGGGGCAAGCGTGCGCCGGATGCATCCTCGCGACCGGTCGCGAGCGGGACCGCCCTGCCGTCCTTCGTGGCGGGCTCGCTCCCGGCTCTGCGCTCCGACCGGGAGACCCGGCTGGCCCAGTTCCTCAGGATGGCCCGGTTCGACATGGCGTACGTCATGAAAAGTCCGGCGTTCATCGTCATGCTGGTCCTGACGGTGCTCAACACGGGGGTGGCCGTCTGGTTCGCCGCCGATGCCTACGGGACACCGAGTTACCCCGTGACGCGGGTCCTGGTCCAGGTGCTCTCCGGGCTCTTCGGCCTGATGTTCATGATCATCGCCATCTACCACGGCGGGGAACTGGTCTGGCGCGACCGTGAGCGTCGTCTGCACGAGATCGTCGATTCGACACCCGCGCCCGGATGGGTCCATCTGGTCCCCAAGATCGGGGCGATCGCGCTGGTGCTGCTGGCCACGGCCGGTGCCGGGGTCCTCACCGGGATGGCCATCCAGCTGCTGAAGGGGTACACCCGGCTGGAGCCCCTGGCCTACGTGGGGTGGTTCCTGGCGCCCATGTGCCTGCTGGGGCTGCAGACGGCCGTCCTGTCGATGTTCATCCAGGTCCTGGTCCCGCAGAAGTTCATCGGCTGGGCCGTCATGGTCGTGTACATCGCCGCCACCGTCGCGCTCAGGGCCTTCGGTCTCGATCACGACCTGGTCCAGTTCAGTGACTATCCCGTGGCTCCGCTGTCGGACCTCAACGGGCAGTCTCGCTTCTGGATCGGTCAGGCGTGGTTCCAGGGATACTGGACGCTGTTTTCCCTGGGGCTCGCGGTGATGACGCATGCCTTCTGGCGCCGCGGGAACGTGGGCACGCTGCGGCAGCGGGCGTCGCTGGCCTGGTCCCGCCTTCAGGGCGGGGCCGGAAAGCTGGCGCTGGCCTCGGGGGCGGCGTTCGTCGCGGTGGGGGGCTACATCTACTGGAACACCTGCGTCCTCAACCGGTACACGCCAGCGCCCGAACTCGAGAAGCAAGTGGCCGAGGCCGAGAAGACGCTGAAGCCATTCGAAGCCCTGCCGCAGCCCCGGATCGTGGGTGTCACCCTGAAGGTCGACCTTTACCCGCGGCAGGCCCGTGCCGTCACGGAGGGCGTGTACCGGGTCGAGAACCGCACCGGCAAGCCGATCTCCGAGCTGCATCTGGATATGCATGCGCAGCTGAAACTCGAGCGCCTCGAGTTTGCGGGAGCCACGCTCAGGACCGATTACCCGGAATGGGGGCATCGCGTCTACGACCTGGCTCAGCCCCTGATGCCCGGTCAGCTGCGCGAGTTGCGCTTCCGCACCGTCCTGGAAGAGCGAGGCTTCGTCAACTCGGGCCCGCTGACCTCGATCGTCGACAACGGCACCTTCCTGAACAGCGACTCGATCACCCCGACCCTCGGGGTGAATCCGGCCGGCTTCCTCACGGACCGGGCGAAGCGTCGCAAATATGGCCTGCCCGAGGACCGTCGGGATCCGCCCCCCGGTGATGTCCGCGGCCGGGATCGGGCCATACTGCGGAGCGACAGCGACTGGATCACGGCCGATCTCATCGTGACCACCGACGCCGACCAGACGCCTGTGGCCCCCGGTTACGTCGTCAGTGACACGACCCAGCACGGCCGTCGGACGGTCCACTTCAGGCCGGACGCGCCCCTGCAGCACTTCTTCAGCATCCAGTCGGCCCGCTATGCCATCGCGCGCGATCGACTCGGGGGCATCGACCTGGCCGTCTATCACCACCCGGACCACGCCTACAACGTGAAGCGGATGCTCGAGGCCATGAAGGTATCCCTGGGGCTTTATGATTCCATCTTCTCGCCTTATCCCTTCCGACAGGCGCGCATCATCGAGTTTCCGGCCTACGCGAGCTTCGCCCAGAGCTTCGCCAACACCGTCCCGTACAGCGAGGACATCGGCTTCCTGGTCAAGGCCGCCGATCCCGACAAGATCGACTACGTCACCTACGTGACGGCGCACGAGATCGCCCACCAGTGGTGGGGGCACCAGGTCTCGCCGGCGGCCCAGCAAGGCGCCGGGTTCCTCATGGAGAGCCTGGCCCAGTACTCGGCCCTCCTGGTCGTGGAGAAGTTCTACGGTCCCGAGCACATGCGGAAGTTCTTGAAATACGAGCTCGATACGTATCTCCGCTCCCGCAGGGGGGACGGTCGCGACGAGCAGCCGCTCGCTCGCGTGGAGAACCAGCCCTACATCCACTACCAGAAGGGCTCGCTCGCCATGTGGTGGCTGAAGGAGGAGATCGGCGCTCCGGCTGTCAACCGCGCGCTGGCCTCGTTCCTGAAGGAATATGCCTTCCGTTCGGCGCCGTATCCATCGAGCCGCGACCTGCTGCGTCACCTGCGGCGCGAGGCCGGACCGAATCACGAGGCGCTGATCTCGGACCTGTTCGAGCAGATCACGCTGGTCGACCTGCGGGCGCGGGAACCCCGGGTCACGAAGCGCCCGGATGGCCGCTGGGACGTGGCCTTCACCGTGGAGGCGCGCAAGTTCCGTGCCGATGGCCAGGGGGTGGAAACGGAAGCTCCGCTCGACGAGGACGTCGACGTGGGAGTCTTCGCCCGGGAGGTCGGTTCGAAGGATTACTCTGCGCGCGATGTCCTGCTCATGAGGCGGGAACGCCTCCATACGGGCACGCAGTCGGTGCAGGTGACGGTGGATCGGAAGCCTGCCTACGTGGGGGTCGATCCCTACAACAAGCGCATCGACCGGAACTCGGACGACAACCTGGTCAGATGTGAGAGCCCCTAGCAGGCACCCCTCACCCGAGGCGCACGGGTCGGTCACCCCACGGGAGTCCAGTCCCAGGGCTGGTACCGGATCCGGGGGCTCGGCCCCAGAGCCCGGAGTGCGGCTTCCCGGTCCGCGTCCAGGTGACGTCGGATGAACCCGACCGGATCCTCGAAGTCCCGGCGGTACCAGTGGAAGAGGCGACTCAGGTGAAGGGTGCGGGTTTCCACCTCGATCCGGCAGCCTGCCGGATCGGCCAGAAACACCCGGGTGGCCATCTCCAGCTGCCGGTCGAGGGCCTCGGCCTCGTAGGCGCGAATGGCCGGACACGAGGCCGCTCCGCAGTTGAGCGCGAAGTGGATGCGGGGGTCTCCGAGTTTTCGCATTTCCCCTTCCAGGTGGTACAGGCTCATCCGCCGATCCTCGACCTCGTGGCGCGTCAGGAAGAAATAGCGGATGAATCCCCACCAGGAGGGGTGTCGGCGCGGCGATCGCCGCACGATGTCGTGATACGTGTTGATCAGGAAGGCCAGACGTTCGGGATTCATCGTTCCGGCCAATCTGTGAAGGCCTGGATGGGGCCATACCAGCCGACCTGGCGACCGTGGGTCTGGTCCGTGTCCGTCATCAGGGCGATCGCCGATACGGGCCCCGGGGGATCTCGCCTGAAAAAGGCCCGGTAGTCCGCCAGAAGGTCCCGCGTTTCCTCGTGCCAGCGACCGGCTCCTGCCGTCCCCGACCGGAGGGTGACCATGCCCACCTGGCGCGTGTAGGCCGACGGACCGATGTCCCCGACCGGGCGCGCCTGGCCCCACGTGTAGGCGATCGCCTCCGTCCGGAAGATGTCCTCGGGGCCGCGGAGGTTCCAGGCGAAGTACACGCGCGCGGCGCAGTCGTCACCCTGGCGCGTGCGCTCGTCGGCACCCGCGACGGGGCCCGAGACCCGCCATGTCCAGCGCACGATCGGGGTCTGACGCAGGTCCACCCGGGTCGCGCGCACCAGCATCGAGGCGGCATCCTCGCTGGTCGCGCGCATCACCGTCTGCCCATCCGGACCCGGTTCCCGCCGGTAGTCGACCTTGCTGTGCCACGGACGGAAGGCGAGGTTCTGCCACGGATCGGGAGTGGTTCGCGCGAAGTCTGCCACGATCGTGCCGGGGAACGTGGGGGCCGGCGTGAGCGACGGAACCGCCGGGGTGGCGGGCATGGCGGGTTCGAGGGTCGCGCCGGCCGGGAGGCGCCCGCACCCGAGCATCCAGAGCACGGACAGCGCGGCCAGGAGGAAACGTGGTGGCATGAAGCAGCTCCATGTGGGGGACGAGGCCCGCGGGCCAGCTGGTTCCCATGATGGCATGCCGCGTTCGGTGAATCTGTCGGCTGGCCGACAGTCCCGGGCGGTCCGGGCATGCCAGCATGGACGGGTCACGGATCAGGAGGAAGACATGACGATTTCCCGGGAACTCTCGAGGCGGCTGGTCCGCCCCGTCCTGTTGCTCGGTCTGCTGGCGATCGGGCTGGTCGTGATCCGGGTCGATGGGGTGGCGAGCTGGTTCGAACGGGAGCGATTGATGGCGCTCACCGCTCAGGCCGGCCCCTGGGGGCCCGTCGTGTTCGCGTGCCTCAAGGTCCTCTCGGTCGTGCTCGCGCTGCCGTCGGCTCCCGTGACGATGGCAGGGGGCTTTCTCTTCGGCCCCGTCCTGGGAACGGTGGTGAACGTCCTGGCCGCCACGGCGGGCGCCTCCCTGACCTTCTTCATCGGGCGATTCCTCGGGCGTGACGGGGTCCAGCGGGTCCTGCCCCGGCAGTTGCAGGCGCTGGATGAGCGGCTGGTCACGCAGGGCTTCCGGGTCATCCTGTCCCTGCGTCTCGTCCCGCTCGTCCCGTTCAATGGCCTCAACTACGGGGCCGGTCTCACCCGGGTGGCTTTCCGGGATTACCTGGCCGGCACCCTGCTCGGCATCACTCCCGGGGCGGCCGTCTTCACGACCATGGGGCACTCGGCTGCCGAGGCTTCCTTGCCCGGCATGGCGATCGGTCTCGGGGCCCTGGGGGTTCTGTCCCTGATCCCGGTCTTCTGGCGGCCAGTCGCGCCCGTGCAGGTGGATGCGAGCCCGAGCCCGCCGTCGAAGCCGTGACTCCGGAGTCTCAGGGGACGAGGCGCTCGCGGTCGATGAGGTCGCGGATGGCTTTCTCGCGCTCCCAGGGGGCCGGGTAACCGTGCTTCGCGTAGTCCTCGGCCGTGGCCTTCGGTTCGGTGATCCGACCGATGTAACTTGCGCCCTCGCGGGGGTCATAGCCTGCACGGGCGGCGAAACGCGCGCCGTCGAGGTCGGCCTGTTCTTCCATCTTGCGGCGGGCCCGGCGGAGCGTCGCATCCTTGAACCCGGAATCGACCTCGCTGACGAGGTCCTTCGGAGCCTTGCCTGCCCGGAGGGCGTCCAGGAGTTCGTTCTGGGCCTTCTGGATCGCGTGGCCACCGGGCTGGTCGCGGTGCAGGTCGTGCGCCAGTTCGTGGGCCAGGATGAAGGCGAGCTGGTCGTCGTTGTCGACCGACTTCAGCATGCCTTCGTGGACGCCGATCTGGCCACCGCCCAGGGCGAAGGCATTGGCATCCTGCTTCTGGTAGAGGGCAGGACGGACGGGATAGGGGGCCTCGGGAGCAGCAGCCTGGAGCTTCTGCATGATGCCCTTGACCCTGTCCATCGCGGGGCCGTCCTCGCGGCGGGCCCACACGAGGTCGTCCACCTTGAACTTGCCGGTCTTCAGGAAGTTGTCGATGAGCTGCTCGCGGTTGTCCCAGATGGCCGTGATCTTCGCGAGGCCCGTCATGCCCTGCACGAGCTTCTCACCGCTCGCGACCTCGGCTGCCGCCCAGAGCGCGTCAAGCGACCGTCACGAGAGGGTTATCGGGGGCGGGGGTCAGGACTTGTGAACCAGGTGTTAAGAGGCGTTGAGGAAAGAGGTCAAGTCTCGGTGAATCGTTCGCGATCCGTGCGATGACGGGTGTCTCCTCAAGGAGCCAGCGGAACGAGTCGGTAGAGCGGGCGGTCGTAGTCCGCTGACGTCCGTCCGTAGGCTCCCCGTATGGTCGCGACGGGATGCAGCGAGAAGGCTCGCCGCAGGCGGTCCACCTCCTGATCGAACATGCGATAGACATAGACCGGTCGCGACCGCGAGAGGGTCACCGCAGCACCCTCCAGGCCCCCCCAGCCGTCGTAGGCCATGTTGGTGTCGTCAAGGATGGTGATGTCGGGGCGGCGGTTCTCGATATGGTGCGCGTACCAGAGCGGTGTGGATGCGTCCCAGTAGGTCAAGATGGTCGCACCCGGTTCGAGGTGGTCGAAGATCTCCTTGACGAAGCGCTCGCCCTGGTGATTCCCGCTCTGATCCATCATCGAAAAATGGGTGACCATCAGCCAGGCCGGGAGCAGGGGCGTGACCCAGACGGCGTGCCGCGCCCATCCCCATCGATCGATGTGGATACGGTCCAGTATCCACTGGAGTCCCGTCGCTGCCCACACCACGAGCGTCAGCCAGGAAGCGAAAAGATAGCGGTTGAGATCGGCATTCTGGTAGCTGGCATACACGTACACGTTCGTGAGCAGCAGGCCCAGACTGAAGATCGCGAACCCCGTGCCGGCCTGAAAGCATGCCCACATCCCGATCACCGCGAGGAGCGCGAAGACCGGGCTGGCGTCGGCGACGACCGTGGCTCGCCAGGTGGGCCACTTGCTCAGGAAGCGTCCGACCCCCTCGAGGGAGAGAAACGTCATGTCGCTGCGGAACTGTTCGCCCGTCACCAGGTACCGCAGCCCCTCCCAGGTCGTCGGGTGGTTGTATGCCAGCACGGGGTTCTGAGATGCCCGGATCGGCAGATAGGCGTAAACCCCCAGCGCCAGGATGAATCCGAGGGTCGCCACCAGGAGGGGGCGCAGATCCCGTGCCAGGGTTTTCCGTCCCGTCCAGAGCGCATATCCCGCGACGAAAGGGGCGACCGTGCTCGTGAGCATATGATTGCCGAATGACAGTCCGAGCCATGTCGCGCCTATCACGAGATCCCGGGGACGTTGATCCTGGCTCCAGACCACGAGCCGATGCAGGATCGCGCTCAGGAACAGCAGGTGCAAGGTATGAACCTCTGCGCGCGTGGCGTTGCTCCAGAGCGAGGGAGAGGCGGCGAAACACAGGGTCATCGCCACGGCCACGGCTGGCCGAATCTTCAATCGTCCCAGCGTGAGGACGAGGATTCCAAGCGCGGCGCTCGCGCAGACGGCGGACAGCAGGTTCGCGCGATAGGCAGGCGAGCCGACAGGGATGTAAGAGAAGAGATGGCCGATCAGGACGTACAGCGGATAGCCGGTGGGATGGGCGATGCCGAGCAAGGAGGGCACCGTCTGCATTTCCCCGCAATCCCAGAAGCTGACCCCTGGCAAGAGCGTCCGAACGTAAACCACGAACGACAGGAGGCTGACGGCGATCGCAGCTCGCGTGTTCACGGGACCGGCCCCCCCGATGGCGGAGTCCGTCCTGTCACCTCGTAGACGTCCTGGTTGTAAGGCGTGACGGGGGGGAGCTTGCGGAGGGTGTAGCTTTGCGCGATGCGCTCCACGTTGTCGTGCATGTGGATGATGTAGACCGGTCGGGCCGGAAAGAACGTATCGACGGCCTTCACGACGTTCCCCAGGTTCTGGCTGTAGATGTCGATCTCGTCGACCAGGGTGACGTCAGGACGCCGGCCCTCGACATGTTGGCCATACCAGAGGGGCGTGGTGAAGCTCCACCAGGAAAGGATGACGGCCCGTGGTTTCACCGCGTCGAAGACGTTGCGTTCATATATTTCCGCCGAGTGGTCGAGGTGTCGGTCGACCTGGCTCCAGTGCGTCAAGGCGAGACTCGCCGGCAAAACCAGGGTGAGGAGACTCAGGGCACCCGACAGCCGGACCGGAAACATGGCCTGCAGTCCAGTCGCCGCGCCGAGCAACAGGAGCAGGTTCGGGGCCAGGAAGTAGCGCGGGAGATCGGCATTGGCATACGTGCTCGCGGCGTAGAACGGTATCGCGATCCCGAGCACCAGGGAAACACCGAGCCTCCAGTTCCGGCGCCAGATCAGGATGAGACCACCCGCTGCCAGGACGCCCAGCGCGTTACGGCCCCATACCGTGAACCAGTCGGCATACCAGCCCATCACCTCGGGCCAGCGTGCTAGCGCGGTGGCGACACCGTGCCACGACATGAAACCCATGTCTCCCCGGAATTGCTCACCCAGTGCCACGAACCGGAACCGTTCCCACGTGACGGGATTCGCGTAGTTCATGGGCGGGGTCATCAGCGCCCGCAGCGGCAGATAAGCATACAGGGACAGCCCGATGGCGCCCATGAGACCCGAGACGGCCAGGGTTCCCGGCCGTCTATACCCATCGGGTCGAGACAGGAAGGTGTACAGGGCGATCGCGGGTAACTCCATCGTCAGGGACATGTGATTGCACAGGCCGAGGCCTGATCCGAGTGCGAGCGCCCAGAACCAGGCCCGATGGCCCGACTCCACGTACCTGAGGGCGAGCCACCAGAGGCCGATGACGATGGCCGCGTGGAGGGTGTGCGGATCCGCGCGGTTCGCCGTGTTCCAGGTGTTGGCAGCAAGCGCGAAACAGAGCGCCGTCGTGCAGGCGAGGGCGGGTCGAATCCGCAGTTTGAGTGCGACGATGCCCAGCCCCGTGGCGGCCAGAGCGGCGCAAACAGCCGAAAAGAGGTTCATGCGGTAAGCCATCGAGCCGACGGGCACGAAGGAAAAGAGCTTGCCGAGGAGGATGTAGAGGGGGTAGCCCGTCGGATGGGCGATGCCGAGGACGTGAGGGACGGTCTGGAATTCCCCTGTATCCCAGAAGCCGACTCCGGGCAACAGCGTTCGTGAGTAGATCGTGAGGGTCACGACCAGGACGATCGAAGCGATGACGAGGGGCAGGCCGGGGCGGGTTTCCGGTTCGAGTTCCGTGCTTCTCAAGGAAGTTTTGCCTGTCGAGTGGTGCGAAACCTGGCCCAGTTGCAAGTGCAAGCGAGACTAACACGGTGCTGGAACCCTTGTCCAACGGGAGGAAGAGAAGGTTGCGACGGCCCCCGGGACCCGGGATTGAACGGGACAGAAGCGGGACGTTCGAGCGCCTCGAGGCCCAACTGACGGCGTCTCGTCTCCTGCTCTCTGGCGAAGAGGCTGGATTTCACGATGTCCCACGTCGTCTTGTATTCCAGTGAGATACCCGTTCTTGCTGACCCGGTATCCGGGGTTCAGGGCAGGGGGGGGGCTATGATGTCGATATATGCAGACAGATGACCCCCGGATGAAGAGCCGACCTTTTCGCGTCGTGGACGCGAGTGACCTCGGTGCGGCCGTGCGATACTTCCGCACCCTCGCAGGGCTGACGCAGGCTGAACTCGCAACCCGGGCGGGTCTTCACCGTTCCTACCTGTCGGAGCTGGAAAGCGGCAAGACCACCGAGGCCACCGAGCGCCTGCTGGGGCTGTCTAGCGAACTGGGTGTCCGCGTCACCGTGGACCTCAAGAATCATGACGTCCGGCTCTGCGTGTCTGTCCGTCTGGATTTACGGGGTCCACGCGCCTGAACCAATCTGTCGGTATGGTCTTGCGCGTCGGGTCATCCAATTCGTATGATTTCTTCGGGAGGATCAAGACAGTATGGCTGCCGTGACTCCCCTGCTCGAACCGGGCCGCGTGTATCGGACCCGTGAACTATCTGCTTGGACCACCAACGCGCCTCGGCTCGCCCGTCGCCTTGTCGAGGAGGGGACCCTCGTTCCACTGGCCCATGGCCTGTTCGCGCACCCGAAGCCGAGTCGCTTCGGGCCCGTGCCGCCGCGCGACGAGGAGATCGTACGTGCCTTTCTCGACGGAGGGCCCTTCATCTTCACCGGCCCGGAGCGTTGGAACGCACTGGGGCTCGGCACGACGGCGGTTTTCGTGGTGCCACTGGTGTACAACACCAAGCGTTCAGGGATCTTTACGTTCGGCAGCCGTCGCATGGTGTTCCGGCGGGTCGCGTTCCCTGAGAACCCGCCCGTCGAGTGGTTCGTCATCGACCTGTTCGAGCATGCCGACCAGGCGGCTGCTTCGCCGGTGCAACTCGCTGAAGCCCTCGGACGAGCCCTCGCCCATGGCCGCTTTGACCGCGATCGCTTGATGGATCTCGCGCGACGCTACGGCTCGCGGGCCACACAGGTGCTCGTCGCGGGTGCCGCGTGAACTTCGTTCACCAGATCGGAGAGGAGTTCGCGGATCTCGTGGAGATCGTCTCCGCGGAACGCGGCCTGAGACGATCCATCGTCGAGAAAGACTACTGGGTCACCCATGCTCTATGGGCGCTCTCGGTCGGGGGCTTCGAGGTCTGGTTCAAGGGTGGAACCTCGCTGTCCAAGGGCTTCGGCCTGATCGACCGATTTTCCGAAGACCTCGATCTCAAGATCGAGCCCGGCGTCGTGAGCACGCTCCCCGCGGTGTCGAACTGGAAGAGCGAGGGCCGCTCGGCAACTGCCGAGCGCCGGGCGTTCTTCGAGGCGCTTTCGAATGCGGTGATCGTGCCTGATTGCAGCGTCTTGCTGGACGTCGACGCGAGCGCCCCGGCCTGGCGAGGTGCCAGCTTTCGAGTATCTTATCCGAGCTTGTACCCTGGCGAGTTGCCGCCCGAGGTCTCGAGCCACGTCCTGCTCGAGGTCGGCAGCGCGCGCGTCACGCCATTCCTTCCGCGTGATCTCACCTCCTGGGTTCACGACAGGCTGGATGCATCAGGGTTCAGTTCCGAATTCACCGATAACCGACCGCGCGGAGTGCGGTGCATTCATCCGATGGTCACGCTGCTCGAGAAACTCGATGCCCTACAGCGACGCTTTCCGAACGAGCAGGTTCCAGCGCCGACCTTCGTGCGTCACTACGAGGACGCTGCCCGCCTGGTAGCAGCCGCCCGGACATGGCAAGTGATCGACGGCTACGCGGACGTGCGTGAGCTCGCGAACGAGATGCTCGACCAGAGACAGCTTTCAGCCTTGCCGACGGCTGACGACCGCAGCTTTGCACCAGGCGACGATGTCCGATGGACTGCGATTCGTGCCGCGCATACCGCGATCGAGCCGATGTTCTGGGGGCCGCGTGTCACCATCGACGAGGCATGCAAGTTGATTCGCGATTGGGTCGCCACCACACTGGGGTGAGCGCAGCTTGTTTGACCCATACCTGACCATGGGTTCGGGTTCGGGGATCACCCTCGCGCTCGAGGCGTGCCCCGATATCGACTTCACGAACGATCATGGCAGCTGCCTGTTCACCGTCACGGTTCACCGCAAGCCGGTGGGAAGTTCGGTGGAAACGGGCGCGATCGAAGCCGTTTCACCGAACAGGTCGGAGAAAGGTTCGGAGAAAGCCGAGGATCGTCTCCTGAACCTGCTGAAAGACCAGCCAACCATGAGGATCGCCGACCTTGCGGCAACCTTGGGGATTTCGACCCGCGCGGTGGGGAAAAGGCTTGCCCGGCTTCGTTCCGAGGGGAGTCTCCGTCGCATGGGCCCCGACAGGGGTGGGCGCTGGGAAGTGCTGGAATGACCTTGGCCTGGAGCCTCGGATGCGTGCCCCCGGTGTCCTCCCGAACAAAAAACGGGTCCCGGTAGGGATCGCCGAAACCCGCATGAGTATCGAGTGGAGGCGCAGGGATTCGAACCCTGAACCAAGGGATTATGAGTCCCCTGCTCTGACCGTTGAGCTACACCTCCGGGGAACCTGATTGTATCACGGGCGATCGGGGCTCCCGGGCCACGTTCTGGACGCGGCCGAGCCGGAGTTTGATGCAAGTTTAACAAGGTCCGGATTGCACGCCACCCGCTTCCGGAAGAATACTGAGGGGTACTCATCGGGCATCCGTAAAGGTCTGGCATGCACATGATCGGCTCGAACGCACACGCAGCGAGAAAATCCGCCCCGGGTCCCAGGGTCGTATCCGGACACCAGCCATCCGTGAACACGGGCGCGCTTCGTTCGACGGGATCCGCCGGCGAGCGTGCCCTTCAAAAATTCACGAGGGATCGTGCAGAAGTCCTGAATGGGTTGACGTACCTGGCACGCACCTCGGATGCGGCGAGCAAGCTGGTGCTGAAGAACCTCCGCTGAGCGTGATGGGGATATCCCGTCATCGCTCACGGCCCATCTGATGAAGAATCCGTGATCGCATCCAGGATGTTGGCCACCTGGCGAGCAAGGGCTGGAATGTCATCGACTGCCGTTCTGTAAACGATCTCGGTGCTCAGGCTGAAGTATCGGTGGGCGATCTGATTTCGGATCCCCCTGGCTTCCTGCCAGGGCAGGTCCGGGAAACTGGCTTTCAGTTCGTCCGAAATCCGTGCTGCCGCTTCACCGATGACCATCAGACGACGTTCGACCGCATCGCGCAGGATCGGGGAGCTTTGAAAGCTGGCAAAATCCTGGTCGAGAAGGTAGCCAGCCAAGGCTTCGGCCGCTTCCAGTATGTCCAGAAGATAGAGCTCGTCACGCCGCGGCATAGATGACGGCGGCGCTCGCGAGGATGTCGTGCCGGATACGCTCCTTGAGACCCTGCTTGATGACGAGATCGACCCGCCGCCCGACGAGCCGCGCCAGTTCATCGGACATGGCCGTCATCTTGAACAGGGTCATCCGGGCTTCAGGAGCAAAGTCGACGAGGACATCCACGTCGCTCGAGACAGGGTCGAACGCCTCGGTCAGCACCGAACCAAACAGCGATAACTCGACCACGTGCCATTTCCGGCAGAAATCAGCGATCGCCTCGCGGTCGATAGAGAACTGCTCGACCAAGCTCAATCTCCTGCAAGCCCGTTGAGGCCAGGTCAGACATGATGCGGCAATCATAGCACGTGACCAGGGCCCCCTCTCCGGGACGGAGAGGGGGCCCTGACCTGACCGCCCGGGTCCTTCAGTGCCGGCCCTGGAAGATCTGGTTGCTGAGGTCGTTGAGGTCGTAGTGAGACTGCATCCGCTCCCGGGCGGTGAACCGGCCGCCATCGAGGCGGTCCTGCCGGATGTCGGCGCGGGTCTGCTGGAGCTCCTGGCGGATGGGTGCGGCTTCCTGGCGGGTGAGGGTGCCATCGACGCGACCGGCGCGGACGCGGGCCTGGAGGTTGTCGACGCGGCTGGGGATGTTCATCTCGGGGCTCCTTTCGGTTTTGCGTGCGATGCTCGGACCGCCCTGCGCTTCACGAGTAGGTCATCCGTGGGGCTGCTCACCGGGCGTTCACCAGCTTCCAACGGGGGCGATCGCGATCGTCTTCATTGTTTCTTGTGATGGGTTTAACGTGTTCTTGGTGCAGGCATGTGCTCGCCAGCCGGACAACCTGATCAACACGAACATCCAGCCTGCTCACTCCCGAAAGGACCCCGGAATGTCGCCGATCGCCCAGGTCGCCCCGAAGTCGTTCAAGGCCCCCGTCGCCCCCCGGCAGGCCAGCGAGAAGCCAGCTGCACCCGGCCTCACGCGATGCTTCCCGTCGGCCGACAAGCTGAACCTGTCGCGGTCCGCCTCGGTCTGGGACTCGGAGCGCTCGGATGCCCGCGCGGCCGTGTGGCTCGACCAGGCGATCGCCCTCGATTCCCGCCGCGACGTGAAGGGGGCCGAGCAGGCCTTCATGACCGCGAGTCGCCTGAGTGAGACCCCGAAGCAGGCTCTCGAGATCGCCGATGCCGCCGCCGAGCGCTCGTACGTCCCGGCCGCCGACCTCGCCTTCAAGCAGGCGGGACGCCTGGCCCGCACGGCCCCCGAGGCCCTTGGCGTCGCCGAGGAGGCCGCCGTCTTCAACTACATCCAGGGTGCCCACGAGGCCTACATGCGAGCCGTCGGTCTCGCCCGGACGGCCGCCGAGGCGAAGACCATCGAGCGGTCCGCCGACCGCACCGGATATCCGAAGGCCGCGCTGGCCGCCGCGGAGCGAGTGCGCCAGCTGCCCTGAGTGCCGGGCCTCTGACGGTTCCGAACGCGACGAGCCCCCTCCACGCCTGGAGGGGGCTCGGTGCCGTGAGGGGCCTGGGGTGTCAGTGGCGGCCCTGGAAGATCTGCTTGCTGAGGTCGTTGAGGTCGTAGTTCGACTGGAGACGTTCCTGACGGGTGAGCCCGGCGTCGCGACGCTGGATGATGTCGACCCGGGTCTCGCGGAG
>Ga0079301_1000766_pt1 | contig 15509 bp, 15 predicted proteins | sample Wag4_2014_7_11_3_FD_74797 | JGI IMG/M metagenome (GOLD analysis project Ga0079301, IMG submission 74797) | Fresh water mixed with fracking chemicals microbial communities from Ohio, USA - Utica-2 Time Series FC 2014_7_11 | ecosystem: Engineered > Industrial production > Chemical products > Input... | reverse complement strand
GCCACCGCGTCATTGCCACGCATCGCAACCTCGACCAAATGCAACAACAGTGAATCATAAATACGGAAATCAGGCTACGAATTTCAGCAGCCTGCTAGCGTCAGAATGAAAATATGGGTTGCAGTTTGCACTACAGCGACGCAAGTCCAATAACTTGGGGGCAAACCCAGGCCTCTAAGGTTTGCACCTCAGCAGGGATTGGTCGCCACGCGGTCAACTGGGCCAATGGCCTCGAAGCGCCAAGGAACCTCAGGCCCATTGCCAACCTCAATAAGCACCGCCCGGACGTCTTGCGCACCGGGCACCATCAGCCGTGTCAGATTTGGGATGGCAGGGCCATGAGGCTCCCGAAGAAATACATGGCTGTCGCCATGGATCAACAGTACGGGTTTGCCGAAGGCTAGCGCCTGCTCCTCCAACACCTCACGCATGGCCAGAAAGCCGGACTTCTGCCCCCGCCCACAGCGTTCGGCGTAATACATGTCCGCCTGCTGCATCAGCACGACGGCCCGCGCCGAAATACGCTGCGCTTCCGCAAAACTGCTGCGGAGCCAGGCACGATTGGCCGCGTCGCGTGCCTGGAATTCCTCAAGCGCGCCGGCTGGTGGGTTTGACGTCGGTCTTTCTCCGGCTTCTGTAGGACGGTTATTATTACTCCCGGTCACATGCAGCGTGGCAAACATAATTCCTTCCCTGATCCAACGCGCATTCTCGACATAAAGTCGGAAATCAGCATCAATGTCAGCTTGCCTCGTCAAGTTTAGATTTCCACTGCCGAGGCTACGGTGGTCGCTGAAGAACCGCGCCCGAAGCAACGCAAGCCGTTCTAAAGGGTCGAAGCGTCCGGCACGCGTCTGCCAGCAATCTGTCCACTCATTGTCGCCCGGCGTGTAAATCAAGGGATGGCGCGCCAGCGACATCCAGGAAAAGGCACGCAATACCCTTTCGTCACTGCAGATTTCACTCCCGCCTTTGGTGTCGCCGACAAAGACGGAAAAGGCTGGCGCCGCTGTGTTGATGTCGCGCATCAAGCGCGCCACACGGGCTTCTTCTTCAGCGCAAGCTTCGGGTCGGCTTGGCGTACAATAGGGCATGTCACCGAACGCAACAAAACGAAACGCCTCCTGCGCAAACCCTGAAACCGGTAGCGCCAAGAACAGGCATAGGAAAAGCGTACGGTACAGCATCGGACTCTCTCCACTTTATTTAAGACGTTTCTCAGACCGCAGACCCTAAGGTCAATCACGGTTTTATGAATTTTACATCTCCTGGTTCACATCCTTTCGGCGTTATTTCAGTAGCTTAGGTGCAAACCTCAGCGCATAGCGCCGCGCATCATCGCCCCACCCTTCCCGGATACCCCCCATGACGCTTCCCTGGATGGCCGAGCGGGTCTAACGCCGCGCGATTGCCTCGCTGCGCCCGCATGCCGGCAATCGCGCGTGCATGACGCGGCGCAGCTCGCGCGGATCATGGCCAGCATGCAGGCCTTCGGCTTCACCAACCCGTTGCTGGTGGACGAGGATGGCGTGCTGATCGCGGGCCATGGCCGGCTTTGCGGCAGCGGAAGCGCTCGGCATCGCCAAGGTGCCGGTGATTGTGCTGCGCCACCTCGCACCCGCGCAAAAGGAAGCGCTGCGGGTTGCTGATAATCGCATCGTAGAGAACGCCACCCGGCACCTGGCGCGTGGATGCTGGCGTTGTGCTCGGCGGCGGCGCACGCGGGCTGATCATGCAGGGTGTGACCCAGTACACTGGGGCAACCAATGCGCCGTCCAAAACCTGGCAGGCGGGCGCGGTGATGCAGGAAAGTGAGCTCAATCGCCGCCAGACGGTGCACTTTGGGCCGGAGGTTGCCTTTGCGCAAATCGGGATCATTGGCTTTGACGGGCAGATTGAGTTGGAAGCGCTCCGCCTTTACGGCCTGCTGGAGGATGCGCCGGCGATCCTGTCCGGCTGCCCCGCTTTGCCCGCTGGTGGCAGGACGCGGATATTCTCAGCCAGCTGGGATTTGCCAAGCATGCCGCCGGGGGCAACCACCAATGCGGATGTAACGGTGCCCGGCGCGCGGCGGGGGGACTTTGCGGATGCATCGCTCGATACCAGCAGCATCGTCTTTGTGCTGGATTGCCATGTCTGGTCGAACGACAAGGTGCGCGTCACAGCGCGGCATGTGAGCCTGTCCACGGTGGGTTTGCCTGCGGCGCCGCTGCATGTGCAGGTGGTGAATCGGCGCGTGGGGTGATGCCATTCGTGCCTCGCCGCCCTGTGCCTTCATCGGGATACTAGTACCGGTATCCGGCACGCCTGGAGTAATGCGGTGGTCGTGCTGCCCAGCACCATGGTTCGCAGCCGCCCATGGCCATAGGCGCCCATCACCAGCAGGTCGATCCCCGCCGCCGCCACATGCGCTGCGATCGCCTGCTCGACATCGCCGTGCAGCACTATCCTTGCCACCGAACGTCCCGCTCGCTCCAGTATTGCGCCAGGCGCATCCAGTAGCCGGGTGCCCTCAGCACCTGAAGGCGCAACGGTCACAAGGTGACCCTCAAGTCCCTCGACCGCAGCGGAGCGCGCGGCCAAGTCCACCATCCGCAGCGCCGCCGGTCCGCCATCATAGGCGATCGCGTAGCGGCGGATCGGCTTAAAGGCTCGCGACGCGACCAACACCGGCTTTGGGCTGGCGCGCAGCACGCGTTCCAGGTTGGCGCCAAGGTGGCCGACCGCGAAGTCCGCCGCCTCGCCGCGCTTGCCTATAACAAGCAGATCGGCCTCTTTTTCAAACTCCACAACCGTGTCGACCAGCGCGCCGTGGCGCTGCGTCAGTGTCACGCTCGCCACGCCCGCCGCGCGCAGGCGCGCTTCGGCCGCCGCCAGCATGGCGCGGGACCGCTTCAGTTCAAGCCGGTTGCGCGCCGCATCGAGCTCCGTCAGCTCCCGCAGGAGCTCATCCGAACTGTCGAGGCCAAGGGTGCCGGAACGATCGGCGGGCACGGGTTGCCCGGCGCGGTCCAGCACGTGCAGAACGCGCACGCCGACCCCACCAAACTGCCGCGACGCCCAGGCGCCGTGGTCCACGATGCTCTCGGCGTAGATCGACCCGTCCGTGCAGGCCAGAATCCCGGTCATGTCCCCCTCCCTCAATGCATCGCCGGGCTTGTGGCGCCCGGCTTGTCGTAGGTGGCGAGCCGCCCGACCAGCGTCGTGCTCGCTGCATTCATGCCGAGGATCTCGACCTCAGTACCCTCGCGACGGAATTTTAGGATCACCCGGTCAAGGGCAGCGACGGCGGTTAGGTCCCAGATATGGGCGCGGCTGACATCAACCACCACACGCTCGACAGCCTCTCGCAGGTCGAAGGCATCGACGAAGGCCTCGGCCGAGGCGAAGAAGACCTGGCCCGTCACGGTGTAGGTGCGCGTCGTGCCATCGGACGAGAGGCTGGACTCGATCTCGAAGATCCGCGCCACCTTCCGCGCGAAGAAAATGCCCGACAGCAGCACGCCGACCAGCACGCCCTGCGCGAGGTCGTGGGTTGCCACCGTCACGGCCACGGTCGCCAGCATGACGATGCTCGATTCCTTCGGGTGGACCCGAAGGTCAGCCAGCGACTTCCACGAGAAGGTGCCGATGGAGACCATGATCATCACCGCGACCAGCGCGGCCATCGGGATCTGCCGCACCAGATCGGCCAGTACCAGGATCAGGAACAGCAGAAACAGCCCCGCCCAAAGCGTGGAGAGCCGTCCGCGCCCGCCCGACTTCACGTTTATCACCGACTGGCCAATCATCGCGCAGCCAGCCATGCCGCCGAACATGCCCGCAACGATATTCGACACGCCCTGACCAATGCTCTCGCAATGCTTGTTGGAATCCGTGTCAGTTAATTGGTCCACGATCTGCGCCGTCATCAGCGACTCCAGCAGCCCGACCACGGCCAGCGTCAGCGAGTAGGGCAGGATGATGCGCAGCGTCTCCCAATTCAGCGGCACGTCAGGCAGCAAGAAGGCCGGCAAGTCAGAAGGCAATTCACCCATGTCGCCGACAGTGCGGACATCCATGCCGAAGCCGATCGCCACCACGGTCAGCACAATGATGGCCACCAGTGGCGAGGGCACGGCCTTCGTAAGGCGGGGGAACAGGTAGATGATCGCAAGCCCTGCCGCGACCATGACGTAAGTAATCCACGTTACGCCGATTAATTCCGGCAGCTGTGCCATAAAGATCAGGATGGCGAGCGCATTGACAAACCCCGTCATCACCGAGCGCGAGACGAAGCGCATCAGCACACCGAGCTTGAGCATCCCGGCGATGATCTGAAATAGGCCGCACAACAGCGTTGCGGCCAGCAGATATTGTATTCCGTAATCGCGGACCAGCGTCACCATCACAAGCGCCATCGCTCCCGTGGCGGCGGAGATCATGGCAGGCCGGCCGCCCACAAACGCAATTACAATGGCAATACAAAAAGAGGCGTAGAGACCAATCTTCGGATCAACCCCGGCGATGATCGAGAAGGCAATCGCCTCTGGGATCAGCGCAAGCGCGACGACGGTGCCTGCGAGGATATCGCTGCGCACATTGGAAAACCATTCGGCTTGTAGTCGGGCAAAGGACATGGAGACGTTCCAGACGTGCAAAAAGCAAATACGGGCTGCCACAGAACTCGGAGAACGAGGCTGAGACGTTAAAAAGCGGCTAAGATCACGGCACGACGCCTGAAAGGCGCGGCGTGAAGCGGCAACACGCTTAGCGTGTCAGGGTGGCGATGTGATCATTCTGAAGGTAGCTTAGCTTGCCGCTGTGGCGTTGCACAATGGCTCGGCGATCAGCGCGCCCATGCTGGCAGTAACGAGGCTAATGATATTTTCTACCAGCTGCGATCTGCCGAGCATGCCGCCAGGGACGACGACCAATGCGGATGTGACGGCGCCTGGCGCGCGGCAGGGGATTTCGCGGATGCGTCGCTTGATACCAGCAGCATTGCCTTTGTGCTGGATTGCCATTCTGGTCGAATGACAAGGTGCGCGTGACAGCGCGGCATGTGAGCCTGTCCACGGTGGATCTGCCCGCGACCGCGCCCCATGTGCAGGTGGTGAAGCGGCGCGTGGGGTGAGGTAGGACGGGTCGCGATGAACGCAGCCCGGGGTATGCCTCCACTAGCCGGGATAGCCTGCCGCTGGCGTCGCGGGCGTCCAGGACGGGAGAAGGCGTGAGAGTGGATTGCTTAACACCACCGCTTGATACATCGCCACATCGCAATTTAATCTTGCCTGCGGACGCGTTAGTTACTCCGTTAGGCAACCCACCTATTTGTCTCATTTGATTCGACGACGGACACAATGCACATCGTTTGGTTCAAGAAAGACCTGCGCGTTGCGGACCATCGGCCTCTGGCTATGGCGGCTTCATGCGGCGCGGTCTTGCCGCTTTATATCGTTGAGCCCGGTCTTTGGGCGGAGCCGGATGCATCCGCGCGCCAATGGGCTTTCGCCGCGGAGTGTCTTGAGGAGTTGCAGTCCGATCTCGCAGCGCTTGGGCAGCCTTTATGCGTGATGCAGGGTGATGCCGTCTCAATCTTCAGACAACTTCATCAACAGCACGGCATCACGGGCTTATGGAGCCATGAAGAAACGGGCAATAGCTGGACCTATGCCCGGGATATGGCCGTGGCCGCATGGGCCAGGGAAGCCGTTGTGCCGTGGCATGAAATGCCACAATTTGGCGTCATCCGTAAGCTCAAAACGCGCGATGGCTGGGCACGGACGTGGGATCGCAGCATGGCCGAACCCATCACCCCGGCCCCGCTGGCCTTGCAACCGCTTCAGGGCGAATGGCCAGCTTCTGTGCCCAGCGCAGCCGCGCTTAGCCTTGCACCGGATCCCTGCCCGCAACGTCAGCCAGGCGGCAGAGCAGCCGCGCTTGCAAGCTTGCATAGCTTTCTGTTCGAACGCGGTCGCGATTACCGCTTTCAGATGTCGAGCCCTTTGACCGCCTTCCATGCTTGCTCACGGCTTTCGCCGCACCTTACCTGGGGCAGCGTTTCCATGCGCGAAGTTGCGCAAGCAAGCGTTGCCAGGATGGATGCACTGCGGCATTCGTCGGATGCTAACGCACGAGCGTGGCGCGCTTCCCTAGTTTCCTTCATGGGGCGACAGCATTGGCACTGCCACTTCATGCAAAAACTTGAGGATGAACCACAACTGGAATTTAAGAATTTACATCGCGCTTATGATGGGGTGCGTCCAAATATCGCGGACGCTGTGAGGCTTTCAGCCTGGACCAATGGGGAAACCGGATTTCCCTTCCTTGATGCCTGTATGCGGGCACTCCATCAGCATGGTTGGATCAATTTCCGGATGCGGGCCATGCTGATTTCCTTTGCAAGCCATCATCTCTGGCTGCCCTGGCGGGACAGCGGGCTTCACCTCGCGCGCAAATTCGTGGACTACGAAGCAGGCATTCATTGGCCGCAAGTTCAGATGCAATCCGGCACCACTGGGATCAATACGATCCGTATTTATAACCCCGTGAAGCAGGGGATGGATCAGGACCCTTCCGGTGCCTTCATCCGCGCCCATGTGCCGGAATTGCGCGCTGTGCCGGATTCTTTCATACATGAACCGTGGCATTGGCCCGGGGCTGTACAGCTGCGCTACCCGAAACCGATTGTGGATAACGCCGCCGCTGCCAAGGCGGCCCGCGAAACTCTTTACGGGCTTCGCAAGGCTGAAGAACATCGATCACAGACCGCAGATATTGCGGATAAGCATGGCAGCCGAAAGGCTGGCCTGCGCATGACAGGCAGGAAAGCCAAGCCAAGCACAAAAGGCAAAACTCAAACACAACTCAAGCTGAATTTATGATTGCGTGGCGCGCACCAAATAATCGCCTATCATCGTCAATATAGGGTGAGAATACGTTGGGCGGATCGTGCATCATCCGCGCCATACCCTCAGTCTACGCATCAGCAAGGCGTTGTTCCAGCCCCGGCAGAAAGACTTCGCATACAACCATCGGAGCAGCCTGCATCTCAAATCGGCAGCGTCGTGCCGAAAAGCTGGCTGCGATCTCACCCTCTTGAGCAAGAGTAAAAAGCGGATGGTTGGGGCCAACCGTTGCGAATTCAAGTGCATTTCGAACCAGATCGACTCCGCTCGAGAATATAGTCAGGCCAAGCGAATTACTGCCGCGGTTCAGAATTGGAAACCATGTCTTGCAGGCGCGGCGGCAGAAGCTTCGCGCCATCACCACGCGCTGACCCCCAAGCGATAGCGCTACATGCCTGCTGGTAATTGCATCTCCCGGTCTAATACCCAACAGATGCGCCTCGTCAGGTGCCGCGAGATCTTCTCCAAAGCGTAGAAGCGTGACTGTAAACTCATGTTTCGTTGCGATCAGGCGATCAGTAAGGGACCCTGGCTCCGTAAGGCATCCGAAGGTGCCGGGATGCTCTGGCGGTGGATGCTGGTTCCAGGTCAGGTTCCCAGGGTAAGAAGCAAGCATTCGGATCCTTTCTAGCCGCTTTCAAGGCGCGGTCTTGCCTGCCAGCTCTTACAGGGAAAATCGGCGTCTTCATCAAAGTGAGCATGAAGAACACCGCCCTTCACGTAGGGTATCTCGCGTGTTGGGCTCCCCTGAATCTATCCATTCAGACGGATATTCATGTGCTTTGATGACTGATGGTCGAGGTTATGGCAACGGGGATGGGAGCGTGCCCCCATCCCCGTTGACCTCCGATCTCGGCGGGGCTGAGCCCGTCCAGTTTCGGGTGCTGCCCGGTGATGTTGTAGTCCTACCGCCAGGTGGCTGGCCATGGCGTGCTGCACAATCTGGTGCTACCCACAGTGTTCTAACTGGCACTCTTCGCGCATCTCAGCGCCCTGACAAAGCACCATTTCATCGAACGCCGGCCGCAGGACATCAGGCGCATACTGCGGTAGTCACCCCACCCTAGAGCAGCGCCGCGACGTCCCGCGACAGCGTTTCGGGTTTCGCCGTCGGCGCAAAGCGGGCGCGAACCAGGCCCGCCTTGTCCACGAGGAACTTGGTGAAATTCCACTTGATGCTGCTGCCCAGCAGCCCGCCCTTCTGCTGCTTCAGCCAGACGTAGAGCGGATGCGCGCCCGGCCCATTCACCTCGATCTTGGCGAAAAGCGGAAACGTCACACCGTAGCTCCGGTCGCAAAAGCTGGCGATCTCCTGGTCAGACCCCGGCTCCTGCCGGCCGAACTGGTCGCAGGGGAAGGCCAGCACAGAAAAGCCGCGTGGCGCGTATTCCGCGTGCAGCGCCTGCAGTCCCTTATATTGCGGTGTGAAGCCGCATTTGGACGCGACATTGACGATGAGCAGCGCCTGGCCGCGATAGGCTGCGAGGCTCTGTTCCTCGCCTGTGCTGAGTTTAGCCGTGAAGTCATGCAGCACCATTCAGCACGCCCTCCTGTGTTGGTTTGCGCGCGCTCGCCAGTACGTAGTCGAAGGCGCCGTACACCGTGCGTGCATCAAAGTTTAGCAGTAACCGATAAGGCAGCCGGCCAGCCAGCGGAAGCCTGGCGAACAGCGCGCGATCGTGGCCCAGCGCGCGATGCCAGCCGGGGAAGACATGCTCCCCAATCGGCGTCACATCAACCGTCTCGAAGCCGGCCGCGCGCAACTTCGCCGTATAGGAAGCGCGCTGGTCCGCATTCGCCGCGGGCACCGCAAATTTCTGTGCGAATTGGGTCCAGGTGAAATCCTGCACCCGCTGGCGCCACCCATCGGGCTCGGGCGCGGCGCGAATCACATCGGCCAACACCAGTCGCCCGCCAGGCCGCAACACGCGAAAGGCCTCGGCCAGAAAATCGTTGCGGGTATGGAAATGGAAGGCGCATTCCACCGCGGTGACGATATCGCAGCACGCATCGGGCAGCGGCATGGCCGTGGCAGAGCCCTCAATCAGCGTCATGCGTTCCGCCAACCCCCGCCGCCGCACACGTTGCCGCGCAAGGCGTACCTGCACCGGTGTCACGTTCAGCCCGGTGATGTGGCGTGGCGCGAAACGCTCCATCCACAGTATATCCTGGTCGGCAAAACCGAAGCCGACATCAACGACATCGTCATCCGGCCCCATCGCCGCCGCTTCCGCGACCAGCGTAGCCAAGGCTTCACATGCTTCGTCAATGGTCCGCGCGGTCTTCCAGTAGCCAAGGTTGAGGTAAAGCCCGTTTGCGGTGAAGGCACGTGTCGCCAGCAAACCATAAAGATCGCGCGCCGCCAGGCGTTGGAAGGGCGTATATGCCCAGGCTGCTAGCCGGACCGCATCCCCGAGACTTGGCCGAGGGCGGGTTCCGCCAGGGTTGGTTTCTAACATCGGAGCTGCCTCTACGTATGATGCCAAATGGGTGCTCAGTCCGGCACGGTCGCACGCGGCCGGCTAAGCGAAGGTATTACATCGCGTTACTCAGCGCCGAGGCGCGGAAGTTGCTTACCGGGATGGTGCCGGGATCCAGAACCGGGGCTACGGCGACCGGGTTGATTTTCCCCTCCGCCGCCAGCTCGTTGATCGTGGCGAAATCACCCGACTCGAGCGTCTGCCGCCACCTGCCACCGCCTGTCGTGGGGGTCAGACTCAGGCGACGGCTAGTTTGTCAACGGGCTGCTAGTTCTGCCGGAAACGTGTGCTGAGGCGACGCGTCAGGGCTATGCCGAGCAAGAAGAGGCTCCCAAACACCACAACTAGGCTGAGAAGGCCAAGCGCGGCGTGCGACCAATTCACCGCGAGCCAAGTCAAGCCAGCCCCCAATCCAAGCCCCGCCATGCCGCACCACATCGGCCATCCTAATTTTGGCGGAAAACTTTGCCGAGGTGGCACAGCCAGGGAGGAGGCATTGGGAGGCGAGTCTACCATGAGCACGTACCTTGGACCGCGCAGTTCCCGAGCCCGCAACACTGGCTTCAGTACATGCGAATAACCGCAATATTCCGGCCCGGCTTGCGGCGGGACCCGGGAGGTTTCTGTCAGCTCTAAGGAGATGACCCCTGATCGCCGAACCGCAAGTCTTGCAACATGTGAGCTGCTTAGGCACTCGTCCGCGAAACGCCCACGATGCCTAGCCAACGCGGCACACGATCGGGTAGGAGCCCGTCCTCCGTGTCGCCGAGCCCGAGATGCAGCACCGAGCCCGCGAGAAACAATAACAGCGTGCTGTGGCGGGCGCGATCATCCGGCCCAGCCAGACAAGGCCCGCAAGGCCCGGGTGGACATCTGGCTCAGCAGGCCAATAAGGAATTTCGTACCATGACGGACCCGGGTAGCATAGCTAGTCAGGGTCCGGGCAGGCACTGCCTAGCGCAGCACAGCGAAAATCGAGTTGCTTTCCGCGCAAAGGGGGCCATTTCCCGTCGATGAAGATCGCCTTGGCTTTCCTACTCGCAGCCTTGCTTGGTGCAGGCTGGTATCTCTACGATCCAGATAAGCCCCGCGGCGCGCTGGAGCGCCGCTGGGCGCCGGCACCCTCTCAGTTCGTTGAGGTGGCCAGGGTGCGGCTCCACATCCGCGACACCGGGCCGCGCGACGGCCCGGCGGTGCTTCTGATCCATGGCTTCGGCTCCTCGCTGCACACGTGGGAGGCCTGGGCGTCGCTCCTGGAGAACCGGTTCCGCGTGGTTGCACTCGACCTGCCTGGCTTCGGCCTAACCGGGCCCGACCCAACTGGCGACTACTCAGACGAGCGCAGCGTCGCGGTGCTCGTGGCGCTGCTCGATCGGCTAGGGATCGGCCAGGCGGCGGTTGTCGGCTCCTCCATGGGCGGGCGGATCGCCTGGCGCTTTGCCGCAGCTGAACCGGCGCGGGTCAGCAAGCTTGTGCTGATGGCGCCGGACGGTTTCGCGAGCTTCGGGCGCGAGTATGGCCGCACGCCGGAGCGGCTGCCCTGGCTGATGCGCCTGCTGCCCTACACAGCGCCGAAGCCCCTTCTGGAAAGGACAATGCGGAACGCATATGCGGTGCCCGGCATACTGACCGATGCGGTGGTGGAGCGCTACCACGCCATGCTGCTGGCACCCGGGGTGCGGCGGGCGATCCTCGACCGTGTGCTGCAGACGCGCCTTTTGCAGCCCGAACCGATCCTGGCGACGATCCGCGCGCCAGCGCTGCTATTGTGGGGCGAGCGAGACAGCGCTGTGCCCGCCACTCATGCCGGCAACTACGAGCAAGCTTTGCCCGATGCGCGCATCGTGATTCTGCCAGGGATCGGCCACGTGCCGATGGAGGAGGCGCCGGAGGCGTCGGCGCAGGCATTGCGGGCGTTCCTCGACGGAGAGACGCCTGGCTGAGGCGTTGAGCCCCAGGCGCGGTGCTTTGGTAAACGACCTCCACCTTGCCGCTTTCTTTTCGCGCTTGTTCAACCGGTATCGCGTCGCTTCGCCACACACGCTGGCCTGGCTGGCTCACATAAAGGACTATCCCGATGCGCAATGACCTCACGATCTACGACAAGGTCGCCGACCGTTGGTGGTCGGATGACCTGCGATGGGTTCGGACCCTGAAAAACCTCGTACCCGGGCGGCTCGGATGGTTCGAGCGTTTCATAAACTGGCCGGAGAAGGATGTGCTCGACCTTGGGTGCGCGGGCGGCTTCATGGCCGAGGCCATGGCGACGCGGCGCGCCAATGTGACCGGTATTGACCCAGCCGCCGAGGCAATCGCCGCCGCTCGCAGTCACGCCCGCGCAAGCGGTCTTCACATCGCCTATGATATTGGCGTGGGTGAGGAACTCCCCTACGCTGATGCCTCTTTCGATGCCGTAATCTGCGTTGACGTGCTGGAGCACGTCAGGGATCTCGGGCGAGTTCTGGCTGAGGTTGCCCGCGTGCTGCGCCCTGGTGGTCTATTTCTTTTCGACACCATCAACCGCAACCCTATGGCCCACTTTGTCACGATTACAGTCGCCGAAGACCTGCTGGGGCTGCTACCGACTGGTACCCATGATCCTGCCATGTTCATCAAGCCGCAGGAGTTGCGCCGAGCGATGCACGCTACGGGGCTGGTTCCGGGCCCAATGACCGGCCTTGGTCCGCGCGGTATCAACCGGCGCTTCGACTTTACCTTCGGCCAGCTTCCCTTCATGGGGATTTTGTACATGGGATTGGCGAGAAAACCATCCATGACAGCAGTTTAGGTCGATGTTGATCTTGGGTGCGGTGCCCATCGTGCCGGGCGAGTCTTTGGCACGATGTGCATACGGGGTGGAAGTTGCCCAGTTACCTTCTACGCTCATCACAGGTTCATTTGATTTAGCTGTTCGCTGCCCGATAAATAGGGTATCGACAATATCTGGCTTGGTCTCGCGATGTTCGCCGAGGGTCCAACGGATGGAGTTATATTTATGCGACGGATAATTGTCTTTGCGTGGAACTATATTTTTAATTCTGAGGTCAGCCCGCTACGTCATATTACTGATTTGTCAATGAGGCACTATGTGTTGCAGGCACTTGGCTTCATGTGGGCAGTCGCCAGCTTGTTGGCGATCGGTAGTTACACGCTGTTACCCGCCAGTATTATCGGGCACGTAGTATTGATATCGGCTGCGTTCATCACCGTAGCAACCTACACCACTGCTTCGTTGAAGCCGAGTTTCTTCAAGCATAATAATGGTCGTAGTCGCACTGGCGAACATGAGTAGGAGCTAGGACGGCCCCGCGCTGGAGCCGTAGATTACCGACAATCTGGGCGACTCTCCAAGGCTCCAGCCTGGAGACCGCCTGTACCGAGTCGCACCTCCTCCGCCAGATTTTCGTCGCGCACTGGTCCAGGGGCAATGGTCAGCCCGGGCCTGCTCTGCAGCCCGTCACCCAAGGCACTTTCTGCTCCCGAAGAAGGCAAGAATGTCAGCTTGATTGTCGGCAAACAGCGTTCACTGCTTTGGGAGCTTCTTGCAGCTACAGCATTCTTCCACGCAGCCATGCGCTAGTGCGTTCCACAACTAGGACGAGGGCGAAAATAGCCAGGATGATGGTGGAAGCTTCGTCATAATTGAACAAATCCATCGCGACCTTGAGTTCAATGCCGATACCGCCAGCGCCGACAAGGCCCAACACGACAGAGGATCGGGTAGCCTTCTCAAGACTGAAAAGTGAGGTCGCAACGAAGGATGGCATGGCCGCGGGCAAAACGGCGCAGGCAACCAGCGCGCTTCTGCGGGCGCCGATGGCTGAAAGCGCTTCCTGCGGGCCGCGATCCACCTCCTCCATGGCTTCAGCAAAAAAACGACCACAAAAACCGAGTTTGTCAACAATGATTGCCAGCACACCGGCAAAAGGCCCAAGGCCGACTGAGACCACGAACAGCAGCGCCCAAACAAGGTCCGGCACGGTACGAAAAAAGGCGATCAATGTGCGTGCCCCGTGATAGATCACCGGATGCGGCGAAAGATGCCGGGTAGCGAGTACGGCAAGCGGCACGCTGAGAATGACGCCAACCACGGTTCCCACCAAGGCCATCTGGAAGGTTTCAAGCAAGGCCCAAGCCACCGGGACGATGCGATTGGTGGAAGGCGGCAGCATTTCGCCCATAAGCCGTATGATTTGGGGCATACCAGAAAAAAGATCGCCAAACGATGCACCTGTGCCTGCAAGTGCAGACACAAAGAACAAGACAAGCGCAATCCAAGCGGCGAAGGCGAGCAAGCTCGGCTGTTCGAAGCGTGGCGGTGGAGAATGATGCATCAGTCGTAAAGGGCGCGAAGCTGCGCAACGTCAAGAGAGGCGGAGGGAGCATCAAGTACAATCCGGCCAGAGCGCAATGCAATGACGCGGTCTGCAAACGCAATGGCCTGTGCGAGATCATGCGACGTGAACAACAGCGTGAGACCTTGGCGGCGCATGAGATCCAGGAAAAGCGCCATCACCTCCTCCCCCGCGGCGGGGTCAAGACTGGCGACTGGTTCATCCGCAAACATCAGGCGCGGGCGTTGCATCAGCGCGCGTGCGATGGCGACCCGCTGGGACTGGCCGCCAGAAAGGCGATCTGTACGGCGGGTGGCAATATCGCCAAGACCTACGCGATCGAGACAAGCCATCGCCTCCGCCCGCAGATCCTTTGGTGCCAGGGACTGAAACCAGGCGCGCGCAAAAGCTGTCCGTCCAATCGCACCATGGAGCACATTGCTCAAGGCAGAAAGACGACCAACAAGGTTATGCTTCTGGAAAATAAAACCGACATCGGCACGCAGGCCGCGGAGCGCGGCACTATCCATGCCGCGCACTTCACGCCCCAGGAGTTGGATGTCGCCAGCATCGGGTTCGATCAACCTAAGGCAGCAGCGTAGCAGCGTGGACTTGCCAGCGCCATTGGCGCCGATCAGGGCCACCGCCTGACCGGTTTGGATTGTGACATCCACGCCTTGCAGCACCTGCGTGCCGGCAAAGCGCTTGGCTAGGCCACGCACGGCAAGATCAACGCCCGCTGTGAGAGCGGGCTCCCTATCCACCGGCTAGTCGCCGACAAAATCGGCAAATTGTGGCTGACCGATCGTGGCGTACATCTTACGGACATAATTATAGTCGCGGTCAGTGATGGTCGGAACGAAACGCATCCCTTGGAACTTCTGGTTCTCATCCGGACCAAGCAGGATGGCCGAAATCAGGGCCGCTGAGTTCTCCGAAAAAACACGACGCAACAGGGCGACGGTGTCATCGGGAACATGGGCGCCCGCAAGGATCATATCATTTGGCAGGTCGCGCCCGCGCGCGATGACCTTGAAGATCGCATCGGGGAAGCGGCGCTGCAAACCGGCCATGTCGGATCGGTTGACACCAATAGCCGCCACGTCACCGCGCCGCATGGCTTCGACGCCGACATTGCGATTGATGTGCACGATCTGAACATCGCGACGCGGATCAATACCAAGATCAGCAAGGAGTTGAATCGGTGCAAGGTGGCGCGAGGTGGAACCGACATCCCCGAGGGCGACTTTCTTGCCCTTCAGATCATCAACACTGTCTATGCCAGAAGATGCCAGCGTTACGATCGTGCCAAAATATTCATTTCGGGCCAAACCGACAACAAGCTTTGCATCGGTACGCTTCTTGAAAACCACATATTCGGCGGGGCCAGTCAGAACCAGATCCACCCGCCGCGCATTCAGCGCTTCTACCGAAGCGGTGCGGTTTGGAACGGGAAAAAGATCGATCCTGGCGCCTACCTTCTCAGAAAGCAGTCTCTGGAACGGGGCATATTCACGCTGCAGATTCTCGAGCCCGACAACGTCAGTCACGGCGAGTTTCATATCCCGCATCTGGGCAGAAGCAACTTTAAGCGCAAGTAATGGGGAAAGGCCAACAAGACCCGCGAGCAGCGGACGACGAGAAATTTGCATAACAACCCCAGAGTGTTTCCGAACATACATTCAATAGCAAAGAAAAAATGACATCCTAATGACAGTTTTAATAGCGAATTCGTGAAAATCGGGATATCGCCGCTGCCGTTCAGGCAGTGTTGGACCGCTCTGCCCAGAACCGCTGAATAAGCG
>Ga0079301_1000765_pt1 | contig 15517 bp, 15 predicted proteins | sample Wag4_2014_7_11_3_FD_74797 | JGI IMG/M metagenome (GOLD analysis project Ga0079301, IMG submission 74797) | Fresh water mixed with fracking chemicals microbial communities from Ohio, USA - Utica-2 Time Series FC 2014_7_11 | ecosystem: Engineered > Industrial production > Chemical products > Input... | reverse complement strand
ATTGATATCACGGAAAAGACATTCAGAAGATTATTGAAGTTTATTAAACCAGGTGTTTGGGAAAACCAAATTGAAGCTGAAATTTATCATGAGTTCATGATGAACCGTTCAGCTGGACCAGCATATACTTCAATTATTGCTGGTGGCGATAGAGCTAGAACGCTACACTACATTGCCAACAACCAAGAATGTAAAGCTGGCGAATTGGTGTTGATGGATTTTGGTGCTGAATATGGAGGGTATTGTGCAGATTTAACCAGGACCGTCCCGGTAAATGGAAAGTTCACCAAGCGACAAAAAGAAGTCTACAATGCATGTCTGCATTTACATGATTATGCAAAAAGTTTATTGAAGCCCGGCATTACCATTAATAAGTACACCGACATGGTAGGTGATGAGGCGTCAAAGACATTCTTAAAAATAGGATTGATCAGCAAGGCTGATGTTAAAAATGAAACCTCAGATAACAGAGCGTATAGAAAGTATCTCTATCATGGTATTTCACACCACTTGGGTATTGATGTACACGACTTAGGCACCAAGACAGAACCCATTAAGCCTGGAATGGTATTTACAGTTGAGCCTGGAATTTACATTGAAGAAGAACAAATGGGGGTTCGTATTGAAAACAATATTTGGATAACCAAAACAGGAAACAAAGACTTGTTTAAAAATATTCCTATCAAAGCAGAAGAGATTGAGCAATTGATGAAAAAATAAGCATGAAACAAATTCCAAACTTATTTACACTTCTCAACTTGTGCATGGGCACCATTGCTATTGTGTTGGTGCTGCAAACAGGAGAAACTATTCTCAATCAACAGGGACTAGAATGGAAAATATATTTACCTGAGAAGATTTGGTGGGCTTCAATTTGTTTATTGATTGCTGCTGTCATTGATTTTTTGGATGGTTTTGTTGCTAGGTTGATGAAAGCTACATCAGAGATGGGAAAACAATTGGATTCACTTTCCGATGTGGTTTCATTTGGTGTAGCACCCGGACTCATGCTCTATCAAATGCTTCGTATTTCCTATGCAGCAGAACCGGATGGATTAGAAACTTCAGCTTACCTAATGCTTCCGGCAATATTGGTACCCATGGCAGCAGCATGGCGTTTGGCCAGATTCAATCTCGATACTGTAGACAGAGGACATTTCGTAGGATTGCCAGTGCCAGCAGCAGGGCTGTTTATCGCTTCGTTACCGCTGTTGATGTTGTACAACCCCATGAATGTGCAGTCCGTCATCATGAACAAATGGTTTCTCTATGGTATCATCATTTTGATATCTTGGTTGATGGTATCCACCCTACCACTCTTAAACATGAAGTTTAAGAATTTCAGCTTTGCAGACAACAAGCCTAGATTCATATTATTGGGCATTTCTGTCCCGCTGATTGTTTTCTTGGGATGGATTGCAGTGCCAGCAATTTTCATCACTTATATTCTAGTATCTTTGCTTTTCAAAAATAAGCTCTCATGAAGTACACTGTTGCAATCAATGTGATGCCTTTGAAAGATTTGTTAGACCCACAGGGTAAGGCAGTATTAGGCGGACTTCACAACTTGGGTTTAAGCCAGGTAAATGATGTAAGAATTGGAAAAAGAATCACATTAGATGTGGAAGCCACAGATGAAGCAGCTGCAAAGCAAATTGCAGAAGTAGCAGCAACCAAATTATTGGCTAATCAGGTAATGGAACATTTCGAGATCAGCATTCTCTAATTTCCGCAATATTTTAAGCAAAGCTTTATGCTTTATATCGTCCCTACCCCTATTGGTAATTTAGGCGACATGACCTTTAGGGCTGTGGCGGTGCTCAAAGAGGTTGACCTCATTCTTGCGGAAGACACCAGGACTTCCGGTGTATTGCTCAAGCATTATGAAATCAGCAAGAGCATGCTCCCTTATCACCAGCACAATGAACACAAGATAACAGAACGTCTTGTTGCAGAATTACTCGCCGGTAAAACCATGGCCTTGCTCACCGATGCAGGTACACCAGGTATTTCAGACCCTGCATTTTTTTTGATAAGGGCAGCAATTAAAGAAGGTATCCGTGTTGAATGTCTTCCTGGTGCAACTGCTTTTGTACCAGCATTGATCAACAGCGGACTCCCATCAGATAGTTTTTGTTTCGAAGGTTTCTTGCCCCTTAAAAAAGGTCGTCATACCATTTTAACGGCTCTCGCCGAAGAAAAGAGAACAGTCATCTTGTATGAATCCCCCATGCGTTTGGTCAAAACACTTGAACAAATGATGACCTATTTCGGAGAAGACAGACAATGCTCTGTTTCAAGAGAACTGACAAAAAAATTCGAAGAAAATTTCAGAGGGACAATCAAAGAAGTCCATGAACATTTTTCCGAAAAAGGTGTAAAAGGTGAGATCGTTATTGTGATTGCCGGAAAAGAAAAATAAGCACTCCTGTTTTTTATTGCCCCATTTTAATTTTCATGCTTGAATGTCAGCACCTGAAAAAATAATCGCTACATGGATGGAAGCCAAAGGCTGGACGCCTTTTCAATACCAAACTGATACTTGGCAGTCGATCCGAAAGCATAAGAGCGGCTTGGTCAACGCGCCTACAGGATGTGGTAAAACTTTTTCTGTATTTATTGGAGCAGTCTTACAGTTCATGGATCAACATCCAAAAGATTGGAAGACCAAGAAAAACAATGGACTGCAATTATTGTGGATTACTCCACTTAGAGCACTTGCAACAGATATCGGTAGGGCAATGGAAAAAGCCATTGCAGAAATTGGTTTAGAGTGGACTGTCGGTATCAGAAATGGAGACACCAATACTGCTGAACGACAAAAACAAAAAAGAAGACTTCCTGAAGTACTGATCATCACCCCTGAAAGTCTACATCTCTTACTTTCAAGCAAAGAGCATGTTTCCATGTTCTCTTCGTTGCAGTTGATTGCTGTAGATGAGTGGCATGAATTATTAGGATCAAAGAGAGGCGTGCAAACAGAACTTGCTATCAGCAGAATCATTAATTGCAATGCATCCAAGACACCTATGGTCTGGGGTATTTCAGCTACTATTGGCAACCTCGAAGAAGCGAGAGATGTTTTGTTATCACCCATCTTAATTAATAAGCCAGGAGAAGAAAATGGTGTTATCATTTCTGCCTCTTTAGATAAAAACATTGAAGTGATCCCCATCTATCCTGATGAGATTGAAGAATATCCGTGGGCAGGACATCTTGGTATTAAACTAGCAGAAAAATTAATCCCCATCATTGATGAAAGTCGCTCTACCCTGATTTTCATCAATACAAGAGGAATGAGTGAAGTATGGTATCATACCTTACTTTCTATTGCACCTGAACTTTCAGGAGTATTGGCTTTACACCATGGAAGTATTGATAGAGAACTTAGAAACTGGGTAGAAGAGGCACTTCATGAAGGCAAACTAAAAGCTGTTGTGTGCACAGCCAGTTTGGATTTAGGTGTCGATTTCAGACCTGTATCTACCGTCATACAAGTAGGATCACCAAAAGGTGTTTCGAGATTTTTACAAAGAGCAGGTAGAAGTGGTCATGCCCCAGGAGAAATAAGTAAGATCTATTTTCTTCCTACCCATTCTTTAGAGCTTGTAGAGATTGCTGCTCTTAAAGAAGCAATTGCACTAAAAAAAGTAGAAGCTAAAATACCACAGGTATTGTGTTACGATGTGTTGATCCAATATTTGTGCACGCTAGCAGTTGGGGATGGATTTGATCAACGCAAAATAAAACAAGAGGTCAGCAGTACCTTTTGCTTTAAAGATATGGATGATGAAGAATGGAGCAAAGTAATTGATTTTATTTGCTCTGGTGGAAATGCCTTACAACAATACGACGAATACCAAAAAGTAGAAAGGTCCGAAGAAGGTATATATCGGATAACAAATAGACGGACAGCCATGCGGCATCGCATGCATATTGGCACAATCGTAAGCGATGCCATGTTGAAAGTAAAATGGTCGAGTGGCGGATACATTGGCGTAATTGAAGAATGGTTTGTGTCTAAGCTCAATCCTGGTGATGTATTTTCTTTAGCAGGCAAAAACCTTGAACTGGTTTCTATTCAAGACATGACGGTGTTGGTAAGAAAAAGCAATGCCAAAAAATCGATGGTCCCAAGTTGGATGGGAGGCAGAATGTCTATGACTGCTAACTTAGGTTCACAACTTAGAAAAAAATTAACTGAAGCTAGTCGCCCTGTAATAACCGACCCCATCATCAACGCTTTAAAACCACTTCTCGATAAACAAGCAGCAATATCAATCATCCCTTCTGAAAATGAACTCTTGATTGAGCTCATTGAAAGCAAGGATGGTCACCACATGTTTGTACACACTTTTGAAGGAAGGTTAGTCAATGAAGCTATGGCTACCATTCTTGCTTGGAGAATTAGCCAGCTACAGCCCATCAGCTTTTCCTTTGCCATGAATGACTATAGTTTTGAATTACTAAGTGATCAACCGATTCCGGTAAATGAAAACAACATGAGAAGTTTATTCTCTATTGAAAATCTTACAGAGACCATACAGCGAAGTGTGAATGCAACAGAAATGGCGAAAAGAAAATTCAGGGACATTTCAGTGATAGGCGGACTAGTATTTCAAGGCAATCCAGGTGAAAAAAAGAAAGCAAGGCACCTTCAGTCTTCTGCATCGCTTCTATTCAATGTCTTTATGGAATATGATCCTGGTAGTATACTGTTACGACAGGCGTTTCAAGAAGTCATGAACGAGCAAATGGAAGAACACCGATTAAGAGCCATGCTGAAGAGAATTGATGAATCTACCATAACTATTACACACCCTAAACAACTTACACCATTCTGCTTCCCAGTAAAAGTAGATTCCATGAGAGAGAGTATGTCGTCTGAGAAGTTAGAGGACAGAATCAAAAAAATGATCAAGCAGTTTTAATTTGGAATTTCAACAATTGATTTGCTGCTCCCCTCACCCACAATTGCAAAAACTTGTTCGCCTTTCTTCATCTCTACAAGATGCTTGCCAGTAAACTTACTGAAGGCAGGTAAAACACAATAGGTTTCCGTGAAGTAGAAACAGGGGAATACAAATGATTGTTTTGCTTTACCAGCAATTTTAATCCCCGGATGCGTGTGCCCTGAAAATAAAAAAAGCTGCTCCTCGCTATTATCGTTTAAATCATGAGCGAAGCGAAATGGTGCAGCTATCAACTCCCTTTCAACAACCTCAATACCTAATTTTTCGTAAAGATGATTGTGTAAAATCTCGTGATTACCTTTTACCAAGATCAATTGAATCCCCGCTAATTCAGTCCGCCACTTAGAAAACCATTCATGCTCAAGATTAGCTTCACTGTGAAATAAATCACCTGTAACAATGATGCGCTTGGGAGAAAAAAAATGTATTTCCTGAAACAACCGATGAAGGTCTTCTTGAAATATTTGTTGTGGGACGGCTATTCCAGCCTTTCTAAAATGCGCTGCTTTCCCAATATGCATATCTGATAAGATCAAGGTTTGTTGATCTTCCCAAAAAAGACACCGCTCGGCACTTAGAACAAGCTTTTGCTCCTTGAAAAAGAATGGAAATAACTGCATTTTATTGAAAAATTCGTTCCGCATCAACAATCGCTTCAGGCTTCCCTACATCGAGTACAACATCTCCTGTGTGGTTATAGCCCATGATTGACTCAGTAGATGCCAAATCCAAATAGGTATTGGTGATGGAGAAAGTACCAGATGCTGGCATCAATTTAAAAATACGGGGATGTATTACATGAATACCAGAGAAAGCAAAAGGTTGTAGCGATTGATGATTACTTGAGGGATCAACTAGCCTTAATTCATCTGTTTTATTATTTCTCCAACCACTCAACTTCATTTTTTCATCAAATAAAAATTGTCGTGAACTTTCTCGTTCTGTTACAGCTAGTGTCGCTAATGGTTGATGTGCAAGATGATCATCATAAAGCTTACTAAGATTTAAGTTAGTCAAAATATCAGCATTCATGACCAAAAAAGGCTGATCAGAGGATTGTAAAAATTTTGACGCATACGCCAATCCACCTCCCGTCTCAAAGGGACCATTTTCTTCGAAGGAAACATCCACTTTGATATCACTATTTCTATACCTAGAGAGGAAAAGATGAATTTGTCCGGAGAAATGATGAGTATTAATTACAAACTCTCGAATCCCAAACGACTTCAAATACTCAATATTTCTTTCCAACAGTGATTTACCATTGATTTTCAATAACGCCTTGGGATGATAATCTGTGTGTGGCTTTAGCCTTGTGCCAAAACCCGCTGCAAAAATCATGGCCTTTGCCTTTTCAATACCGCTCATTAATCCAATTTTTTGCTTCTTGTTCAACGTGACAAACTTCTACATGAACTTTATACTTCTCTTTTAGAAATGTGGTTAAGCTATCAGCAGCGAATACACTTCTATGCTGACCACCCGTACAACCAAAATTGATGGTAAGTCCCTCAAAACCTCGCTTTAAATAATCTTCAACGGAGATTCCCACTATTCCATAAACATGTTGCAAGAAACTCGGCATATCAGTTTTATGAATCAGAAACTCTTGAACAGGCTTATCTCTTCCTGTCAACGTCTTATACTCTTCAATCCTACCAGGATTTAAAATACCTCGGCAATCAAAAACATAACCACCTCCATTTCCAAATTCATCTGCTGGTATACCTTTCCTGTAAGAGAAACTGTTGACCTTAATTTTCAACTTAGTTTCTTCTGAAGCTGTTATCGTTTCAAATCTCATCATCACTTCATCAGAAACGATTTCATCTAACACTTTTTTCAATGCCGGCAATCGCAAGGGCAATCCCTTGTTCGAAAGAAACCACTTTAGATTTTTAAGTGCAAAAGGGATACTGGCAATAAAATGCTGTTTCCGTTCAAACAATCCCCTGAAACCATAAGCACCTAAGGTTTGTAACATCCTGATCAGGACAAACCCATCATAGTTATTGAGGAATTCAGCCTTATTCAGTTTGCCATTGAGCAACTGATTGACTTGTTCAAAATAATAATCAACCAGTTCTTCCCTCCACTCATAGGGCATCTGTGCTCTGGCTTGCCATAAAAGAGAAGCAATATCATATTGAAGTGCGCCTTGCATTCCACCTTGGTAATCGATGAAATGAGCCTCTCCATTTTTAATCATGATATTGCGACTCTGACAATCACGATGCATAAAATAATGATGCTCTTCTTGAGTTAAGTAACTACTCAACAATTCAAAATCGTTGAGCAATAAATTTTTATCGTAAGGAAGATCCAATGCACGTACAAAATAATACAAGAAGTAAAGTAAGTCAGAATAGATGGCTTGCTTATCAAATGATCTTGTCGCTATACAGTTGTTATAATCAAGTCCCTCTCCCCCAAGAATCTGAAGTTTAACCAACTCCTCCGTTGTTCTTTTGAACAATACTTTTACATGATCAGAAAACCCCTCTTGCTGTATGTAATCAAATAAGGAAACGTCGCCTAAATCACTTTGAACATAAAAGGATTGATCTGGCTGTGTAAAGCAGATAGAAGGCACATTCAAACCCTTTGCATGGAAATGATTGGTGAATTCAATAAATGCATTATTCTCTGCAATATTACCCGGATTATTAGTTAGAATAAATGTTTGCTCTGCTAGACGTAACCTAAAATATTGACGATTACTGCCAGCTTGACGCAAGGTCTCCAATGTAATGGTGGCATTAGGCTGCCAGTTTTGAAGCGAGGTTAAAATATGGTCAAATCCTTGTTGCATAAGGGGCAAAGTTATCTTTTATTCTGAAAGGAAAAAAAGAGACCCCCTATCTTTGCAACATGTTGAAAAAACAGATGGACGAACTGGAAAGACTCTCAAAGGAGGCTTTTCAGCAAGCTGAAAAATCACCCCTGGTTGTAGTTCTAGACAACGTGAGAAGTATGCACAATGTTGGGAGCGTATTCCGGACCTGTGATGCTTTTTTAGTTGAAAAAATTTATCTGTGCGGATTTACACCTACCCCCCCTCACAGAGAAATACAAAAAACAGCTTTAGGTGCTACTGAGACTGTTGCCTGGGAAGCCATAGCCTCAACGACAGATTTAATTAATCAACTAAAAGAAAATGATTATACAGTCTATGCTGTAGAACAGACGCATAATAGCATTGCACTTGATGCATTTACACCACCAAAACAGACCAAAATTGCGCTTGTATTTGGAAATGAAGCAGATGGTGTAACAGAAGAAGTAATTAACTGCTGTGATAGCACCATTGAGATCCCACAATTTGGAAGCAAACATTCTTTTAACATCAGTGTTTCTGCAGGTATAGTTTTGTGGGATATTTTCAACAAATCAAAAATGGTATGACCAAACTCAACAATTACCTTTCACTGATAAAATTTTCACACACCATTTTTGCAATGCCTTTTGCCTTGCTTGGTTTTTTTATTGGCGTCTTTCAGCTCAACTATAACAACCAAAAGGGATGGCCAGTTATTCAGTCGTATTTCACTACCAATTATAGAGTGTTCATTTTTGTAATCTTGTGCATGGTATTTGCAAGAAGCGCAGCAATGGCATTCAACAGGTACCTTGATAGACAGTTTGATGCACAAAACCCAAGGACAGCCATCAGAGAAATCCCAAGCGGTATCATCAGTGCAAATAGTGCGCTCAGGTTTACCCTCTTGAATGTTATCTTATTTGCAGTATCTGCTTACATGATCAACATTACATGTTTCTTACTCTCCCCAATTGCCTTACTGGTCATATTGGGTTATAGTTATACCAAGAGATTCACATCGCTTTGTCACTTGGTATTGGGGCTCGGACTTTCATTGGCACCTGCAGGTGCTTTTATTGCAGTTACAGAGACTATGAACACTTCTGTTTTATTTCTCTCATTTGCTGTTATAGGATGGGTTGCGGGGTTTGATATTATTTACTCATTGCAAGATGATCAATTTGATACCTCTCAGGGACTTTTTTCTATCCCTTCAAGATTAGGTAGGAATAAAGCGTTGATGATATCAAGATTGCTACATGTTGCAACTGCTTTACTCATAATTGGAGCAGGCCTTCAATTTGATTTTCATTTGGTGTATTTCATCGGCGCTTTTTTATTCATTGGTTTGCTGATTTTCCAACAAAGCTTGGTCAAAGTAAATGATCTCAGCAAGGTGAATATAGCCTTCATGACAGCAAATGGTATAGCTAGTATAGTTTTCTCTATTTTCGCTATTGCTGATTTAATCCTCTTCAAATAATGGCTAGAATTTTAGCAATAGATTACGGTAAAAAACGGACTGGCTTAGCCGTTACAGATCCATTGCAGATTATTGCCAATGGTTTAACCACTGTAAATACTCAAGAACTTTTTGATTACTTGAAAACTTATATCGCGAAGGAAGATGTAGAAAAAATTATCATTGGTTTACCTTATCAATTGGATGGGAGTCCAACTGACGCCACCCCATCTGTCTTGCATTGCATCCGTAGGTTAAAAAATAGTTTCCCTGCAATTCCGGTTGTGCCAGTTGATGAACAATTTTCCTCCAAAATGGCAAGCAGAGCAATGGTAGAAATGGGCATGAAGAAAAAGGATAGACAGAAAAAAGAATTAGTAGATGAAATTGCGGCTACAATTTTATTGCAAGAGTATATGCAAGCAAATTCCTAAGCAATTTATTTTGGAAACAACATTTTATAGCCAGGCTTTACCCTACCTGCTGTAATATCATCTAATTTTTTCTTCAATAATTTTCTTTTGATCAAGGGTAGATGGTCGATGAACAATTTTCCATCAATATGATCATACTCATGTAAGATAACACGAGCATTGAGTCCTTTGAAAGTCTCTACTTTTTTATTGAACTGTTCATCACAGTAAGCTAATACCACTTCGCTTTCGCGACTCACTTCTTCTCTAAAACCAGGTAAACTTAGGCAACCTTCATCACAGGTCCAGGGTTCACCATTGAGTTCAAGAATATGCGCATTGATGAATACTTTTTTAAACCCTTCTTCCCCTTTAAACTCTTCTCTTGAATCATCATCTGATTTATCATATACCTGTTCGGTGTCGATAACAAAAAGACGAATCGCTTTATTGATTTGCGGAGCAGCAAGTCCCATACCATTTGAATTGTACATGGTTTCCCACATATCTGCAATCAATTGCGACAAAGAAGGGTAATCTGGTGTTATATCAGTACAGATTTTACGAAGTACCGGATGTCCGTATGCTACAACAGGAAGTATCATATTACAAAGATACTGTATCTATCCATTATAGAGTAGGTCGTAGTACTCAGCAGCCATTCTGTTAGAATCAAATCTGAATCTTACATCCTTCATGCCATTTTGAACTACTTCTCTCCAAGTTTGAGGAGCATCATAATACAATGGTAGAACCTCTTCTAGAAGAATGCGATACATTTCATCTAAATCGTATTGATCTTGATCTTGCACATGCATATTTTCGTAATCAACTGGCGGAACAATAAATCCGTTGTTACCATGATTAATGAATTCAACTATCCAACCATCATTGGTAGATACGTTAACAGCACCATTCATTGCAGCGGTCATTCCACTTGTTCCAGATGCTTCACGAGGAACGCGAGGGTTATTTAACCAAGCATCAGCTGCTTGCTTTAGTCTTTTGCTGAGTCCGAGTTCATAACCTGTGCAAACCGCCATATTACTATAACTCTTACTCAAATGAACCAAGTGATTGAATTCAGAGATTGCAGGATAATCAACCGGATAAGGCTTTCCTGCCCAAATCATTTGAACAGGATATTTCTTGTTACTCATCAACGCCTCAAATCTTTCACGATCTCTGGTAAGCATATCAGCACGCTTATATCCAGCAAAACGACGAGCCCAAACAATAGTAAATACATCTGGATTCATCAATTTTCCTGTCTGATCAGCCACCAAATCAAAAGCACGCTTTTTCAAATAACGCTTACGATCAATGAATCTTTCATCATTTTGCTCATCCATTGCAAAATATAATTGCTTATCTGCCCAATATCTCCAGTTTTGAGAGTTGGTGATATGGATAATAGGACAAACACCTTCATGCTTGTTCCACATCTTGCGACTAACATGTCCGTGTAATTCAGAAACCGCATTAGATAACCTTGCAAAACGAAGTGCAACCAATGAGTGATTGAATTGATCGTCTTCCATCCCTGTAATCTCTCTCACCTTTTCCAAAGGCATTCCACAGAAATAAGACATTTTGTTACAGAGATAAATGTCGTGTTTTTCGTTGCCAGCTTCTTCAGGAGTATGTGTAGTAAATACCAATTTCTTTTTTAGATCAGCCAAATCACCACCATTCTGGTTCAACAAATAAAAGGCAGAAGAAATTGCGTGCGCTTCATTCAGATGATATACATCGGGCTTGAAACCTAGTTCTTCAACAAGTTTAGCACCACCAACACCCAACAAAATAAACTGGGCTACTTTGGTAGCTACGTTAGCGTCGTATAATCGATGGGTAATAGTTTGAGAAACATAATCGTTTTCTGGACAATCAGTACTCAACAAGAAAAGTGGCGCTGAATTGAAAGTAGATGGGTTCAAATAAAATACCTTGATCCATACTGGAGCATCATGAATCAAAATTTGAAACTTGATACCTGTATCTTCTAAGAAATTATAAATTTTCTCGTTCCACTGCACTTGCAGGGTTTGATCTTGGTTCCTTGCCTGATCATAGTAGCCATATTTCCAAAGAATACCAATACCAATTAAATTCTGGCGCAATTCATAAGCACTACGTAAATGCGACCCTGAAAGGAAGCCTAGACCTCCACTATAAATCTTTAATGGCTGATGAATAGCAAACTCCATGGAGAAGTAGGCTACCTTCTTATTGTATTTAGAATCGATTGCGTAAGGGAGTGTGTAATTTCTAAAATCAGTCATGTCTGCGAACATTTTATGAATCTGCAAGATACCGCAAATTTTTGCATAATCTCTAAATTAATATGTAATTTATACACATAACCACTATTGAAATCCACTTTATCCGTAAGAAATTCAATTACTTTGTAAAAATCTTTTGATGCGTAACGCCCTTACTTTCATTGTTTTTTCAATTTTCTTTTTTGCTTGCCAGCAAACAGGGAAAGATATTAATGCAGACGAGGATATTGAAACCACCGACTTCCTTCTTGCATTTCCAGAAAAACAATTGCCTATTCAGTTCAACTCAAAAGATATCAATAAAAAAGAATCTGATAGTTTTTATATCAAATCTTCTGTTGTTAGCAAATTTATACCTGACTCCGTGTTTAGTACAGACTTTAAACAACTTAAGAAAGTTAAGTTTTACAGAAAAGCAAGATATAAAGCCGAAGAGACCAATGAAACTTATTTGTTTCTAACTGCAGAAGAAAAAAATAACAAAAAGGTTTACTTGGTTTGCTATAATGAGAAAAATGAGTTTGCAGCCGCAATGAAATTAGTAGAGAAAACAAATGAGGCTGGCCTTTCTATGGAAGGTGGCATTGACAAAAGACTAACTATCATTAAGACAAAATACAAAGAGACAACAGATAAGAAATCCTTCTATGAAAAAAGTGCTTTTGTCTATAACACAGAAGGAATATTCACACTAATATTAACTGAGAGTAATGCACCCGTGGAGAAGGGAATAGTTTACAATCCTATTGACACGTTAGCTAAAACCAATCCATTATCTGGTGACTATAAAATAGACGATAATAACTTTGTCTCCATAAGAGATGCGGTTAAATCAGGCAAACTGCAATTCTTTATCAACATTGAAAAATCTGGTGGTAAATGCAGCGGTAAGCTTAGAGGTGATTTGGTGCAGGTGAAACCAAAAGTCTTTCATTACAGTAAAGCTGATGATCATTGTGTTCTTGAATTCAGTTTTTCTGGAAAAAGATTACAAGTACGAGAATTAGAAGCTTGTGGCAACCACAGAGGAGTCAGGTGCAGCTTTGATGGAAAATACATCAAGTAAATAATTGCATAATCTAGTCAAGGATCTGACCAGCTAATACATCTTCAAAAGTTTCGCGTTTACGAATTAACTTGAGTTCGCCCTTATCAGCCAAAACCTCGGCTGGCCTTGCTCTTGAATTGAACCTGCTGCTCATTTCAAAGCCATACGCACCAGCATTATTAAAAAGTAAAATATCCCCAGCACGAACTTCACTCAGCTCACGATCCCATGCAAATGTGTCTGTCTCACAAATATTGCCAACTACATTATACACTTGTAAATTTCCCTGTGGATTCGAGATGTTGGAAATCTTATGATAGGCATCATAAAACATAGGGCGTATCAAATGATTAAAGCCACTATTGACACCAACAAATGTTCTTGAAGGACCTTGCTTGATAATATTCGACTTTACAAGAAAATAGCCACATTCGCTTACCAGATATTTTCCTGGTTCAAACCAAACTTGAAATGATCTTCCAGTGTTTAATTTGAACTGCTCAAAAATTTCAGCCATTCTTTCACCCAACAACATCATATCCGTACCAATCTCTCCTTCTTTATAAGGCACTTTGAACCCACCACCCAAATCAACAATATGCATTTCTGGGAAATGAGCAGACAAACCTAAAATCAAATTTAATCCCTTCTCAAATACCTCAACATCTTTGATTTCACTACCAGTATGAAGATGAAGACCCTTGACTTGTAATCCAGTAGTTTCTCGGATTGCAATAATCTGATCAACCTGATCTACAGATATGCCAAATTTTGAATCAATATGTCCAGTAGAAATTTTAATATTCCCACCTGCCATTATATGCGGATTCAATCGAAGAATAACGGGATAAGAACCGCCAAAATGCTGCCCAAAGGATTCCAGCAAGTTCAAATTATCAATATTGATATTGACATTTAAAGCTGTTGCTTCTAAATACTCTTCAAGCGCAACACTGTTAGGAGTGAAAATGATTTTATGAGCAGGCACGCCTGCTTTAAATGCCAATTTAACCTCGTTAATACTCACACAATCAACCCCAGAACCCAAATCATTCAACACCTTTAATACATTCACATTGGTCAGTGCCTTGCAAGCATAAAATACTTGTACATCGCTTTTATGAAAGGCATTGACCAGCTTTTGGTACTGATCACGAATTCTTTGAGCATCATACACATACAAAGGTGTACCAAACTGCTCAACGCCCTTTAACAACAAATCATTTGAAAGAATAGAATCCATCTTACTGCTTTAGGATTCATTAAACTCAACATCTTCTTCACCATCAATTGTAGGCTCTGCTGATGTGTCATCATTTTGAACAATTACCTCTTGCATTTGATCAGCCTCAATTTCAAAATGTTCGGCATTGACCAAGGTAGGCATTACGACTTGCTCAGCAAGCACCTCACTTATTTTAGGTAGCTCATCTGAACTATTGATTCCAAAATAATCCATGAAATGTCTGGAAGTAGCATAGATCAATGGTTTACCGACCATCTGCTCGTTTCGTCCAGAAATCACTATCAATTCTTTTTCTAATAACTTTTGAATGGAATAATCACAATTCACACCCCTAATTGCTTCAATTTCTGATTTTGTGATTGGTTGTTTATACGCAATGATGGCTAAGGTTTCTAAAGCTGCCGTGGATAGACGCTTTAAAAATTTATCACCATTCAACTGTACAATAGTTTGGTGATATTCTTTCTTGGTCAAGAATTGCAATCCCCCACCACTCTCTCTTAATTCAAAAGGAAAGAATTCAGAAGCGTATTTTTCTTTGATGCCATCAATAGAGGTCTCAACTTGATCTATACCCACTTTATCATCAAGAAAACCAAAAGCATTATTGACCAACTCAGTAAGTTCAATTGCCGTTAAAGGCTTTTCACTTGCGAAGATCAATGCTTCTATATGATTGATAAGGTTGGCTATTTCCATTGGTGAATCTATAAATTATCGAATTGCTTCGCTTGAATATCGAATAAATGTATGTCAAAATTTTTAACCCTGCAAAGCAGCAGCACCACTCACAATCTCAGTAAGTTCAGTTGTAATAGCTGCCTGACGAGCACGGTTATAGGATATCTTCAAACTCTTGAGTAATTCATTAGCGTTTTCAGATGCCTTATCCATAGCTGTCATTCTTGCACCATGCTCAGATGCATTACAATCCAAGACTGCTTTGTACAATTGCGTATTGAGAATCTTTGGCATCAATTCAGCAATCAATTGATTCTTTTCTGGCTCGAAAATGAAATCCGCCTTCTTAGATTGATTCCCTTTTTCAGCACTATTCTTAGGGATTGGCAAGAAAGGTTCAGCTACAAATCTTTGTGTTGCTGCATTCTTGAACTCACTGTAAACTATTTCAACTGCATCAAATTCTTTTTGAGCAAAAGCCTGTACTGCAGCCTGTGCGCATTGTTGAACAGCTTCAAAAGAAAGTTTCATGAAGATATCCTTAAACTTTACATCGACATTATATCCTCTCTTTTGGAAAAACTCAGC
>Ga0079301_1000764_pt1 | contig 15525 bp, 18 predicted proteins | sample Wag4_2014_7_11_3_FD_74797 | JGI IMG/M metagenome (GOLD analysis project Ga0079301, IMG submission 74797) | Fresh water mixed with fracking chemicals microbial communities from Ohio, USA - Utica-2 Time Series FC 2014_7_11 | ecosystem: Engineered > Industrial production > Chemical products > Input... | reverse complement strand
CGCCTGTGGGTGTTCAGCGGCGATGTCTACAACCTGCCGCCCAATGCCCTGCCAGTCGTCAAGGGTGAAAAGCCGGTCAGAACCGGTGAGGTTCTGGCTGAAAGCCGTCTGGTGAGCGAGTACGGCGGTGCCGTGCGCCTGCGCGAGTCGGCTGGTGATTCCCGCGAAGTGCAGATCGTCACCGCCAGCCTGACCCTCAAGGACTGCAAACTGGTCGGTGAATCCACCCACTCGGGTGAGATCTGGCACCTCGAGGGCAAGGACAGCATCCGCTATCGCCTCAACACGGCGCCCGGCAGCAAAATCGGCAGTGGCGAGGTGATCGCCGAGTTGGCCGACGATCGCTTCCGCACCCAGACCGGTGGCACCGTGCGTTTTGCCCCCGGCTTGTCGATCAAGAAGGCCCGCAGCGCCAAGAACGGCTACGAGGTCAGCAAGGGCGGCACCCTGCTGTGGATTCCGCAGGAAACCCACGAAATCAACAAGGACATCTCCTTGTTGATGATCGAGGACGGTCAGTGGATTGAGGCCGGCACCGAAGTCGTCAAGGACATCTTCAGCCAGACGGCCGGCATCGTCACCGTCACCCAGAAGAACGACATCCTGCGCGAGATCATCGTGCGCTCGGGCCAGTTGCATCTGGTCTCGGACAGCAAAGCCCTGGCCAAGTACGCCGACGGCAAGATGGTCAACCCGGGCGAAGAGATCGCCAAGGGCCTCAAGGCCGAGGCGATGGTCTTCGTCGAGGCGGTGGACACCCCTGAGGGTGGCGCCCTGCTGCTGCGTCCGGTCGAGGAGTACTCCATCCCCGACACCGCCCACCTGCCCGAGCTGGGCTCGGTCAAGCAGAACGGCGGCCCCAGCCTGGGCCTGAAGGCCACCCAGCGCCTCGCCTTCAAGGACGGCGAGCTGATCAAGAGTGTTGAAGGGGTGGAGCTGCTGCGCACCCAGCTGATCCTGGAAACCTTCGACACCACTCCCCAGATGACGGTGGATGTCGAGGCCATCGCCGACAAGCGGGCCAAGACGATCGATAGGCTGCAGCTTGTGATTCTTGAAACCCTGCTGGTGCGCCGGGACACCCTTTCGGATGCCAGCCACGGTTCCACCCACACCGAACTGCAGATCGAGGACGGCACCACCGTCAAGAGCGGCGATGTGATCGCCACCACCCAGATCCTCTGCAAGGAGGACGGTGTGGTTCAACTGCCCGACGTGATCGAAGGCGAGCCGATCCGCCGTCTGATCGTTGAGCGTGCCGGCGATACCCGCAGCATCGACCTGGGTACGGCCAGCCCTGCGGTCGCTGTCGGTCAGCGCATCGTCGATGGCGATCTGCTGGCTCCTGGTTTCGAAGCCCCCTGCTGCGGCCAGGTTGAAGCGATCAACGGCACCGCGGTCACGATCCGCCTCGGCCGTCCCTACATGGTGTCGCCCGACTCGGTCATGCATGTGCGCGACGGCGAGCTGGTGCAGCGAGGTGACGGTCTGGCGCTGCTGGTGTTCGAGCGTCAGAAGACCGGCGACATCGTTCAGGGTCTGCCCCGGATCGAAGAACTGCTCGAAGCCCGTCGCCCTCGCGAATCGGCGGTGCTGTGCCGCAAGAGCGGCATCGTCCAGATCAAACAGGGCGAAGACGACGACACGCCCACCGTGTCGGTGATCGAGTCCGACGACATGACCACCGAGTACCCGATTCTGTTGGGTCGCAACGTGATGGTCAGCGATGGTCAGCAGGTCAGTGCCGGTGAGTCACTCACCGACGGCCCGATCAATCCCCATGAGCTGCTCGAGTGCTTTTTCGAGGATCTGCGCGGGCGTCGTCCCACCCTCGAAGCGGCGATGGAGGCGATCTCCAAGCTCCAGTTCCGCATGGTGCAGGAAGTGCAGAACGTCTACAAGAGCCAGGGTGTCTCGATCGACGACAAGCACATCGAGGTGATCGTTCGCCAGATGACCAGCAAGGTGCGGGTCGAGGATGCCGGTGACACCACGTTGTTGCCCGGCGAGCTGATGGAGCTGCGCCAGGTCGAGCAGACCAATGCCGCCATGGCGATCACCGGCGGGGCCCCTGCCGAGTTCACGCCGGTGCTGCTGGGCATCACCAAGGCCTCGCTCAACACCGACAGCTTCATCTCGGCTGCCTCCTTCCAGGAGACCACCCGGGTGCTGACCGAGGCGGCGATCGAGGGCAAGAGCGACTGGCTGCGCGGTCTCAAGGAGAACGTGATCATCGGCCGCTTGATCCCTGCCGGTACGGGCTTCAGCGGCTTCGAAGAGGAGCTGCGGGCAGAGGCCGGTCCCCATCCCGACATCCTGGAAGAGGAGAACGCCGGCTACCGGCGCATGGCCAACCTGCGTCCCGACTACACCGTCGAGATGCCGGCACCTTCAGTGGCGGCAGCGGTGCTCGATGATCCCTCCGATGAGGACCTCGAGGCCACCCGCAGCCGTCATGGCATCGACGCCAGCGCCAGCGGTGCCGCGGCCTTTGCCCGCCCCACCCTCGACGAGGTGATGGAAGAAGAGCTGATCGCTGATCCCGATGCGCTCGAAGGCCTGCAGGAAGAGGGGTTGCTGAGCGATGAGTGAGTCCACCACCGAGCTGGGCACCCCGGTGCCCCAGCGGCGGCGACCCCGCTTCGGCTTTCACAGCCACACCGAACAGCTCAACGGCCGCCTGGCGATGCTCGGCTTCATCGCCCTGGTGGCGGTGGAAGCCAAGATCGGTCACGGGCTGCTGATCTGGTGACCAACAGTGCCCTCCGTCCCCTGCTGGGGATGGGGAAACCCGAGCTGGAACAGTGGTGTCAGCAGCAGGGTCAGCCCCCTTTCCGGGGGCGCCAGCTGCACGATTGGCTCTACGCCAAGGGGGTGCAGCGGCTTGACCAGGTGACCGTGTTGCCGGCGGCCTGGCGGCAACAGCTGGCGGCGTCGGTTCCGCCCGGGTGGTTCGACTGGACGGGGCGCTCCCAGGAACTGCACCGTTCGGTCGCCCGCGATGGCACCACCAAACTGCTGTTGGCTACCGGCGATGGTCTCAGCATCGAGACCGTCGGCATCCCGACCGATGACCGGTTGACGGTCTGCGTCAGCAGCCAGGTGGGCTGCCCCATGGCCTGTCGCTTCTGCGCCACCGGAAAGGGGGGACTGCAGCGGTCTCTGGCAGTTCACGAGATCGTCGATCAGGTGCTCAGCGTGCGCGCGGTGATGGGTGCCCGTCCCAGCCACGTCGTGTTCATGGGCATGGGCGAGCCGCTGCTGAACCTTGACGCCGTGCTCGATGCGATCGCCTGTCTGTGCGGCGAGCTGGGCATGGCCCAGCGGCAGGTCACGGTCAGCACCGTCGGGGTGCCTCAGACCTTGCCACGCCTGGCTCAACGGGCACTGGAGCGCCTGGGGCGGGCCCAGTTCACCCTGGCGGTGAGCCTGCATGCGCCCGATCAGCGCCTGCGCGAAGAGCTGATCCCCACAGCCCATGCCTACCCGATCGAGGCCCTGCTCGACGACTGTCGCCAGTACGTGGCGATCACGGGGCGTCGGGTCAGCTTTGAGTACATCCTGCTGGGGGGCCTCAACGACCAGCCCCGGCACGCCGAGGCCCTGGCCCGGCTGATCCGCGGGTTCCAGAGTCACGTCAACCTGATTCCCTACAACCCCATCGCCGAGGAGAGCTTTGCCAGGCCCAGCCCGGCTGATGTGGCCGCGTTTCGGCAGACGCTGGAGCAGCGTCATGTGGCTGTCAGCGTGCGGGCCAGCCGCGGCCTGGACGCCGATGCCGCCTGCGGTCAGCTGCGGCGACGTCTCAGCGGCGCAGTTGCTGCCGGCGGGCACTGATCTGTTCGGGCACACCCGGCGGCCACAGGGCCGAAGTGCGGTACAGCCCGAAGACGGCATTGTTGAACTGTCTGATGGCGCCGACATCTTTGTCGGCTGCTGAGATGTACAGATTGAAGCCCTGAATCAGGGTTGTCACATCACCGCGGCTGGCGAACTCTTTTGCGTTCTCTTCCAATGAACGCCGCGCCAGTGCAAAGTCGCCGCCCGTGTTTTCGACCGCGAGTCGGGCGGTGACGAATCCGGCGAAGGCGTTCATCACCTCTTTGCTGACCAGCAGCTTCTGGCTCTCGGCGTCGCTGGCCTGCTGGGCTGACTGGGCCTTGAGGGCCGTCGCTTCGGCGGCCAGGATGCCCCCGTCAAAGACGGTCCAGCGGAAGTTCAGACCGACGGTGTTGCTCCAGGCCTGGATGGTGCTGGTCTCTGGATTGAGGAACTGCTTGGAGCTGAGGGTGCTGACGCCCACCAGACCGAACACCGGCAGATAGCCATTGATGGCCCGCGTGGCGGCCCAGCGGTCGCGGGAGGCCAGGGTCAGTTTCTGCTTGATCTCTTCGCGCAGGTCGAGCGCCTGGGCCAGGGTGGCGTCGAGACCCAGCGGCCAGGGTGACTGCAACGCCAGGGGTTCAGAGGCCAGCACGTACTGCCCCGGTTGGCCGGCCACCAGGGCGGTCAGGCTGTTGGAGACCAGAAACAGTTGCTGGTAGCGGTCCAGCAGGCGTGTCAGCTGCAGGCGCTCTTCGGTGGCCAGCTGATCGATCGCGCTGCGGCGCAGGCGTCCCTGAAGCACCAGTGCCCGGGCGGTGTGGAGCTGGCGCTGGGTCAGCTGCAGCAACCACTCGTAGCGCTGCAGCAGCTCTGCCTCGGCCTGCACCCCGGTGTAGGCGACCTGCAGGTTCAGGGCCAGGTTGCGGGCGGCGATGTCAAACAGGAAGCGCTCGGCCTTCAGGCTCTCGAGTGTCTGGTTGATCGCAGCCGGTCGGCGGGCGTCAAAGAACGACCAGTTCAACACCACCCCCGGCCCTGCTGTGGTGTACTGCTCCTGTTGCGACGACCCCCTGCTGCTGTCGGTCAAGGTCAAGGTCCGGCCGATCAGCATCGGTTCATTGCTGCGCAGGGCGTTGGTGCTGCCCACCACCTGCAGCGAGGGAAACCAGCTGCGGCGCGTGGCGATCAGGGTCCAGGCCCGGCCCTCGATCGCCTGATAGGCCCCTCCCAGATCGGGATTGCGGGCCAGTCCCTGGGCCAGGGCCTCGGCCTGACCCAGCCGCACCTGCCGCTGCCTCAGCACGAACGCCAGGCGCTCGGCCTGGTTGATCAACCGTTCCACCCGCGGGGCATGGTGTGCCTTCTGGGCACTGGCAGCGGGCCACAACAGTGCCGGGGCGACGATTGCCGCGATCATCAGGACCGCCCTTGGCCGTACCGGTGTTCGTCTCAGCACCGGTCTCGGACTCAGGCGGATCACGGATTCAAAAGGTAAGCGGGGCACGCAATGGTTGGCTCAGGTGCCATCGCGGGCCGGGTCGAAGGCGCCGCGGCAGCCATCGCCCTGCCAGGGCACCAGCCTGGCCATCAGGGCCAGGGACGGCAGGGCGGCCAGGGCGGTGAGCACGAAGTACTCGCTCCAGCCGACCCGGGCCGCCAGCCAGCCGGACGGCAGGGCCAGCAGGGTGCGGCTGAAGGCGTAGATGCTCGACAGCAGGGCGTACTGGGTGGCCGAGAAGCGCGGGTTGCAGAGGCTCATCAGCAGGGCTACAAACCCGGCCCCCACCATGCCGTTGCCCACGTTCTCGAGGCTCACGGCAGCCATCAGAGCAGGCAGCCCGCCGCCGAAACGGGCCAGGGCGGCGTAGGCCAGGTTGCCGGCAGCTCCCACCAGGGCAAACAGCCACAGGCAGCGGTTGAGCCCCAGCCGGGCGAACAGCACACCCCCCAGCAGGGTGCCGGCCATGGTGGCCGCGATCGCCCAGCCCCCATCCAGCAGACCGATCTGGGCATCGCTGAAGCCCGCCTGCTTCAGAAAGGCGATCGACAGGGCCGCCAGCAGGCCGTCGGGCCATCGGTACAGCAGCACCAGCAGCAGCAGCCAGGGGGCGGTGCCCGCGCCGGTGCGCCGCAGAAACTCGCGCGCCGGACCGACGACGGCCTGGCGCAGGCTGGTGGGGGGATGGTCCAGCGGTGCAAGCCGCGGCGCCACCAGGGTGAACGGCACCACCGCCAGCATCAGCACGGCGCAGCCGGCAAAGGCGGCCCACCAACCCAGGCTGCCGGCCAGCAGGAATCCACCGGAACTGACCAGCAACATGCCGGTGCGGTAGCCCAGGTTGTGGACCGCGGCCCCCTGGCCCCGTTCGTGCTCGGGCAGCAGGTCGGTGCGGTAGGCGTCGATGACGATGTCCTGGGTGGCGCTGGCGGCCGCCAGCACCAGGGCCAGCAACGTCGCCAACCGCAGCACCCCCGGCCCCGGCGCTGTCAGGCCCGCCACCAGGGCCAGCACCAGCAGCACAACGACCAGGAGCAGCTGCAGCGCCAGAATCCAGCCACGACGCCGGTCGGGCCAGCCCAGGGGCCAGCGGTCGAGCAGCGGTGACCACAGCACCTTGAAGGCATAGGGCAGCGCTGCCAGCTGGGGGATCACCCCGATCAGCTCGAGCGACACCCCGCTGGCGCTGAGCCAACCCTGCAGCAGCTTGCTGCCGATGTTGAGCGGGCTGCCGCTGGCAACGCCCTCGGCCGCCACCGCCACCAACCGTTGGCGGGCTGTGCCGGCTGCGGCCGGAGTTGCGCTGGGCGGGCTCATCGTCGGGGCACTGGTGGCGGAACCCTAAGGGCGATGATGGGGGCCGGCATCCGGCCGGTTCATCTGCGTTTCCAACCCGTGCAGTTCTTGCGCTCCACCCTGTTGCCGGCGGCCATCGTGCTGTTGTTTGGCCTGGCACTGATCGCAGTCAGTGCCCGCATCTGGCTGCCGGGTGACATGGCCGCCCCGGCGCCGCTTCAGTGAGGCGGCGGCCGTGAGCATGTCTCCCGAACAGCCCGCCGTGGCCGGGGGCTGGCGTCCTTACGACGAGAACGCCACCCACGACCTGGTACTCGATCCCGACGTGCTGGCCGCCGAGCTGGCTCAGGAGCTGCTCGGGGATCCCCTCGACGAGATCGACCCAGACGACGTCGAGAGCACGGATGCGGCTGCCGAATGCGATCTGGGCCTGGCCCTGCTGCAGGGCGATCACGAGCAACGCCTGCAGGCGTTGCGTATCTTCTGTGAGCACCGGGATCCGCGGGCGATTCCGCTGTTGCTGCCCCTGCTGGAGGCCCCCTGCCCGATCGAACGCATGAGCGCCGTCTATGCCCTGGGGCGCAACCCCCACCCGCTGGCTGTCGAACCCCTGCTCGCCCTGCTTGCCGCTGACAGCAACGGGTATGTGCGCAAGGCCGTGGCCTGGAGCCTGGGCAATTTTCCCGATGCCCCGGTGCTCAACCCCTTGATCCGCGCCCTGCAGGTGGATGTGGCCGCGGTGCGCCTGTGGGCGGCCACGTCTCTGGCCGAGGCCGGCAGCACCGGCGCGGCCAAGGCCGATCCTGCTGCCGCCCAGCTTCTGCAGAGCCTGCGCATCGACAGTGAACCGGCCGTCCGCAGCAACAGTGCCTGGGCTCTGGGGCGTCTCTACCCCGACCTGGTCGACCCACGCCAACAGGCGGTGGTTCAGGCCCTGATCCATGCCCTTCTCGAGGATCAGGAGGCGAGCGTGCGGGACGAAGCCCGACTGGCGCTTGAGCAATTGGAGCGTCCCGAGGTCCTGGAGCGGCTGCAGACCCTGGTGGACGAAGGCCTGCTGGCCTGACCACGCCGCCGGCAAACGCGGTTAGCATCTCCCAACCCGCTGGCGCTGGCCTTGGCTCAGCAACCTGCTCAGCAGACCATCCGCTACCGGATCCGTCCCGATGGGCGGGTCGAGGAAACCGTTGAGGGTCTGGCCGGTGCCGCCTGCGAACGGTTGACCGAGCGCATCGAAGCGCGGCTGGGCACGGTGCAGCAGCGCCAGCCCACGGCAGAAGCGTTCCAGCCCGTTGTTGACCTGCAGGGGCAGGTTGCCAACCACCAGGCCGCTCCTCTTGCCCAACCGCCGGCCGGCTCCCTTCCCCAGTCCTGATCTTTTCCCGTCTGGTTCCGATGTCGCACTTCAGCACCATCAAGACCGAGCTGCGTGACCGCGATGCCCTGGTGGCTGCTCTCACAGCCCTGGGCCATGCCCCCGCCACCGGGCCGCGCCAGGTGCGCGGCTACCGCGGCCAACTGGAGACCGCCGACCTGGTGATCAGCGGCAGCAAGGGCGGCGATCTGGGCTTTCGCTGGAATCCCGCCAACGGGGCCTATGAGCTGGTCACCGATCTCGATCTCTGGGCTCTGCCGGTGCCTCCCGAGCGCTTCCTGGCTCAGCTCAACCAGCGCTACGCCCTGGAAGCCATTCTGGCGTCCAGTGCCGCCGAGGGTTTCCAGGTGGCTGAACAGACCAGCCAGCCGGACGGGGCCATCGAGCTGGTGGTCACCCGCTGGGCCTGATGGCCGGCGAGCCTTCAGTCGGGGCAGAACTGGCGTTTGCCGTTCCGGCAGGGTCCCATCAGGGTCGCCCCAACGGCCTGGAACCCCTGCTGGGAGGAGCCCTGCGCCAGCAGGCGGTCTGGGTCGATGAAGCCGTCTGCATCGGCTGCCGCTACTGCGCTCACGTGGCGGCCAATACCTTTGCCCTGGAACCCCACTGGGGCCGTTCCCGCGCCATCCGCCAGGACGGTGACAGCACCGAGCGCATTCAGGAAGCCATCGACACCTGCCCGGTGGACTGCATCCACTGGGTTGGGTATGACGATCTTCCCGATCTGGAGCGGCGATTGCGCCAGCAGGAGCTTCAGCCGCTCGGGCTGCCTGCGCCGGCCCGGGTCAAACGGACCCTGCCCCGGGGTTGAACTCTGCCCCCAGCGGTTGCTTGGCCGGCAGCCCCACGGCCCGTGGATACCGCATCGGGCATGGGGCCAGTGGGCTGAGCGTGATCGCGTGGCGTTGGCCGCGCTCGGCGGGCAGCTCGATGCCCTCGACCGCGCTGATGCGGGCCTTGAGCAGGGCCACCGCCGCCATCAGCTGCTGCTGGTCGGCTGGTGACCACTGGCCGCGATACAGCAGGGCATGGCCCGTCGGTTTGAGCAGGGGCACCAGGTATTCGGCGACCACCGGAGCCGGTGCCACGGCCCGTGCCAGGGCCCAGTCGTAACCACCGCGCCAGGGTTTGCTGCGGCCCAGGGTCTCCACCCGATCGCTGCAGAACTGGAGCCGGGAGCTGAGTCCCAGCGCCTCGGCCATGGCGCGCACGGCCTCGACCTTGCGCTGCACCGAATCCACCAGGGTCAGCCGGGCATCCGGCAGGGCGATGGCCAGGGCCAAGCCGGGGAAGCCGCCGCCGGTGCCGACATCGATCAGGTGGAGCGGTTCACCCCCAGCGCCGTCCTGGGCCGACTGCAGCACGCCGGCCAGCGGCCAGAGGCTGTCGAACACCTGGGCGATCCAGAAATCGTCACCTTCGACCAGGCGCGTCAGGTTCAGGCGGCTGTTCCACAGGCGCAACTGGTCCTGCAGTCGCAGCAGCAGGGATTCCTGCTCGGCTGAAGGCTGCCAGCCGAGTCGGGCCCAGAGGGCGGCCAGATCTGGAGAACTCACGCAGGCCGCAAGGACTGTGCTCTTTCTAAGATCCCGCAAAGCGTGGGGCCATGTCCGCTCCGAGCCATTACGAACGCCTCGGACTGCCGAACAGCGCCAGTGCCGAGGATCTGCGTCAGGCTTTTCGCCTGCTCAGCAAGCGCTATCACCCGGATACCACCAGCCTGCCGCTGGAGGAAGCCGAGGCTGCCTTTCAAGCCCTGCAGCACGCCTATGGGGTGCTCAGCGATCCCGAACAACGCCAGCGCTACGACGCCCTGCTGCTGGCGGCGCAGGGAGGACTGTCTCCCCGGCCGCCCCAGAGGGTGGTGCTGCGGGAGCCAGAGCTGCGCCGTCCCCTGTCAGGGGGCGAATGGTTGGCCCTGCTGCTGCTGGCCCTGGCCGCGGTGTTTGCCCTGGTGCTGGGCGTGGGCCTGGCCTGGTTGCGGGGGGTTGATCTGATCCAATGGCCTTCATGGTGGCTGGAGACCCCATGAGCGAAGCGCCATTGCCCGATCCATCCACCCCGCTGGTGCAGCACCCCCTGCCCCTGCTGGAGGCCTGGTTGCGCCAGCTGGGGGCCCGCCAGCGTGCGCCCCACGGCAGCCAGTGGGATCTGCATCAGCAGCATTGGAGTGCCCTGCTTGAGCTGGAGGTGGAGGACCTCAGGGTCTGCTGGCAGGAGGGCGGCCAGCAGGCCGTGCGCCACTTCCCCTATGGCCTGCCCCGTGCCGATGTCGAAGCCGCCATCCTGGCGGGACCCTGACGGCCTGGCAGACACCGGGGCCCAGCCTTGCCATCATGGGGTCACCGCTCTTGTCTGCAGGCGCCGTGATGACCGTCACGCCTGAGGGACCTTCTGACACTTCTGGACGCCTCAGGCGCTCCCGTGCGCGGCGTTTTCTGGGGCCCGATGAGCTCGGCCGCCGACCCCGTTACGGGCCCCAGAGGGCCTGGGGCGTCAGCGAGGTGTTTGCTGAAGGGCAGTGGCAGACGATCCGGGTGCAATTGGAGCGGCAGGGTTGGTGTCAATCCCAGATCGATCTGGTTCACGATCAACTGCGTCAGGGCTGGCCCCTGGCCACCGCCAAGCAGCATGCGGCCCGTCTTTCGGGCCATTGTCCGATCAATGGACAGGCCAATCTCTGAACACAGCGACCCTTTCGAACACGACTCAGCGTCGACGACGACTCAGCGTCAAACACGACATCAGCGTCAAACACGACATCAGCGACAGAGCCCGCTGCGCCGTTCGCCCTGGAGAGACCAGGGGCCGCAGTTGATCCAGCGCACCGCTGACAGCTCAAGATCGGTGAACAGCACCAGGATGCCCCCGCACAGCACCAGGACCGCCAGGCTGATCAAGGTGTTGCGCCTGCCCATTCAGCTGGATGCCGATCAACGCAAGGTTAAGTGCCTCGTCAGCAGCCGTTGTTGCAGGTTCTGAAGCTGCCATTGATGGGCCAGTGTTTCGGCGCTGAGGGGGCTCAGCGGCGGCAGCTGGGCCAGCACCGGCACCCCGCTGATCGCCGTCAGCGTGCGTGGGTTGTCCGGATGGGGTGGGCCATTGAGCACCAGGCCCAGCAGGGGAATCCCTCGGGCCTTGAGTGCTTCGATCGACAGCAGGCAGTGGTTGAGGGTGCCCAGGCCGCTGCGGCCCACCAGCAGCACCGGAAGGTTCCAGCGCTGCAGCTGTTCGATCTGCAGCCAGTCGCGCCCCAGAGGCACCAGCAGGCCTCCGGCGGTCTCGACCACCAGTGACCCCGGACAGGACGGCAGGGTCAGTCGCTCCGCCTCGATCCGCAGGTCATCCTGCTCTGCCGCCCAGTGGGGCGAGACCGGTTGGCTGAGGCGGTACGACTCGGGCAGCAGCCGCTGGGGCGCCAGCCCAAGGAGGGTCTGCACCCTGGTGCTGTCGCCCCCACCCTCAAGACCGCTCTGGACCGGCTTCCAATACGTCGCTCCCAGTCCCTGGACCAGCCAGGCGCTGACCACCGTCTTGCCGACGTCGGTGTCGGTGCCGCAGACCACCAGTTGCAGGGGTGACGGTTGCACGTTCAGCGTCATCGTTGTCGGGCGCGGCGGCCGATCAACAACAGGATCTGCCAGCTGACCCGGCTGGTGCAGGGCCAGCATTGCAGCAGCCTGCGCCATTGGCCGGGGGACAGGGAAGGCTGGCTGCTGCTGGCTGCTCCCAGCTGGCGCAGGTGCCGCAGAAAGGCCAGACCGCCGGAACCGTAGTGACGGCTGAACCACAATCTGCGGCAGTGGGCGAGCTCCAGCTCGGATGCGGCTGCTGCAATCAGCTCATCGGCACAAGGCAGGGGCAGGGCCGTGCAGGGAACCCCCGCCTGCGCTGCCGCTTGATGCCACTGGGGAAAACTGCCCTGAACCGGAACGGCCAGCACGAGCCAGCCATCTGTTGCCAGGGACCTGGCCCAGTGGTGCAGGTGTGAGCTGGGCTGGTTGAGCCATTGCAGGCTGAAACTGCTGGTCAGCAGGGCGCAGTGCTGCAGCTCTGCCGGTAACCCCGCATTCAGGTCCCAGACCTGACGGGGGTGCAGGGGGTTGCAGGCCAGCAGCGCCGGACTGCCATCGAGTTGCAGCAACTGCACCCTGGGGTCCAGTCGCGCCACGGCCTGACCCAGCAGGCCGGTGCCGGCCCCAAGGTCCGCCTTGGGTCCCGGTGGCAGCGGCAGGCGAGCGATGTCCCGGGCCAGTCGCCAGGCCACCGCCCGTTGCAGCTGGGCCTGCTGGCCGTAGGCGGCTGCCTGTCGGCTGAACGCTGCACAGATCGGTGTGGCCGCCTGATTCATGACCGTTGGGCTGCCTCCAGCTGATCCAGCCAGGCCATCACCATCGCCACCACAGGGGTGCCCAGCAGCCCATGGCCGGCGTTGCTCAGGGTCAGAATGTCGGCGGCGGGGAGCGCGTCCTCGAGGGCCCGGCGGGCCTCAGGAGCAACGATCCGGTCAGCACCGGCCTGAACCAGCAGGGCCGCAGCCCCCTGCGGAAACCCCTCGGGCAGCCCGGTCGTACGGGCCAGCAGGGCCAGATCGTCCTGCAGCTGTTGCAGGCCCGGGGCTGTCAGCGGTTCGGCCGCCGGGGTCGCCTGCAGCAGCCCAGGCGGTGCGGGCGCCGCCACCTGCTGCAGAAAGGCCAGCAGCATCGATGCCGGGTCAGGCCCATCGAGCTCCCGGGCCATGCCATCGAGGGCTGCGCGCAGGCTGCGTCCGTTGCGCCCAGTCGGCACAAAGCCGGCGAAACTGGTCAGCAGTACCAGGGCATCGGCCTCCTCTAGCACTGCCGGCGGCAGCAGATGGGGGCCCAGCGAATGGGCAATGACCACACGAAGCCCGGGACCATCGGCCCAGTTGGGCTGCACCGCAGCCCGATGGCCATACCCCCGATCAGCGCAGCTGCAGTTCCAGCCCCGGCTCTGCCAGAGCGGCAGCCAGGGATCCCAGCTGCGGCTGTCGCCGCACCAGCCGTGCATGGCGATCAGTTGCACGGTGTTGCTCATGGGCTCCCCAGGGCACTGATCAGCAGATCCAGCGTGCCCGGCGGCAGATCGGCCCGCACAACCAGCCTCAGACGTGCGCTGCCTTCAGGCACGGTCGGCGGGCGGATCGCCACAGCCAGCAACCCTGCTGTCTCCAACTGGTGCTGCAAGGCCAGGGCGCGGCTGTCGTCGCCCACCAGCAGCGCCAGGATTGGACCGGTGCCCGGTGGACGGGGCCAGCCCGCAGCAGCCAGGGCGACCCGCCAGCGTTCGGCCCGTTGCAGCAGGCTGGCCCCGCTGGGGTTGCCGTTGGCCTCCTGGCTCTTGATCACCTCAAGCGCTGCCAGGGCTCCGGCAGCGAGAGCAGGGGCCAGGGCGGTGGTGTAGCGAAAGGGGCCGCTGTGTTGCAACAGCCAGTCCATCGTGATGGTGTCCCCCGCCACGAAGGCGCCGCCGCTTCCCAGGCTCTTGCCCAAGGTGCCGCTGATGAGGGCGATGCCTGGATGAGCAAGTCCCAGGCCGCGACCGCCGCGTCCTAAAACGCCCAGGGCATGGGCCTCGTCGAGCAGCAGGGCAGCACCATATCGATGGCTGATCGCTGCGAGCGACGCCACATCGGGGCTGGTCCCCTCCATTGAGAACAGGCTTTCGCTGAGCACCAGCAGGCGCCGTCCGGGGGCCTGGGCGCGGGCCGCGGCAAGGCGCTGCTCGAGTTCGCTCAGATCGTTGTGCCGGAAGCGTTGCAGCTGGGCACCACTGGCCCGCACCCCCACCAGCAGCGAGTGGTGGATCAGGCGATCGGCCAGGACAAGGCTGTGCCGGTCGGCCAGTGCACAGACCGCCGCGATGTTGGCCTGAAAGCCGCTGGGGAACAGCAACGCCTGTTCACGTCCGAGCCAACCGGCCAGTGCCTCTTCGAGCTGGTGGTGCACCGTCCTGGTGCCGCACACCAGCCGCGAGGCCCCAGCACCCAGGCCGCTGCGCCCAACCTCGGCCGTCGCCGCGGCGATCACCCGCGGATGGCGGCTGAGGCCCAGGTAGTCATTGCTGGCCAGATCCAGCAGCGGCGCCGGGCTGTGGCCCAGGGCTCCCTGGGGTTGCAGCAGGCCAGGCTCGGCTGGCCCAAAGCTGCGCAGCTGCCGGCGGCGTGTGGCTGGCAGGGCGTTGATCGCCTGCTGCAGCTCCAGCATCCAGGTGGGTTGGTCCAGTTGAACCTGGTGATCCAACCCCTGCAGGTGCTGTGCTTCAGGCAGAGCGGTGGACTGGGAGGTGGCCAGGGCGCTCGCCGGCGGCTGGGCTGGTGGCTCGGGGTGAACAGGCTGATCGGTTGGTGATGGGCCCATGTCTTCCAGTCTGCGGCCAGGTGCGGAAGGCGGGACAGGTCCCGGCAGCAAGCCGATCTAGGCACGCCTGCATCACGGCACGCCCACATCACGGCATGCCTGCATCACGGCACGCCTGCATCAGGGCATGAGCGCATCACGGCATGTCGTGTCCTGGTCGGCATGGACGGGGCGCGAGCCTGAGGGGGGTAAGTCTGAGGGGGGTAAGAAGGACGTGAGGGGGCGTGAAAGGCGCGGACGGCAGGGGGACGCCCGAGGGGACTCCACAGGCCATGTCCCGGGGAGCGACCCAGGGAACGCGGTAGGGCTGGGTCATCCCGCCCATCGGCTCAGCCCCATAGGATTGGTTCAACTCCCTGCCCGACGGCCCGTCGACCGTTTCTCGGCCACCGATCGATCCGATCCTGCAGCCTTCGCGGTCAGCGCGACCGGTGTGCCGCCGCTTGAGCAGTTGTTTCCTTTTCCGCTCGACGGCTTTCAGCTCGAGGCGATCGATGCCCTGAACCAGGGCCATTCGGTTGTGGTCAGTGCCCCCACCGGCAGCGGCAAGACACTGGTGGGTGAGTACGCCATTCACCGCGCCCTTGCCCACGGCCAGAAGGTTTTTTACACGACGCCGCTCAAGGCCCTCTCGAACCAGAAGCTTCGCGACTTCAGGGAGCAGTTCGGCGCCGACAACGTTGGTCTGTTGACCGGTGATCTGAGTCTGAATCGCGAGGCCCGGATCGTGGTGATGACCACGGAGATCTTCCGCAACATGTTGTACGCGGAGATCGATCATCCTGATAACGATCCCCTGGCCGATGTCGAGGCGGTTGTGCTCGACGAGTGCCATTACATGAACGACTCCCAGCGCGGCACGGTCTGGGAGGAATCGATCATTCACTGCCCGCCGGCCGTGCAGCTGGTGGCCCTTTCGGCCACGGTCGCCAATGCCGGTCAGCTCACCGACTGGATCGAGCGGGTGCACGGTCCCACTCGCCTGGTGCTGAGCGATCACCGGCCGGTGCCGCTGGCGTTCAGCTTCTGCAGCGCCAAGGGTCTGCATCCGCTGCTCAATGACGAGGGCACGGGCCTGCATGCCAACTGCAAGGTCTGGCGCGCGCCCAAGGGCAACCGCCGCAAAGGGCCCAAGACCCCCAAGCCCCCCC
>Ga0079301_1000763_pt1 | contig 15573 bp, 18 predicted proteins | sample Wag4_2014_7_11_3_FD_74797 | JGI IMG/M metagenome (GOLD analysis project Ga0079301, IMG submission 74797) | Fresh water mixed with fracking chemicals microbial communities from Ohio, USA - Utica-2 Time Series FC 2014_7_11 | ecosystem: Engineered > Industrial production > Chemical products > Input... | reverse complement strand
TTCCTGTTCATTGCGTTGCTCAAGCACCGATGCGATCGGGCCCACAAAACAATACGACAGCAAGATGCCGAGGAACGTGCCCACCAGGGCGGCGGCAATCAGCTTGCCAAGCTCCGCCGGCGGGATACCGATGGAGCCCATGGTATTCACCACCCCCATCACCGCGGCCACGATGCCGAAGGCGGGCAAGGCATCCGCGCTTTTTTGAAGCACCACCACCGGGATGTGCTGCTCATGGTGATGAATTTCCAGCTCACGCTCGATCAGCGTTTCAACCTGGATGAGGTTGAGCGAGCCCGACAGCATCATGCGCAAATAGTCCGTGATGAAATCGACCAGATGATGGTCGTTACCTATCGAAGGATATTTTCCGAAGAGCTTGCTGTTCATCGGCTCTTCGATATCGGATTCGATCGACATCAAACCGTCTTTTCGGATCTTATTTAGAAGCTCGTACATCAGGCACAGAAGATCCAGTGCGCGGCGCTTGTTGGCCGAGGTCGGTTTCAAGACGATGGGCAGAGCGGCCACCAGCTTCTTGATGTAGGCGGTCGAATTTGAGGAAATCAAGGTGCCTACCGCCGCTCCGCCAATAATGACGAGTTCGAAAGGCTGCCAGATGGCCTTGATATCGCCGCCATGCATCGCGTAGCCGCCCAGCACGCAGGCAATGGTGATGATGTACCCTATGGGGATATTCATTTATTTTTTGTCGGCAAACGCCGGCACTCCCTTGTTGTGCTGTTGGTGCATTACCTCAGCATGCCAAATAGTCCCGTCGAGCTGATTCTTGAAAACAATGAACGCGCCGCTTCCAACAAAGTCTGATTGCGGACAAATTCCGACACACCTTGCGCCAGATCGGTGTCGAGTAACTCGGATTTTTGCTGGATAGTCCCAAGCTCATACGCCTCAATCGCATCCCTTGAGGCATCCACCGCACCTGCATCAAGCCCCACATTCGCACGCGCCCGAGTGAGCGTTTCGCGAACCGTGGCAATGTCACTGACTTCAACCTCGGTAGGTGGGCGATCGGCCGCAATCGCGTTGGCGATGGCATTGACAGCATTCATGAGATCCGAGTCATCCACCCCCGCCCCCCCACCGAACACCTGGCTGCGTGCCAGCAATATATTGACGGTGAGTCCGGGCTGGATTTCAAGCTCGGCGTTCTCGCCGTTATCAAAGAGCGGCCTGCCGGCACTGTCTTGCTGCAGGGCGTTCTTCTCAAGCTCATCGATCGCCTGCTCGATCTTCGCCCCCAAAGCCAAATAGGCCTCGGAGTTGAGCGAGCCGTTGCCGGCTTGCACGCTCACCTCCTGAATGATCATCAACTGCGTCTGGATGCCATCGAGTGCGGTATCCATGTCCGCAAGGTTGGCTCTGGCAAAATCCTGGTTGGATTTGAACATGTCGATGCGCGACAGCCGAGCATTGAGAATTACCGCGCGCCCTGCGGCGGCCGGGTCTTCGGAGGCCCGATCAATACGCTGCCCGGAAGCCAGCTTGCGCTGCCAGCTGTAGGCCCCCTCGGCGCTGCGCACCATCGACTGCTGGGCCACGTCATAGTATTGCTTGGTGCTGATACGCATGATGGCCTGCCCCCTCGTTTCTAACGCAAGGCGTTAAGCAGTTGGTCGAATAACTGCGAGCCGATCTGTAGCACCTTGCTCGCCGCCCCGTACATCTGCTGAAATCGCATGAGATTCGCGGCCTCCTCGTCGAGATTGACACCCGACATCCGCTCGCGATCCAGATCAAGTCGCTCGGATACCGTCTGCGCCGCAGCGTAGTCTGCTTTCCAGGAGGCCACCTGACCCCCCACATAAGTTGTAAATGTCGCCCAATCCGAAATGGGCGAGTCGGCATCCAGCCTGATACTCTCGATCGCCTTCGCTTCGGTCTGCGTGATGGTAGATGCCGTGGTGTCGAGATCCTCACGCAACCTGAAATTTGTCACCAGGCCAGAACTTTCATTTTCGAGGTATGTGAAAATCTTGTTATCTGGCGCGGGCTGGATACCGTTCGAACCCAGCTTGCTATTGACCGTATCCGCCACGGACTTTGCCATCTCGCCGACCCGGGTCTCAAGCTCGGGCACAAAGTCCGTCAGCAAGGCGTAATACCCCTTCACCCGACCAGAGGCATTGCCATCGATATTAAGCGTGGTGCCCGTCAGTTCAGGTTTGTTGCCCAACGCGAGATACACCTTGCCAGCCTGATAAGACAACCTGGCAGCACCGTTCAAATCCACCATCGGATTGCCATTTACATACAAATTAGCCATGCCGTTCTCGCCGATTACCGCCTGCCCGCCGAGCTCGCGCTGCAAATCGATCAACAGCTGATCGCGCCGATCTAATAAATCCGGAGAGGGCACCAGGGACCCCACACTGGCGCTCTCGGCGACTTTCTGATTAATGGACGCCAGCTGAGAGGCGAGCCGGTTGGCGTTTGCAAGCGACTCCTTGATCCCATACTCAGCGCTTTCGCGCATGGCCTTGACGGTGTCATACACGCCATTGAAACGCTCCGCCAATTGGCGGGCAGTGGAGAAGAGCTGCGCCTTGAATGACACGCTGCCCGGATCGCGCGCCAGGGCGCCGGCCGCCGCGAAAAACTTGTCCAGCGCCGTGCCCACCGAGCTCGCTGCATCCAGCACCACGGTGTCCAGCGTGCTGGTGCCATTGGCTTTGGTTTCGAGCTCACTCATCAAACCTTGCTGACGGCCGCGCTGCTTTTCCAGCAAAGACGAATAATCCCGGGAAAACCCATCCACCGCGAAAGCCGTGCTGCTGAGATCGCGCGAATCGAGGGAATACTGACTCATCACCACCTCGACCCGACGACGGCTGAAGCCCTCGACCGCAGAGCCAGAGACATTCTGGGAAGTAATCAGCATGCCTGCCTGGGCGGCCTGCAAGCCTGAGAATGCGACCCCCATCGAAGACAAATTACTCACCTGCCACCTCCTTCATGTCAGCACGTTAAACGGCTGGATCGGAGCCCGTGATTAGCGAGGCTGCCTTCACCTGCTGCAACAACTGATCAGCCAGTTGGCGGGTGAGCCCCATACCACCTTGACGCGAGATGAAAGCCGCCATCTGATCGTCCGCCATCTCGAGATACCCACCGCTGGCTGAGCGCTCTTCACCGCTCAACGAGGTGCTGCGCACTTGCCGAAGCCATTCACGCAGCAGCACCGACTCAAAGCCGGCCACGGCCTTTTCGATCTGCTTTTTGCTTGCAGCCGGGCCAAGCTGCCCCGCCGATTGGACGGGCAGGCTGGGTGCGGCCAGATTCCAGGGCGAATCGATCATCAAATCACCTCGATTTCGGCATTGAGCGCGCCGGCCGATTTCATGGCCTGCAGGATGGCAATCAAGTCTTGCGGGTTGGCGCCCATCATGTTGAGCGCGCGAACCACCTGATCGAGTGAGGCGGAATCGGCCACTTGCATCAACTGCCCGCCGGCTTGGTCGATCTCCACCTTGTCAGTGGTGGTGACCACCGTCTGCCCGCCCGAGAGCGGCGGGGGCTGGCTGACAATGGGGGTGCGGCTCACTTTGATGGTGAGGCTGCCATGTGCAATCGCACAGGCCCCAAGTTGCACCCCCTGATTGATCACCACTGACCCGGTGCGCGAATTGACGATCACCTTGGGCGATTCCTGCGAGCGTCGCACTTGAATCTCCTCGAGCTCGGATAAAAACGCCACCCGTTTCAAAGGATCCTGCGGCACACGAACCTGCAAGGCACGCGCATCCACCGGCGTGGCGGTGCGTTCGCCAAAGCGCTTGTTGACGGCCTCCGCGACACGCTGCATCAACGCGAAATCGCTGCGGGTGAGCTCGACTTGGAGAAACTCTTCATCGATGGTTTGCGCGACCGCACGCTCCACCGTGGCGCCATTGGGAATGCGGCCGGAGGCTTGCTGATTCACTGCCACCTTCGCACCGGGTGCGGAAGCCGAGGCCCCCACAATCAACACATTGCCCTGCGCCACGGCATAGACCTGACCATCGGCCCCTTTGAGCGGCGTCATGAGCAGTGTGCCACCGCGCAGGCTTTTGGCATTGCCCAGCGAGGACACCGTCAAATCGAGCGCTTGGCCGGGGCGGGCAAAGGGCGGCAACGTGGCGGTAACGATCACGGCAGCCGTATTCTTCAACTGCACCGATGCGCCCGCCGGCAACGCGATGCCCATGGAATTCAACATGCTATTCATCGCTTGCAAGGTAAAGGGCGACTGCGTGGTCTGGTCGCCCGTGCCATCGAGCCCCACTACCAGACCGTAGCCAATCAGCTGGTTGGACCGCACGCCCGCGATGGTGGCGAGATCCTTGATTCGTTCAGCTTGCGCGGGAACGCTCACCGCCCACAAGCACAGGATGAGAATGAGCTTATTCATAATCAGAAGGGCGAAAGCTTCAACAAGGCGCGGGTGAGCCACCCCGCAGCTTGCGCATCGTCGGCCGCGCCACTGCCGCGGTATTCAATGCGCGCATCGGCCACCTGCGTGGACACCACCTGGTTGTTGATCACATCCTGCGGCGAGACCACACCCGAGAAACGGATCACCTCTTCTTCGTGGCTCACAGCCACGCGCTTTTCACCTGCGACCACCAGATTGCCATTGGGCAGCACTTCCATCACCGTCACCGCGATGGTGCCGATGAAATCATTGGCCGCGGTGGCCGTGCCTTTACCTTCAGATTTGATCGCCCCGCTGCCCGATGCGCCAATGCCGGCCAAGCCCGCCGCCAAAGGCACGCTGGTCGCAGCGGTGATCGATGCATCGCCCGACGCATTGCGCTGCGCGGTCGAGCCGCTCTTGCGGCTAGCGCTGGTGGATTCCTTCAAGACCACGGTGAGCGTGTCGCCCACCGCACGCGCCTTGCGGTCTTCGAAAAGCGGGCGAAAGCCTTGAGCGGGCACCAAGCTGCCGGGGCTGGCCGGCACCGCCGCTAGCGCCCGCGGGCGAGTCGTGGTCTGGCCCGTTACGAAGGAGCGCTCGGCACTGGAGCATCCAGCCAGGCAAGCGACCAAAACGAGCACTGATGCTTTCGTTTTCATCGCGCACCTCACAGTTGGGCAAGTTTCTGCAGCAATTGATCGGAGGCCGTGATCGCACGGGTATTAACCTCATAGGCCCGCTGCGCCTGAATGAGCCCGATCAATTCTTCCGCGATATTCACATTCGAGGCTTCGGTGTAGTACTGACGCAGATTGCCCAAGCCATTGGAGCCCGGCGTACCTTGCGTGGCGTTGCCCGAGGCAGCTGTTTCAGCAAACAGATTTCCGCCCAATGACTCCAACCCTCCGGGGTTGGCGAAACTGACCAGCTGGATTTCACCCACCTGCTGGGGTTGAACCTGCCCCGGCAGGCTCACATACACCTGGCCGGTATCGCTGATGGTGATTGCCAGCGCATTGGTCGGAATGGTGATCCCGGGCGCCAGCACGTGGCCGTTTGCATTCACCAGCTGGCCTTGGTTGTCGCGAGAAAAATTTCCATCACGGGTATAAGCGGGCGTGCCATCCGGCAGCGATACTTGGAAAAAGCCTCCGCCATTGATCGCCACATCCAGCGGGTTTTCAGTCCGGTTGAGCGAGCCTTGAACAAAGATCCGCTCGGTGGATGAATTGCGCACCCCGGTGCCATATTGCGCGCCGCTGGGTGCGATCGCCTCGCCCCCAGTGGGGCCGCCGGCTTGCCGCACGGTTTGATACAGCAAATCTTCGAACACCGGCTTGACGCGCTTGAAGCCGGTGGTCGCGGCATTGGCCAAGTTGTTGGAAATCACATCCAGATTGGCTTGCTGGGCATCCAGTCCTGTTTTGGCAATCCACAAAGAACGGATCATGTCGCCTCCCTAAGGGTTAGCCGCGTGAAAGGCTCAACAGCTGGTTGGCCGCGCGCGAATTCTGCTCAGCGGTTTGCAATAACTTCAGATTGAACTCAAACAGTCGGGTCTGCGAAATCATCTGAACCATGGCGTTGGCCGCGGAGACATTTCCGCCCTCAATCGAGCCCTGGCGAATTCGCACTGTGGCATCGGGCTCCAGCACCTCGCCCGGGATGCGGAACAGCCCATCTTCGCCACGCACCAGCCGGTTTTCCTCCGGCTTGACAAGCTTCAACTTGCCGATCTGGGTGGAGGCCTTCTCGCCAGGCAGACGCGCACTCACCGTGCCGTCGTCGCCCACATCCACATGCGCGCCGGGGGGCACGGTGATGTCACCATCCTCACCCACTACGGTGAGGCCTGAAGCGGTTTTCAGCACCCCCTCGGCGTCCAGCATGAAGCGTCCGGCGCGGGTGTAGCCTTCATTGCCATCCGCCCCGGCCACCGAAAAAAAACCCTCGCCCTGAATCGCGAAATCGTAAGGATTCCCGGTGACCTCGATCACCCCGGGCGCAAACGATGCCCCTGGCGTAGAGTCGACCACGAAGCTTCTCGTCGTCTCGCCCTCACCCGACATCGGCACCGCACGGAACGAAGCAACCATTTCTCGAAAACCCGGTGTGCTGGCATTCGCCAGGTTATTGGTTGTCGTAGCCAGCTGCCCCATGCTGTGCTTGGCGCCGGTCATTGCAACGTAGGCGAGACGATCAAGCATGTGTGTCCCCTATGCTTAGCGAGCGAGACTGATGGTGCTTTTCAGAATTTCATCCTGAGCGCGAATGGATTCCGAGTTGGCCTGGTAGTTACGTTGCTGGATCATGAGATTCACCAGCTCGGAAGCCATGTCGATGTTGGCTTCTTCTAGCGCGGTGTTGCGGACCACCCCGTAGGACCCGGTGCCCGGAACACCAAGCAGGGCCTCACCGGAAGCCACCGTTTGAGCAAAGAGATTCTGCGCGATCGGCGACAACCCGTCCTGGCTCTTGAATTGCGCGAGTGCTGCACGCCCCGCCACCAGGCGCTTGCCATTGGAATAGATGCCGTAAAGAAAACCATTTTCATCAAACGAGATCGAGTTGAGCGCACCGATCGGGAAACCGTCCTGGCTCAGGGTCTTGACCTCGAAATCCGCGGAAAAGCGGGTGGTATCAGTGAGCGAGAGCGTGATCTTCTGGGAGTTCTCGTTTTCAACGCCCGTTCGGACATTGAATTCGATTTTCGTCTTTTCGACCGACTCGCCGGTCTTGATGTCGCGATAGATCGAATCCGTGTTTTTGCCGCCAAAAAACTGTAGGTACTCCACCAGCGAAGTGCCATTGGGCCCAATACGCTGCGCAACGTTGTAACTTGCATCATCATCGCTATTGGCGGCCGGTGCCTGATCCACTGTTTCAAACACCGGCTTGACCGCTGCAGCCTCTTTCTCCTCGTCTGGGGTCGCCGGATTATCAGTCACTGCCGCAGCAGCTTCTGTGGTGGCCTTTACCCAGGAGGTTTGGCCACCCACGTCGGTTAATGACATGTACATGGCATAGCGTTCGACAGTCTTGGTGGTGTCTTGATTGGCTTCGTCCTTGAAGGTGGCTGCACCATCCAGCACGCGCCGGTAATACACCTTCGCCGTACTCTTGTTACCGGATTCGTCATAAATGGTGAATGCTGTGGCGTGCGCGAAGGTGGTGTCATCATCGGGATCAAAACTTTTCGGCTCATCACCGCCCGCTGCAGTTTTGACCGCACTACGGGCATCCAGATTGACCTCCAGATTGGCTTCAGCGGTCGCCTCCGGTGCGCGTTGCTCCGGAGGAATGGTCATTGGGCCAAGATCATTGGTAACACCGTCACCTCGCGCATTGGCTCTGTATCCGGTCAGGTACAACCCTGTGGCATTGACGATATAGCCATCCTTATCCACCGACAGCTGACCGTTGCGGGTGTAGTACACCAAACCCGCATCGCTGCCAGTCTTGGAACAGAGGCGGAAAAAACCCTGCCCATTGATCGCAAGGTCGAGTGGCGAATTGGTGGTACGGATGGCACCCTGGCCATAATTACGGCGTACCGAGGTTTGAGACACGCCCTGTGCTGCACGGCCAATTTCAGTGGAAGACAGGGCGCGGAAATATTGATCGACGAACAGATAATCCGACACCTTGTAGCCAACCGTATTGGCGTTCGAGATATTGCTGCTAACCGATTCAATCGCGCCCGCCGAGGCCCGCAAGCCCCCGATGCCGACGTTAAACCCACTCAATGATCCCGCCATGATCTATCCCTCCTTTATTTCAACCATTCGATAACATCGCCCGCGTTGATGGTTTGTCCATCAGCCAAGCGTATTTTCACGGCATCACCCTCGCGCCCCACGGAAGCCACTTGAGTGGGCACATAAGTCTTGACACTGGCGTTCTCGCCATCTGCTGCGACAACCTGGAACTGCAGGCGGTATGAGCCTGGCGCCGCCAGCGTTCCATCACGCATAGCGCCATCCCACTGCAAGCGTACGGGGCCTGCCTTGGCCGACCCCAGCGCCACTTCGTCGATCACCTTGCCCAGCTCATCTGTGATCGTGGCCCGCACATCCACCGCATTGCTGGAAAGCTCCCCACCGAGCACGACCGGCATGCCGGCGAAATCGAATTGATTGCCCGGCACCAGCGCATTTCGCCCCACCACCTGCGACGAAGACATGAAATCCGCCGCCTTGAGTTGCGACAGGAACGACTGCACATTGGCATTCAGATCCGTGATGCCCTTCATGGTGTTGAGCTGCGACAACTGCGAAGTGAACTCCGAGGGCTTGGCCGGATCCAGCGGGTTCTGGTTCTGGATCTGGGCCATCAGCATCTTAAGGAAGTTGTCCTGGATTTCTTTTGCATTACCCCCCAGGTCGTTGGGACTGGCTGCGACCTTGGTGGTGGTCGGCTGATAGGCCGGGACGCCAGGGGGAAGATTGATGGTGCTCATTGCATCACCTCCGATCAGCTACGACCAAGATCCAGCGTCTTAAGCAACAACTGACGAGAAGTCGTCATTGCCTCGATATTCATCTGGTAAGAGCGGGCGGCAGAGATCATGTCCACCATCTGCTCAACCGGATTGACATTCGGCAGCTCGACATAGCCGTTTTCGTCGGCATTCGGGTGCCCGGGCCGATGCACCTTGCGCAGCGGACTTTGATCTTCGACCACGCCGGCAACTTCCACCCCGGCGGCGGCCTCGCCCGCAAGCGGCGCGGTTTGGAAATAGACATGCCGGGCGCGGTAAGCCTTGCCATCCGGGCCGGTCACGGATTCGGCATTGGCGAGATTGGACGAGACCACATTGAGCCGCTTGGCCTGCGCCACCAGAGCGGTTGCACCCACATGCAAGGATTTCAGCAAGCTCATGATCACTGTCCCGTAATCGCCGACAGCCGCGAACGCAGTGCCGAGTTGAGAAAGGTGAGGGTGGCTTCAGTCATCAGCGCGTTTTCACCAAACTGCGTGCGCTCGACATCCGGATCGACCGTGTTGCCATCCAGGCTGGGTTGCTGTGAGGGGCGATACTGGAGCGCCGGCGCATCCGCCCCACCGAAGGCCGGCTGGTGGGCGCGGTGTGTGCGCGACATCGGCAGATTGCCTTCACCACCCGCCGCGCCGAGCTGCTCACGCAGGGTGGCCGCGAAATCAATATCCCGCGCCTTGTAGCCAGGGGTGTCCGCATTGGCCAGATTGGAGCTCAGCACTTGCTGACGATAGCTGCGCAGCCGGAGCGCAGCCGCGTGGAAAGTCAGCGAATCAAACTCAGGCACGCCACTCATGGTTTCCCCTAATGCCTTTCGACACCATTGCTCGTGCAAGCACCATGCCAGATGCATGGGAATGGGTGTGCGCCTAGAGGGGCACCCTGCAAACCAGCCGTGCACCGGCAAGAGTTGCCGGTAGTTGACCGGCAAAACCTGCAAGCCTTGCCGGCACAGGTGAGGGGAACGAGGATAGCCGTTGAGGAGACGCCGGGGTACAGGCCTTGGTTTTCAGTTGTGAGGCAATACCCGGGAAACAAGCGGCCCACCGCGCGGGTGGGTCAGACCTGGATGGGGGGGCATCCCCCACCCAGCGGCAGAAATCAAGGGGCGAACGAAATGACTGCTTCGGACTCGCGCTTTTGCACTGGGCGAGCATTGGGCTCGAAGGCGCGCGAGTAGGTGGTGAATTGCTGGCGAGTCATTGTGATCGGCTCACGCATCACAAACCAGGCCACGCCCTCGGTGCAGGGCGGCTGAGTCAGCGAGCCCATGTAATGGAAGTGTCCCCGGTGCTCGGGCAAAAGGTGGCTCGGTTCTATCGTGACTGCCCCGCCCGCGCGTTTGCCAAACAGCGACCACACACGCTCGATGGCCTCATTGTGCTCCTGGGTGACCTGCACCGGCACAGACACGATGGCAAATTTGCCCTCGGCGGATCGGTGGTGCAGATAAACCGACATCACCGGCGCAATGCCATCCACCCTCCCCTCTCCGGGCAGACGGAATTGAATTGACTCAAGATAATAGGCCTCGCCCCGGTGAGTCATGAACGAGCCGGCGTGAGTCTGCAACTTGAGTTGCCCGCCGGGCAGCGTGATCATCCTCGCGCCGACCGCCGAATACGAGAAGCCGAGCTTCGGTTCCGGGCTCAGCACAGTGCGGGACGACCAGATATCGACCGGAGATTGCATGCGGCCGATGTTGCAGGCACGAAATTCCGGGCTTAAATACCCCCAGGCAGCCGGGCCGTTGGCCACGCCATACCCCCATCGGGCCCCAGGGCCCTGCTTGTGTGGCCGGGCAGTTGCTGAGGATTTTCCGTTTCGCTTATCACCCGCCTGATCTCCGTCCGCAGCGCCCCTGGCTCGCTCTTCCGGGGCGCGGCCTTTATCCCAATCGCTGGTACGGATCACCACCTCAGTCATCCCGGTGTTCACACTGGCCAAGGCTGATCGAAGCACGGTTTCCGCATTGGCGGGGGTGGCGGTTTTGATCCGGCTCGCTGACGCACCACCAGATGATGGCGACTTCCCAGCTTCCTGATCACTCTCGGTATTCGCTTGTTCGACCTCTGTCGTTGCGCGCCTTTCAGCCGGGGAAACACTCTTCCGTGAAAACATGGAAGGCATGGCAGCTTGCGCCAACACAAGATGGCTGGCCGCCAACAAGCACACCGCCACCAGCCCCTTTTGACCAATCCGTCCCATTTTGGGCCCCCTGTCACGCGACTTTGCGAACGAAGAGAAGCCGTCAAGTCTGCTTGCCGCGGCTCCCCACGTCTTTGACTGCCCCTCCGGACTGACTGCCGGATTGTTCAGTCGCTGCCGGTTTTGCCGGCTTTGTCTCCACGCCCTCGCGTTTGCCGGATGACGCCGGCTTGCTGCGCTTTTTCTTTGCCGGCTTGGTGACGACCTTAGGCGTATCAAGCTGAGGCGGCGTTTCAATCCTCTCCACCACGGGCTCTGTCACGACGGGTGCCACTTCCACCGGCGGGTCCTTCCTGGGTAACAACACCTCACATTTCAACAATCCCGCTGTCATTGGCCGACCACCCAGCCCCTGTTCCGCGGGCGCGGGGCGCGCGCGCGACGCCTCCGCGCCGAGTCGAGCAAGACGCGACCACGCCCCGAGTTGCGGCTGTGTCGGCGCGGCTTCAAGCAGCCCATCACACAGCTGTAATCGACGCTCGATTTCCCGAGGGCCGAGGTAATACCCTTCGGTTAAAACACGCGCGATATCGAGGGCGCAGTTTTCCCAATCTAGCAGCCCCTGCGCAGCCGCGTGGCGATTTTTCAAGCCTTCGTCACGGACGCGTCTGGCCATGCATTCAAGCTCTCTGCCGCGCATCACAAGGCCCACGCAAACCGGGTCGGCAAGCGTGATCTCGGCAGTCGGGGCGCGTTCGCAAGACTGCGCCGCCATGGTCCAGGCGCGCTTCAATTCCTGCTCGGAGCTCGGGGCTGCGTTGGCAAGCACGCGGTCGGCTTGCTCGGCCACACTCCCCATCGTTTGGCACCCAGCAGACAAGCCCAAGAGGACAACCCAAGCGCTAACCCGGAGGCAGTTTTTCCAGACCATGGCGTATGAACTCCAAAGGAGGCTCCAGCGCCCGCTCGACCAGCCGGGGCAAGTCCGGCATTAACAGCCCCAAAGCCAAGAGACCCAGGGGCACGCTCACCGCAAACCCGACCGAAAAAAGGTTGAGCTGCGGGCTGGTTCGGCTCAACACCGACTGCACCATCGAAAAAAGCACATGCACCGCAAAGATCGGCGCGGACATCACCAGCCCCAGGCGAAATGCCGAAGTCATGAGCACCATCATGGCATCACGATCCCAAGCCTTCGGCCAGACCCCGAAAGGCACAACCGAAAAACTGTGGGCCAGCACTTCGATCAGCACTAGATGCACATTCAACAACAGCACAATCGCCAAGGCGCACATACCTAAAAACTCGCCGATCACACCCGAGGGCAATGCGGAATCCCGCGCATAGGTCGAGGCAAAACTGAGGCCCGTCTGAGCCGACAACACTTCCGCCGCCAGATCGAACGCCATCAGCCCCAGGCGGATCACAAACCCCACCGTAATGCCCACCAGCACCTCAATGGCCCCAGATAGAAACGTGATGCTCTGCGCCCCCAGATCACCGATACGCCCCGCGGCCGTGGGCATGAGACACAAGGCCAGCACCAAACAGACCAGCAACCGCAACCGCAGGGGCGCAGCGCGAAACGAGAGCATCGGCGCAGACAAAAACATGCCAAAGAGGCGCAAGGACACCAGCATGAACGCCAGCGTTGCTTGGGTGAGCCAGTCGCTGCCGATTGCGATACCCATGCGCAACGATCAATTCAGGATGGAAGGGATGCGCGAGATCATTTCGCGCATGTAATCGGCAAACAGCGACAGGGTCACGGGACCGGCCAACAACACCACGAGCCCGAGCACGATGAGCTTGGGCACAAAGGCCACCGCAGCTTCATTGACCTGGGTGGCCGCCTGCAACACGCCCACCACCAAGCCCACCACCAGCGCCGACAGCAAAGGTGGCCCAGCCATCACCGCCACCATCTTGAGCGCCTGCAAGGCCAGATCGATCACCAGCGAAATATCCATGACCTACCTCCAGTGGTTCAGGTTCCCTTGAAGCTCTCCACCAATGAAACCGCCAAGAGCCCCCAACCATCCGCCAGGGCAAAGATCACCAGCTTGAGCGGCAGCGAAAACATGATGGGCGACACCATCACCATACCGAGCGAGGTCAGAATGCTCGCCACCGCGAAATCGATGACGATGAAGGGTAGATAAATCATGAAGCCGATCAGGAATCCGGTCTTGATTTCCGAGATCGCAAACGCTGGCACCAGCACCACCAGCGGCACCTCGTCGCGGGTCTCGATTGCCTTGCCATGCAGCTTGGCGAAGAGGTTGAGATCTTCATGGCGAGTCTGGCGCAACATGAATTCCTTGAGCGGTTTCACGCCGGTGTTCACCGCCTCCTCAAAGCCCATCTTGCCTTGGGAATAAGGCTGCCAGGCCTGGGCATAGACCTTTTCAAACACCGGACTCATGATGAAAAACGTGAGAAACAGCGACAGCCCCACCAGCACCGCATTGGGCGGAATCGCCTGAAGACCCAAGGCCTGACGCAGCAGGGAGAACACAATGAGGATGCGCGTGAAGCTCGTCATCAGCATCAACGCAGCAGGCAAGAAGCTCAACGCGGTGAGCGCCAGCAGGGTCTGCACCTGCACGGTGTAGGTGGTGCCGCCCTTGGCCGCTGGCACTGCATCGACCAGCGGGATCGACTGAGAGTATGCCGCTCCCACCACCCACACCGGCATTGTCAGCACAGCGTAGCGAAGGAGGCGGGAGAGGGTCATTTCTTCAGCTTCTTGAGTAAATCCGCGAAGAGATTTTCGGGTAGCCTGCTGCCCGGCTGCGGCACATCCTCAGGCGCGAGCTCGGCCAACATGCTGACCTGATTCGCGGTGTGCCCCAGCAGAAAAAACCGGCTGCCCACATGCACCACCACCAAGCGCTCGCGCGGCCCCAGCGCCTGCGCTGCCACCAGCCGCATGGACGAGCCGCCAGAGCCCTGCGTGGCATTGCGCTTCATGAGCCAGGCCAGCACGGCCACAGCCGCCACCAGCATGGCAAGCATGAGCGTGCTGACGAAGGTATAGCCGCCCGCGGTCTCGGCAGCCGCAGCAGGCGAGGCGATCAACAGCACCATGCAGGCCGCAAGCAGTCGGCCTGTCTGCGAGAAATCATGAGCCCTGCGGAGCAGGTGCAAAAAGAACCAACCGGACATGAGCGCATCAAAAAATGTCAATGCGATGATGATGCAGCACGCGCGCCGATTTGAAAAGTGATTTGCAGCTTTGCAATACGACAAATCTCCTGCGACCCGTATCTATGCCCCCCCAAACTTGAGAGAAGCTCAGCGATTGAGCTTACGCAGCCGCTCCGCGGGCGTGATGATGTCCGTCAGCCGAATGCCGTAGCGATCATTCACAATCACGACCTCGCCTTGCGCCACCAGACAGCCATTGACCAACACATCGAGCGGCTCCCCGGCGGGGGCATCGAGTTCGACCACCGAGCCATAGGCCAAACCCAGCAGTTTGCGAATCTCCATGCGGGTGCGGCCCAGCTGCACGGTCACCTGCACGGGCACATCGAGCACTAGATCGATGTCATGCAAACTCGCCTGCCCTGCGGGTGCGTCATCCAGCGAAGCAAAACTGGCTGCCCGTACGCCCGCGCCGGAAGGCTCCATGCCGCTGGCGATATCTGGATTCATGCCTTCTGCATCACTCATGGTCTTTCCTCTCTGTCATTGGCATCCGCGCTAAGGCTTGCCCGTTTGAGTCTGATCGAGCAAATGGGCCGGATGTTTCACATGGCTCACCTTGATGGCATAACGCCCGTTGCGCACACCATACTGCCCCATCAAGATCGGCAGACCATCCACATAGGCCGTGATAGGCTCACGCACCTCGATCGGCACGATGTCGCCCACATTGAGGGCGAGCACATCGGCAATGCGCATCTCTTCGCGCGCCAACACAGCCACCAGCTCGACCTCGGCCGATTGCACCTCGGATTCAAGCCGCTTGACCCAGTGCTCGTCGATTTCGGCCTGAAGATTGCGTGTGGGCTCGGTGAGCACGGGCTTCACAGTTTCCAGCAGCCAATAGGGAACACAAAAATCCAGCTGCGCCTCGTGGCCGTTGACCACCACCTTGAAGGCGCACTGCAACACCGAATCACTCGGCTCGACGATGTCGGCCCGCGCCAGACTGGATTCCTCGCGCAGATATTCAAACCGCAATGCCTGCACGGGCGCCCAGGCTTTTTCGTACTCATCCATGAGCCCGTCCATCATGCGGCGCAGAATGCGCAGCTCCGTGGCGGACAGATCGCGCTCCATGGCCTTGGGCGGCAAACGGCGGTCGCCACCAAACAGAGTGTCGACCACCAGATAAACCAGCGTCCCACTCACCACCCACCCTGCAACGCCGCGTAGCGGGTGCACTTTGGCGAGCGTGATGTGCGGGTTGCCTGCCTGTTCGGCCATCAATTCGGCATAAGGGCGCACCCGGATGGGCAGGGCTGTGATCTCAACCGGACGACGAATCAGGTTGAGCAGC
>Ga0079301_1000759_pt1 | contig 15598 bp, 11 predicted proteins | sample Wag4_2014_7_11_3_FD_74797 | JGI IMG/M metagenome (GOLD analysis project Ga0079301, IMG submission 74797) | Fresh water mixed with fracking chemicals microbial communities from Ohio, USA - Utica-2 Time Series FC 2014_7_11 | ecosystem: Engineered > Industrial production > Chemical products > Input... | reverse complement strand
ACCCCATACCCCGCTCCTGCGGCTCGGAGGGCAGACCGCTCTCCCGCTGCGCTCCGTGCGCCTCGCTGGCCGCCTCCTCGGGCGCTTCGCCCGGATGGAGCTGACCCAGGTCTTCGCCCCGTCCCCGCAGGGCGTGGCCCTCGAGGCCATCTACACCTTTCCGCTGCCGACGGACGCCACCGTCCTCGACGTGAGCGTGTCCGTCAATGGCCGCGCGATCGAGGGCCGGGTCTTCGAGCGCGAGGAGGCGCACCGGCGCTACACGGACGCCGTCGAGCGCGGCCAGAAGGCGGCTCTCCTCGAGGAGGAACGCCCCGAGGTCTTCAACCTCTCGCTCGGTAACCTGGATGCCACGCACCCGACGACAGTTCAGCTCACCCTGCTCGTGCCGCTCGAACCGGCCGATGGCTTCCTGCGGTGGCGGATCCCCACGATGGTCGCGCCGCGCTACATGGGCGGCGGACGCGCCGGGGACCGGACGATGGATGGCCACGCCGAGCCCACGCCGAGCGTTCCCGATGCGGACCGGATCTCGCCCCTCGTGGCCTTCGAGCCGGGGTACGAGCTCGCGTTCGATCTGGTGGTCCCCGATCGGCCCGGTCTCGAGGTGAAGAGCCCCTCGCACCGCGTCAGCTGCAAGCGCGGCGAGGGCGGGATCCACGTGAGCTTCCGCGACGCGCTCGAGCCGCTCGACCGCGACCTGGTGCTGGAGCTGGCCGGACTGCCCGGTCAGGGACTCGCCTGGGTGGACACGGAGGTGGTGGCCGGACAGGGAACGTTCACCGCGCTCGTCGTGCCCGACCTGGCGGGTCACCTCGAGGGACCGCGCCAGCCCATCGAGGTCGTGTTCCTCCTCGACCGGTCAGGCTCGATGGAGGGTGACCCCATCGTGGAAGCGCGCCGGGCCCTGCAGCTCAGCCTGCGCCAGCTCCGGGCGGGGGACCGGTTCTCGATCATCGCCTTCGACGATCGCCTTGAAGAACTGGCCCCCGAACCCCTGACCTACGGACCGAAGACACTCGCGAAGGCGGATGCCTGGATCTCGCGCATCGACTCCCGCGGCGGGACCGATCTCGACGTGGCCATCCAGCGGGCCTTCACCCTTTCCCCCGGCGGCATCGTCGTCCTGCTCACGGATGCGCAGGTGGGACACGAAGACACGATGCTCGACCTCGTGCGGCAACACCGCAACCTGGGTGGCGTTGCCCGCCAGGCCCGCATCCACGCGTTCGGGATCGGCCACAACGTCGTCCAGGGCCTGCTCACGCGGATGGCGCGCCTCACGGGCGGGGACGCCGTGGACATCGTGCCGGGCGAGGCGATCGAGGACCGCGTCGTCACGCAGTTCGCGAGCCTCCTGGCCCCGCGCCTGCTCGATCCGTGGATCCGGTTCGAGGGCATCACGGTCGAGGACCTCGTCCCCTCGCGCCTCCCGGCGATCGTCGACGGGCAGCCCGTCTCGCTCACGGGGCGGTTCACGGGGCGCGGTCCGGCCCGGATGGTCGTCATGGGCCAGGGCCCAGCAGGCCCCACCACCCTCTCGCTCGATCTCGAACTTGCGAAGGGAGGAACCGCCACCGGGCTCGATCGGCTGTGGGCCCGCCAGACCGTGCAGGAGGGCCTCGCCGACCTCGACGACCGGCAGCCGTGGGATCGCGGCGACGTCCGGATCGTCGGATGCACGGGCTGCAACGGGGACGGCTGGCCCGAGCCCCCGACGCGGGGCTGGAATCGCCAGCGCCTGACGGCCCTGGCCCTGGAGCACCAGGTGCTGACGCCGCTCACGAGCTGGGCGTTCGTCGATGCCGAGGGGCCCGTGGACGGCAACCGGCAGCCCGTGTCGGTGCACGTGCCCGTGGCGATCCCCTTCAGGCAGCCGCAGGGAGTGTGGCACGAGTTGCCCGATCCGCGGGGAGCCCAATTTTTGAGGCCGCGCATGAAATCCCATGAGATCCAGGCCCTGAGCTGCGCCATGGACCTGGGCTTCAGTCGGGAACGCGACAGAGAAATGTACTTGATGCCAGACCGCTCGACGCTCTCCGGGCTCGACGCGGCATATGCCCCGCCCACGTCCGCCCCTCGCACGGGCCGTTCCGGGCGTAAATCCGGCAAGGACCTCGGTCAGGTGTTGCTCGCCCAGCAGGCCCATGGCCTGTGGGGCTCACCCGAACGGGGAGACTGGACGCCGACGTTCGAGGCCCTGGAGGCGATCGCCACGGCCGACCCCGACGAGGCCCGCAAGGCGCAGGGCGCGCTCACCCGTGCCGCCGAGTCCGTGATCGACCTGCTTTCGGCCGGTCAGCCGAGCGATCGGGACACCGTGCTCGGGATCGTCGCAGCCCTCGTGGCGCTCGTGCACGGCCGACAGGGGCGGCTGCTCCAGACCCTGGGGGCGCGCTGGCTCGGGCTGGATGAACCGGACACCCTGCTCGAGACGGCCTGTGGGCGGTTCGGGATCGACCCGACGGATGAGCCGGGGGCGATCGCCGCGGCCCTGTGCACCCATCTGATGGGCAGCCAGCGCTGAGGCCATTCCAGGGTGGGGACGGCCCATCGGGGCCGTCCCCATTCGCTCAGAGACCGGTGATGCGGTAAATCCGGTTGGCTGAGATATCCGGAATCAGGATATGACCCAGCGCATCCAGGCCAATCAGACGGACGGCGCCGAGGCTGGCCTGCGTCGGCGCGAAGCCAGAGGAGGTGGGGGAAGAGCTCCCACCCCCTGCAACCGTCGAGAGGGTCCCCGAGCGATCGACCATGCGGAGTACCTTGTTGCCAGAGTCCATGAACACGAGCTGGGCCGAGGGATCGATGGCCACACCAGTCGGAGAGCTCAGCGTGGCCAGGGTGGCCGGGCCTCCGTCCCCGGAATACCCGGTCAAGCCGGACCCCGCGACGGTCGTGATGATGCCGTTCGGATCGATTTTCCGGATGCGATGGGCATATCGCTGCGTCACGAAGAGATTCCCTTGCCCATCGAGGCAGACCCCGTACGGGTCATACAGTCCGGCCCCGGCGGCCGGTCCTCCGTCGCCCGAGGACTGAACAGCCCCCGTCCCGTAGGTCGCCAGGACCGTTCCGGAAGCATCGTACTTGATGACCTTGTTCCCGCCGGTCCCCGAGGGAAAAGCCACGTACAGGTTGTCGGATCGGTCGAGGCAGATACCGGCAGGAATGCCAGCCGTCGATCTGCTGCTCACCTGGGCACCTGTCGCCGTAAAGATGCGGATGGTTCTGGTATTCGAGGAAACGAACAGACGCCCCAGCGAATCGCACGCCACCCCCGCGGGACTCGACACGGAGGTGAAGGTCGATACGACGTTCGATGTGGAGATCTTCCTTATCGCACCAACTAGATAATCGGCGACGTAAACATTACCCGAAGCATCACTGCAGATACTCACGGGAGCGGGGATGCTACCCGCGTTCAGAGAGAGAGTCGGCGCCGTGGCCGTGAACGACTGCGTCGCTGACACTCCCGCGAACCGCACCTGCACGTCGCTGGTCGCCCACGAGGGCACCGTGACGGTGAGCCGGGTCGAACTCGCCGAGGCCACATCGGCCGCGATGCCCCCGAAGGTGACGGCGTTCTCGGCGGGAACCGGGCTGAATCCGGCCCCCTCGAGGGTGACGCTGGTCCTGGCCGAAGCCGTCGCCGGCGAGGTGCCGGACACGACCAGGCGCGAGACGACCAGGGGCCACGTGCGCACCGAGAAAGGCCCCGTCCCCCCGGAAAGGCGCAGGCGGGCCCGGAAGGACGTCGACGCCTCGGTCGTGTCCGGCACGGCCACGCTGAAGGTGGCCGTCGCCGGCGAGGTGGGCCAGCTGGCGACGGGAAGCGACGCGCTCGCGAGCAGCGAGGAGGCCCCCGGCAAGAAGGTCTCGAGTTCGAGCAGGGTGCCGAGGGGATTGCCCGCGTGGGTCACGCCGGTGTCGCATTCGAGGCTGGACATCCCTGCAGAGAGGGCATCCGGAGCGACGACCCAACCCTTGTAGCGCAGCACCGGTGCTCCGACGGCATGGATGGTCAGCGCCACGGTGCGGGACTCGCCCGGCACGATGGAGGCCGTGGCCGAGCCCAGGCCCACCAGGCGGTCGGGGTCCTGGTAGCCCGGATCCGTCAGGACGCTCGCACTGGCGATGTCGCGCCACAGGGAGGCCGTGAGGGTGTAGCCGCCGCTCTCGTCCGCGGGCAGGTCGGCGAAGGTGGCCTGGTAGCCCCCCCCCTCGCTCGCGGCCGCGACGACCAGATCCTGCTTGAGACGAGCGGGGTTGGCGAGGCGGAACACGACGGCCGAATGGGTGTCGACATCGGCGAAGGCCTGGACGCTGCGCCGCAACGCGGCCTGTTCGAGACGGACGACCAGGGAGCCTGGGATCCTCTGGAACAGCTGCACGGGAACCTGTACCGGGCCCCGGGCCGCGAGCCCGGACGGAGGACGGATGGGGGAGATCGCCGGGCCCCGGCAGGCCGCCAGAGCGAGCAGGGCGATCGCCCCCATCCGGATGTATTCGACACGCGCCGGGCGGATGACCATGCCGGGAAACCTCCGTTGCCACATCGCCATGCTAGGCAGGCGATCGGCCGGGGTCAAGCCTCCGGACGCGCGTGGGACCTACTCTTCGGCGCGTGCGCTGGCCGGCTCGAGTGGCGAAGATTCGACCGGCTGGGGCAGCTCGCGGACCGGCAGCTCGCAGACCGGCATGGGCAGCTTGCACACCGGCATGGGCTGCTCGCCGTCCGGCACCGGATGCACGCTTGCGGCCACGACGAGGTCGTCCAGCACGACGGGCGCACTTCCCCGGATCACGAACCGGAGCCGCAGGGCGCCCGCCGGAAGCGCCCTGGCCTCGGTCTCCCCCGTGAAATAAGGAGCACACTTCGCTGGCGAGGCTGCGGCCGTCAGGGCCCCGACCGAAACCCCGGGCACGGCGACGCTCACGGGTTCCGTCGGGTCGGACACCTCGGGGATGGCGACGCTCACGGGCTCGTCGGGCTCGGCAGCCTCGGGCGCCACCTCCCAGGACCGGCCCCCGTCCTGGCTGAACTCGAGTTCGACGTGAGCGGGGTAGTCTGCCTCGTCACCCGTCGAACGGACGAAGGTCACCCGGCGATCGCCCCCGTGTTCTCCCGCCAGTTCCGAGCGGAGTTCGAGGAACCCGACCCGGGCGCCAGGAGCCAGGGCCACCTCGAGTGCCCCCTGGCTGCCCGACAGCCCGGGGAAGCGACGGGCGAACGCCACGTTGCGGGCGATCCAGTCGGACTTGCGTCCCCGCAGACCCGCGTTCGTCTCGAAGTCCCGCTCGAACTCGACCCGCTGGGGCGGTAACGTCCCGATGGGAGGCTCGACGGGCGGCTGGAGGTCGATCGGGGGCTTGACGTCGATCGGCGGCTGGACTGGCGGCTGGATGGGCAGCAGCCCGGACGGGATCTGGACGGTGCAGCCGGCAAGCGTGAAGCCGAGGCAGGCGAGGCAGGCGAGACGGGCGAGCAAGGGGGCTTTCATGTCGGTACTCCTCTCGGGGGCATCCGGGGATGCGCTGAACCTCACGAGACGGTTGTACGAGGGGGCCCTAACTAGCGACTAACGAAACCCTCACGAGCCCACCCGATGGCACCGGCGGATGGCGCAGATCGAACTTAATCCAGATTTCTTGGAGTTTTGACGGCTTCTTGCGACGGATCATGGGCGTCCAGGCCCACAACAGGAGTCAGGGACAGAGCCCCGCAGGAGGACACCATGGCGGAAATCGACCTGATCTCGGGTGCCAACTGGCCCAGAGGGATCCAGGGCCTGCGGGTCGACAGCGTGCGCCCCCACTACGGGTTCATTCCATCCGATGAGCAGATGGAAGCCGTCAGCCAGCGAGAACTGCACGGCGCCCTGGACGTCACCATCAATCATCGGGAATCGGCCCAGGTCGGCGATGCGCTCGGGCTCTCGAAGGCGCTCGTCGATCACCAGGCCAACATGTTCAAGTTTTTCGCTCAGCATGCGGGCGTGGACCTGGCCGTGCTCGACGTGGAACCTCGGTCGTTCGACATCCAGATCCTCGAGGCCGCTGAAGCGCGGCTCGCGGGAGCCGAGGCCACGGCCAACCAGGCAGCCGACGCCCTGGCGACTGCCGAGGCCCGTCGCTGGTTGGAGGTGGTCGGGTATGATCAGGTCGTCGTCGGCAGCGAGATCAATGCAGACGGCGTCGAGGTGCCCGTCTACGAGTCGCAAGCGGTGTATGGCTGGGTCGGCCCCGATGCCGGCGAGGTCGCAGCTTGCCAGGCCGCCCTCGAGCGGGCTGAGGCCGCGGTAGGTGAGGCACAAGGCGAGGTCACGCGCCTGACGAACGAGATGAACGCGACCATCGCGTTCAACGAGGATCTCCTCCAGCGTCAGGAGGGAATCCGTGACAAGATCTTCACGGGACTGAACGACGAGAACCCGACCAATCCGGGCATCGCCAGACGGACCCTGGACCTGTTCCGTGCCAACGAGGGCTGGAGAAAGTTCCTCAACAACAACTGGTGGAACGACTTCCGGGATACGTTCAAGAAGGTCATGGACGGACTTCCCGTGTGATCGTCTGACAGACGCGATCGACCGAAGACACGAGGACGTTGTCTTCGACAGGCTTGGTTTTCCCGTCGTGCCAGGTGCCTGGACATATCGCGTCCGATCACCCGACCACGTGCGCGAGGCCGACCGGATGTCGCGGCTGGCCACCGGCCAGGAACGTGTCGACGTTCTCGAGCGTGGTCTCGGCGATGGTGGTGAGCGCCTCGACCGTATAGAAGGCCTGATGCCCCGTGACGACCACGTTGGGAAAGGTCAGGAGCCGCGCGAACACGTCGTCCTGGATGACCTCGGCCGACAGATCCCGGAAGAACAGGTTCGATTCCTCCTCGTAGACATCGATGCCGAGGCCCCCCAGTCGCCCGGCCTTCAGGGCCTCGACCACCGCTGCCGTATCGATGACGGCGCCGCGGCTGGTGTTCAGGAGAATCGCGCCGGACCGCAGATTCGCGATCGCCTCCTGGTCGATCAGGTGGTAAGTCGCGGGCGTGAGGGGACAGTGGAGGCTGACCACGTCGCTGCGCCGCAGCAGGTCGTCGAGGGGCACGAATTCGATACCGAGTTCACGTCCTCCGGGAAGCGGCGCCGGATCGGTCCCGAGCACGTGGCAGCCGAACCCGCGCATGATGCGCGCGAAGCAGAGGCCGATCTTCCCCACGCCGACGACCCCGACGGTCTTGCCGTGCAGGTCGAACCCCAGCAACCCCTCGAGGGCGAAGTTTCCCTCGCGTACACGGTTGTACGCCCGGTGCAGGTGACGATCGAGCATCAGGAGCAAGGCGACGGCATGCTCGGCGACGGCATGGGGGGAGTATTCGGGGACCCGCCCGACCGCGATGCCGAGACGGCCCGCCGCCTCGAGATCCACGTTGTTGAAACCGGCACACCGCAACACGACGAGGCGAATGCCGAGATCGTGCAGGTGGCCGAGCACGTCGGCATCGAGCGTGTCATTGACGAATACGCACACCGCGACGGCCCCGGAGGCGGCAGACGCCGTGTGCCGGTCGAGGCGGGCCTCGAGGAACCGGAGACGGTAGCGTCCGTCCACGTTCGCGGCATCGAGAAATCGGCGGTCGTGGGGGCGGGCGGAGTAGACGATGATTTCCAAGCGAGAAGACCTCACGTTCCGGGGCCTGGCGGGATATCGCCACGAGGGGCGTTCAGGCGTCGAATCCGGATCGTCGACCGGACGGGACACCGGAGGCCGGATCATCGGGGTCGATGTCGAAGGCGCGCAGGACCCGTCGACCGGTGAGGGTGGAGCGCGCGACCGACTCGATCAGGACCCACGCGATCGCCAGTCCGAACACCGCCTCCAGGATGGGAATCAGGATGCGCATGGCACGGTCCTCCGGACGGGCAGGGCAGGCGGAGCGAGGGCGATCGCCCTCGCGGGACGAGGAGTGTCCCTCCGGATCCGGTAAACGTCTCGAGGCAAACAGGACAGAAAAGTCCGGGATCCTGACCCTCGACGAAAACCAAAAAGAAGCAAGGCCCGCCGGGGTGTGCGTCCGGCGGGCCCTGCCGTCGAGAGGTGCTGCTCGCGACATGTTCAGTGTCGCGCACCGGGGGCGGTCCCGACCGTCACGGCGATCGCCCCGGGCATGTGACCCTCGTTTCGCCCGGTCGACCGGTCTCCGCGATGGCTCGCGCTCGGGTATGCAACAGACATCACGTTCCATCATGCGGAGGCCCGGATGCTCACCCCCTGGCTGATCGGTCTGGTCGCCCTCGAACACGCGGGCTTCTTCCTGCTGGAAGCCATCCTCTGGCAGAAACCCGTGGGACGGCGCGTCTTCGGCACGACGCCCGACCAGGCAGCCCTGATGGCGCCCCTCGCGGCCAACCAGGGCCTGTATAACCTCTTCCTGGCGGCAGGGCTCATGTGGGCGCTGCTGCCGCACCCGGGCCTGATGGGGCGGGAACTCGCGACCTTCTTCCTGGGATGCGTGGCGGTGGCGGCGGTTTTCGGGGGCTTCACCGTGAAGCGCTCCATCTGGTTCATCCAGGGCGGACCGGCCGTGCTGGCGCTGGGGGCGCTCTGGCTCGGTTGGTGACGACTGGCTGGGGGGGGCGGCTGCCCGATTGCCCCGGAGAGGTGACCCTCGTTTCGCCCGGCTGGCTGCCCCGGACAGCGGCATCACGGGACCGACCGGGATTGAAAGGTTCGTCAAACCTTAGTCGCCCGTTAAGTCAGGCCGCGGTCGAACCCCTGGATAGGGTAAGGGTCCCCCCCTTGCCGAGGCCCCCCCGATGGTCGTGACCGGCCCGCATCTGCAACGTGCCTCGAAGGCCCTCCTGCCCGCGCTCAGGCCGGCAAGTTCGCGTGGCGGGGCCGAGCGGTTGCTCCGTGCCGCCTCGTCCCGGGACCGGCTGGCGCTGAGCCCTATCGCGACGGCTCTGACGCCACGAACCCTCTCGCGTGACCTCATCCGGCGCCTGAACGCCCGGATCGAGCCCCTCGGATCGTTTTCGGCCCCCGGAGCGCGTGAGGCCCGCGAGGCCTTCTACCGATCGCTGTACGGGGACGCCGGCCTGCAGACGCGGGCCCAGGGTCTCCTCGACCGGTGGGTGACCGGCGGCCGTGACCAGCAGCAGGTCCGGGAGGCCTTCACGGGGTTGGTCGCCCGGGGCGGACGAGCCGCAAACCCCACGGAGGAGACGGTCCGGGATCTGCTCGTGACGCGAAAACAGCGCTGGGAACGGCTGGCCGCACGGTTCGATGCTCCGGCGCCGGAGTCGTTTCACCTGTACCGCGGAGTCCGGGGGGAGTATGCCCTCGAGGAACTCGTGCAGGCGCTCGAGCAACCCGGTCGCAAGACGCTCACGCTCTCGAATCACACGGTGGCCTCGTGGTCGACCGACCGCGATCAGGCCCGACGATTTGCCGATGCCCCGGTGGCCAGCCTCATCTACGAGGCGGACGTTCCGATCGAACGGACGCTGGCCGACAAGTGGGTCGATGGCGCGGGGTTGCTCGTGTGGTGCCCCGAGCAAGACGAAGTCCTGGTGGCGGCGCGGAACCTCGAGATCCCGCTGGACCGTTTCGAGGCGACCTTTCGAGGCAAGACCTACCGGGCGGCGGACCGCGCAGCCCTGGTGGCAGACTGGCGAGCCGCCCACCCGGTCGGGCCGACCTCGCCCCTGACGCAAACTGCCGGAACGGCATCACCTACCGGCCTGGACTGAACGGATACCTCACCCCCTCATGGGGCAGAGCCCGCCGGGGTGTGCGTCCGGCGGGCCCTGCTGTCGAGAGGTGCTGGTCGCGACAAGTTCAGTGTCGCGCACACGGACCTCTCCCGACCGTCACGGCGATCGCCCCTGAGATGTGACCCTCGTTTCGCCCGGTCGACCGGTACATGAGCCACGGCCCCGAGGACGGAAGCCGCAGAGCGCCCGCCCTGGACCGTTCTAGAAGACGAGGTGGCGACCTTTCTGGCGGCGGCAAAACATGGCGATCGTCGTCTCGGCATCGCCCACGCCGGTGTTCCCCGACCCGCCGATGCCCGACGCGCCGAACTCTTCCCACTCGAGGGCCGAGTCGGTGCCGTCGTTCTCCTTGAGCATGCCGGCCAGGACCTGGCGACCGCGCTGGAGCTTCCGGTCGTCCCGCGACCAGATCGACACCGCGAGGTCATGCGAGTTGGTGAACAGCGAGAACTTCAGGAAGTCCTCGAAGGTCGGCATCTCCATGACGCAGAGGATCGGCATGAAGAACTCGGTGGTCGCCAGCGCGAAGGTCTTCTCGCCCTTGCCGTCCCAGTCGCATGTGACGGTCAGATCCGGCGTGACCTCGAGCATGACGGGGTCGATGACCTCGGCGTGATCGGCGTAGTCCGTGCCCGAGACCTTGCCGCCCTCACGCAGGACCTTCGCACCGGCCTTGCGGGCCGCTTCCAGGATGTTCGTGACGGTCCGGGCCTTGTGAACCATGTTGGGACCGACGACCTTGGTCCCGGGGTGGAACGCCGGATTGGCGACCTCCCAGCGATCCATCTCGGCCTTGATCAAGGGCGCCAGGCGATCGATCGTCGCGCGCGAGCCGGAAACGCCGTGCAGGGTCGTGCACTTGTGCGACGAGAACCCGAGCTTCGAGTACGTGAGGCGCTCCGCGATCTTGAGGAGCTCCTCCTCGGAATAGCCGTCGTCGATCCAGGACCAGTTGCAGCCGCCGCCCTCGAAGCGCAGGGTGCGGATGCCGCGGCCGGCCTGGATGGTCTTCGCCGTCTCTTCCGAGCCCGTCAGCGAGACGACGGCCACGCGCGGATCGACCGAGAGGCTCGCGATGCCCGAGCCGAAGCCCTCGAGCTTCTGGAGAGCGGCCGGGTTGGCGCCCGCTGCCAGCATCATGCGGATCATGACGGTGCTCGAGACCGCTCCGTAGGGGTGGCCCTTGAACACGAACGGGGCATTGGCCATGTAGGCGCCCACGAGCTGGATCATGGCGATGCCGTAGATGAAGTTCATCGGCGTGATGAGGGCGACGACGCCGGCAGGCACGAACGGGTTCTTCCAGTAGCTGTGTCCCGAGACGTGGGTGGGCAGCGCCTCGCCGAGCATGGCCTTGTCGGCGTTGCCGCCGATGTGGTCACAGGCGCGCTTGGCCTCCCAGTAGTCCTTGTCGCCCTCGAGTCGCGTCTTGGGGATCTCGTGCCGGATCTCGGCCATGACCTCCTCGTAGTAGTACTCGAGGATGCGCGAGAGGTTCGAGACGACGGCCTTGCGGTAAGCGACGGTCTCTTCCGTCCAGGCGAGCGACGACCAGAAGGCGTGGGCCGCGCCGACGGCGGCTTCCACGTCTTCGGCCTGCGAATCGGGCACCGAGGCGAACGGGATGCGGTCGTCCCAGAGCGTGTTCAGCGTGACCTGCTTGCCGCTGGCGGCAGGCTGCCACTGGCCGGCGATGAAGTTGCGCGTGACGATGGGCGAGTCCGAGGGCGACGACGGCAGCCGGTCATACGGAAACAGGTACGGGCGCAGTGCCTCGATCTCGGCGTCGCGCAGGCCCGGGGTGAACAGGCTCCAGGTCGCGCGGCGGCTGGCGTAGAGCGTGGCGACGGGATCGGCACCGAGTTGCCCCCCCTGGTTGAAGGCGTGGATGGCAGCGCGGAGGGCTTCCAGGTCGAAGGTGGTGCCGGTGGTGCGCACGAGGGCCTCGGCGGTGGACGTCGTCGTCACGGGTGTTTCTCCTCGGATGGGCGTCGAACGGACGTCCACCATGCTACCAAATGTGGGGCCGGCCATGGGTCAGGTCGGCGGCAAGGCTCCCTCACGAGGTGACCGGTGCATCCAGGCTCGGAACAGTCCGGCGCCCGCCTCCCAGAGGGCCCACCAGGCCGCTGCGACCGCTGCCTTGAGGCGATAGATGAAACGCCCGGCCCAGCCGAGATGCTTGTCGACCAGCAACCGGCGGCTGCGGCGCTCGTGGTCGTTCATCGGGCGGGCCACCTGCGAGGTGCTCGCCCCCTTCCGGTGGCGGACCCGGGCCGTCGGCAGGTACATGACCCGGTGCCCGGCCTCGGCCATGCGCCACTGCCAGTCGACCTCTTCTCCGAACATGAAGAATCGCTCGTCGAGGAGCCCCACCCGGAGCGCCACCGAGCGTCGGACCAGCAGGCATGCGCCCATCACCCAGTCCACGATGCGCTCGGAGGAGTGGTCCCAGAACGCGAGCCACGGACTGTCGGGCGATCGCCAGGGGACCAGGGCCTGCACGAGGCGGTTCTCGACGAGCGATCGGCACGTCCCGTAGAAGCCGAAGGCCGAAGGCTGCAGGCTCCCGTCGAGGTTCTCGAGCCGCGGACCGACGGCCGCGACCTCCGGGTGACGCTCGAGGTAGGCCACGAGTCGATCGAGTGCCCCGTCCAGGACCTCGGTGTCGGGGTTCAGCAGCAGCCAGAAGCGACCACGGGCCAGTTCGAGGCCCTGGTTGCACCCCGCGGCGAAGCCGACGTTGCGATCGTTCGCCAGGAAGACGACACCCGGAAACTGCGTGGCGACGAGCTCGTGGCTGCCGTCGGTCGAGGCATTGTCCACCACGATGATCTCGTGCGGGGTGCGGGTCTCGGCGCGAACCCGATCGAGACACCGCGCCAGCCATTCGCGGGTGTTCCAGTTCACGACGACGACGCTCAGCACGGGTTCGCTCATGGCGCTCTCTCCGCACGAGGCGCGTGACGGGCGGCCAGCGCCTCCTCGACCAGGTCCCGGACCTGCCGGACCCGGACACTCCAGTCCGCCTGCCGGGCGACCCCCTGGCGTCGGGCGCGATCGACCTCGTCATGCGCCCCGAGGGCCTGCTCGACGGCCCCCACGAGGTCACCTTCGCGCACCCTGTGCACCACGGGCTCGGCCCCGGGCAGGTCGGCGAACGGCGTGGCCACCACGGGCAGGCCCGCCGCCAGGTACTCGTGCAGCTTGAGGGGATAGACCGCCCGGGTCTGGGCACTCGAGACGAACGGCAGCAGACCGACGTCGAGGGCCGCGAGCAGGCGTGGCACCTCGAAAGCGGGGCGCGGTCCGAGCCATGCGACCTGGGGCAGCGCGAGCAGGGGGGCCAGGCGATCGCGTGCTGCCGGGTGCACGGGCCCCACCAGGATCCACGACCACCCGGGTCGCTCGCAGGCGGCAGCGAGCAGCATCTCGACGTCCAACCGGTCCTCGAGGTGACCCACGAAGCCGATCCGCGGTCGCGGCCAGTCTTCCAGCGGGTCCGGCCAGCCGGGGGCGCCTGCGAAGCGCTCGAAGTCGACGCCGTTGGTCACGAGATGTACCCCCGGGTGGCCCGAATGGGCCGCCAGCAAGGCCGGGCTCGTCGTGACGACGAGATCCGCGCGGGCGAGGAGTTCCGGTTCGAGCCTCAGCCCGTGGCGTGCGGCGTGCCGGGCCGAGGCGAGATCGTCGTAGGCATGGTGGACGAGCAGGTCGTGGGGCAGGTGGCGGGCCAGCAGGGTACCCCAGGCGACGTCGAAGGCATTCCAGAGCACGTGAGGCCGCGGGGCCCCGGCAAGTCGGCGCGTGAGCCACCGGGCCGTGGAGCGGGCGTGCCAGGAGGTGAACCGATCGAACAGGGCGTCGGGAAGTGCATGAACCGGGGCCGGCGAGGGAGTGACGAGGTGCAGGTCGCCGGGACGGGGCGCCCCTTCGTGCAGATCGACGTCGGGGCGGGGCCATCCGGGCCCGGACCGGACGCGTGCATGCCGGGGCCACCCGTGCCAGGCACCGGGATTCCCCGCCGCGTCCTTCCAGGACAGCGGGTGATCGATCCACCACACGGGCTCGGGCATCCGCTCGAACAGGGCGTGCGCCGTCGAGGGCAGGCCGGCCTCCCGGCGGGCGAGCGAGCAGACGATCCAGGTTCCGACGTTCACGGGCGTGCCCGGTGATGGGCGATCGCCGAGCGGAGCACCGCCTCGAGCGTGTCTCCGAGCGGTCCGGGGGCATGGTGGCGCAGGACCCGGTGACGGGCCTCGCGGCCGCGACGCGCAGCCTCGTCCGGATGGGCGAGGGCCTCGAACAGCGCTCGTTCGAGGGCCGCGCGATCTCCCGGAGGCACCACCCAGCCCGCGCTCCCGAGCACCTCCGGGATGTCCGAGACGGCCGTCGCCACCACCGGACGCGCCATCGCCATCGCCTCGGCGAGCTTGATGGGCATCTGCCCGCGACTGGCGGGGTCGGGCCGCTGAGGCAAGGCCACGGCCCGGGCGCCGGCCAGCAAGCGCGGGACCTGGCCGGGCGGCAAGGAACCCGTCACCAGCACCCGACCGTCCCGCCGGGCGAGGTGCTCGGCGAGCGGCGTCCGGGGCCCCGCGATCACGAGACGCCAGGGTCGGTCGAGTGCCTGCAGCGCCTCGAGCGCGTCCTCCACGCCCTTGTTGGGCAGGGCAGCCCCGGCGAAGACCACCGGTTCGGTGTCAGCAAGCCCCCAGTCGGCGAGCAGATCCCCCGACACGTGACGCGGGTCGAACCGGTCGGGTTCGACGGGCTGAGGCACCCACGTACCGCCCCATTGCCGCTGGAGATCCCGCGAGACGACGGTGATCCCGGCGAGTTCTCCGCGCCGGCGCTCGAGGGCGCGAAGGGCCCCGTACCGGTTGGGATGGTCCCGCATGGCCCACGAGCCGAGCCACTGACGCCAGGCACGTCCCGAATACGGCGGGACCAGGGCCGGCTCCGGGTCGTCCACGTCCAGCAGGACGGGAACTCCGAGCGCCCGACCGGCCTCGAGGGCGGCCCCCATCGAGGTGGGTCGGGGCTTCATCGCATAGAACGCATCCGGACGACCTCCCGGTTGCGACAGCTGGCGGATGGCGAGGGCCAGAGCGTCCCGGAGAGGAAGGCGCACGCGCTCGACCGGAAAGTCGTCCGGTCGTGGATCGGGCGACGGACGGCCCCCGAGGTCGAAGGCCACGACCCGGACCTCGTGGCGAGCGCCGAGCAACCGGGCCAGCAGGCGGACCCGGTAGAGGGGCGCGGTCGACTCGTCGGCACCCACGAGCACGAGTCTCATGCGGGTCTCCTCTCTTCGCGGGCCCGGGACAGCACGGCCACCAGCCCGAGCGCGACGGGATAAAACTCGGCGAGGGGCTTCTGCACGAAGATGTCGTTCGAGACGGCACCCACCATCAGGCCGGCCACCGTGCCGACCAGGGCCAGCGCGAGCCCCCCGCAGAACGGGTCGTGCAACGTACGGGCCGCCCGCCACGCCGTCACCAGGGCCGCGACCTCCAACCAGAGGAAGAGGGAGACGCCCACCCAGCCGATCTCGAGGGCCCACTTGAAGTAGTTGTTGTCGGTGGGCATCCCGATGGTCGTCCCGGGCAGCGTGCGCCCGCCCGTGATGGCGAAGCCAGAGGCCCCCGCCGTCCAGAGGCCGCTGCCGAAGGGCCGCTGGACGATCCGGCCCCAGGCATCCTGGAGGTAGCCCATGCGCACCAGGAAGCTCGCATCCTCCTGGGGGCGTACGGCCGTGAGCGCCCGCGACAGCAGCGGGATCTCCCCCGCGAGCGAGGCCAGCCCGAGCC
>Ga0079301_1000758_pt1 | contig 15610 bp, 16 predicted proteins | sample Wag4_2014_7_11_3_FD_74797 | JGI IMG/M metagenome (GOLD analysis project Ga0079301, IMG submission 74797) | Fresh water mixed with fracking chemicals microbial communities from Ohio, USA - Utica-2 Time Series FC 2014_7_11 | ecosystem: Engineered > Industrial production > Chemical products > Input... | reverse complement strand
GGGTAATGAGGTGCAGCCCGGCCTGATTGCGGAACTGGATGCGGCTCTTGCGGGCATTCTGGCCGCCTGGCCGGCGGAGGGTAGCCTGCCGATCGGGCAAATTCATGCCGATCTTTTTCCCGATAATGCGTTTTTCCTGCCGGGCGCTGATGGCCAGCCGCGCGTTTCGGGTGTGATTGATTTCTATTTCGCCTGCACGGATCTTTTCGCCTATGACATCGCCGTCTGCCTGAATGCCTGGTGCTTTGAGCCGGATTATTCCTTCAACGTCACCCGCGCGCGCGCCATGCTTGGCGCCTATCGCGCCATTCGCCCGCTGTCAGATGCTGAATTGGCCGCCCTGCCGGTGCTGTGCCGCGGCGCGGCGCTGCGCTTTCTGCTGACCCGGCTGTATGACTGGACGCATACGCCCGAAGGTGCGCTGGTGACACGGAAGGACCCGGTGGAATATCTGCGGAAACTGCGGTTTTTCAGCGGCGCCGAAACGCTTGCGGCCTTTGGCCTGTGACCAACAGCGCGGACCCACGCCCCTTGGTCGAGATTTGGACCGATGGCGGCTGCAAGCCCAACCCCGGCCCCGGCGGCTGGGCCGCCATTTTGCGCTTTGGCGAACATGAGCGGGAACTTTCAGGGAATGAGGCCGAGACCACCAATAACCGCATGGAACTGACCGCGGCCCTGAAAGCGCTTGAGGCACTGAAAAAACCCTGCCGCGTGGCCTTGCATACGGATAGCGAATATCTGCGCAACGGCATCAGCCGCTGGATCCATGGCTGGGTGCGCGCCAATTGGCGCAATGCGGCGAAGGAACCGGTGAAGAATCTGGATTTGTGGCAGGGCATTCTGGCCGCCGCCAAACCGCATGAAATTGAATGGCGCTGGGTGCGCGGCCATGCCGGGGACCCCATGAATGAACGCGCCGATGCGCTGGCGACGGTGGCGCGGGATGCTGCTTTGAAGGGTTGAGCTTGCCCTAACCCCAGGCTGGCGGGTATATCATTCCAACGGCGCGGGCGTAGTTCAGAGGTAGAACGTCAGCTTCCCAAGCTGAATGTCGGGGGTTCGATTCCCCCCGCCCGCTCCAGCGCGCCCGCGCGGGTCAACGACATTGGCAACGGAACCTTTTTCGAGCCAAACAATATCACCTGTCACGCGGGATAGGCGACCAAACAAAATTGTTGAATTGCTCTACCCGCCTGTCATCACTTGCACACTCGATTCAAGCCCAAGCGCCGCGGCAAGGGTTTCAAGCCGTCGCAGCACGCTCTCTCCCGCGAAAACGCCGCTGCCTTCAACAAGCCGCAGGATCAATCGGCCGCCACGGCGTTCCAGTGATGTGCCGGCCAATAAAACCGGCGTCCCACCTGATAGCGTATAGGCAAGACGAAAGGCCGCGCCCAAAATCTCCGCGCGCCGCAGCGTGCCCACATCCAGCAACAACCGCGCTGAAGGCAGGAAGGGCGCGTCAGCCTCAGCCTCGTAGCGGAGGGCCGCCGCCAAAGCGAGAAAAGCGCGACCATGATGATCAAAGCCCACACCAGGTTGGCGCAACACGCGGTAGAAGGCGTGTTCAGCGCGGTAATCTGGATGATCATGGCTGCCGATATCGCTCACCCAACAGGCAGCCTCACGCAGGGCAAGGGCGAGCGGAGTTTCATCCTCAAAAAGCGGCGCGGTCCAGGCGAACAGTGCCGGTGGCATGGTCTGATCGCGCCCGAACCGCAGCGCCATGTCGCGCGCCGCGGCCAGCAGCGGATCACGCTTGCGCTCAGCCGCATCAAGCGATCGCGCATACCAACCCTCACGCAGGCCATTGGCGCTGAAGATCACACGACGCGCACCGCTCGCGCGCAATAGCCGACGCAATACCAGCGCAGCAAAGGGCAGATCCGCCAGCCGCTTGGTCGGCGCACCCGCCATGCGTTCCAGCGTGCGCCGCGTGGCGGCCATGAGCACACCGGAAAGGTCTCGCGCTTCTTCGCGCGTCAAGGCGTAATGATGCACGATGGAAAGTGGATAGCCGGTTTGCGCCATATGCATACGCGCCATGGCGCGCCAGGCACCGCCCACCAGATACAAATCGCGTCCAGCGGCGCCATGCAGCCAAGGGAGCCGCCCCAATTCCTCGGTCACAATCGCGCGCGCCTTGCCGATATCTTCCTTAGCGCGATCGGCAAGCCGGATGGTGCCTATCGGCAGGCTGGCGCTTGTCCCTTGCGCGCCGTGGCTGAGTTCCACCAATTCCAGGGAGCCACCACCAATATCAGCCAGTAGGCCATCTGCCCCGGGAAAACCCAGCAGCAGGCCGCCGGCGGAAAGCCGTGCTTCCTGATCCCCTGTCAGCACATGGATCGGTACGCCGGGCATTCTTTCGCCCAGCGCCGCGACAAAGGCCGTGCCATTGGTCGCATCACGCACGGCGGCGGTGGCGAGCACTTCAATCGGTGCGGCCCCCATGGCGCGCGCCACCGCGTGGTAGCGCTGCATGATCGTCAGCGCCTGCGCAACCGCATCAGGATTGAGCTGCCCGGTATCATGCAGCCCACGGCCCAGACCCAGCACGGCCTTTTCGTTGAAGATGGCAACGGGGTTGCGCCCGCGTCCTTCAAAGACCACCAGCCGCACGGAATTGGAGCCCAAATCCACCACGCCAGAGCGCGTGGCGCACCCTCTCGCACCCGTTTGCGCGCTGAGGCCGGCGCCGTCCATCAATCCTGCTTCACACGATCTTGCCGCTGCCGTCGCGGCGTCCGTGCCAGCGCGCTACCGCGACCGGAAAGTGATGGATTGGTCATGAAATACTCATGCGCCGAGACACCGTTTTCGGGCGCTTCGATGCGCGCCCAATGGCCATCCGGTCCAAGCTGCCAGCTCTGCAGCGTATCCTTCAGATTGATGACCATGATCTGGTCCAGCACCTGCGCATGGACGGTTGCGTTTTCGACCGGCACCATGGTCTCCACACGCCAATCCATATTGCGCGCCATCCAATCAGCCGATGAGATATATATCTTCGCACGGCGTGATGGCAGCCGATGCCCATTGCCAAAAACATAGATGCGCGAATGTTCCAGAAAGCGCCCAACGATGGATTTCACGCGGATATTGTCAGAAAGCCCCGCAACACCCGGGCGCAGGCAGCAAATACCGCGCACAATGGCATCCACCTTCACGCCAGCCTTGGAAGCCTCATACAGCGCATCAATCAGCGTTTCATCCACCAGCGAATTCATCTTGATCCAGATGGCGGCTGGCTTGCCTTCCTTGGCGAAGGCAATTTCCTGGCGGATCAGACCAAGCAGGGTTGGGCGGGTCGTCAGCGGCGAGAAAGCAAGCTTTTCCATCATCTCCGGCCGTGCATAGCCGGTCATGTAATTGAACAGCTTGGCGGCATCGCGCGTCAGTGCCGGATCGGCCGTGAAATAGGAAAGATCGGTATAGATGCGCGCCGTGACCGGATGATAATTTCCTGTGCCGAAATGCGCGTAGGAGCGCAATTGCTGCCCTTCACGCCGCACCACCAAACTCACTTTCGCATGCGTCTTCAACTCAACAAATCCATAGACCGTCTGCACGCCTGCGGCTTCCAATTCGCGGGCAAGGGCGATGTTGCGTTCCTCATCAAAGCGGGCCTTCAACTCAACAATGCCGGTGACACTTTTGCCGGCTTCAGCCGCTTCAATCAGTGCCTTGGCGATCGGGCTGTCGCGCGTGGTGCGATAAAGCGTCTGCTTGATCGCGATCACATTCGGATCACGCGCTGCCTGACGCAGGAATTGCACCACCACATCGAAGCTTTCGTAAGGGTGATGGACCACAATATCCTTGGCGCGGATGGCCGCGAAGCAATCACCGCCGAAATCAAGAATCCGTTCGGGAAAGCGCGGCGTATAGGGCGTGAACAACAGATCAGGCCGGTCATCCACAATCAATTGCGTCAGGTCGGAAAGGCCAAGCAGCCCATCAACCACGAAAACCTCGGACCGTGGCGCATCCAATTCCTCGGCGACGAAATCAAGGATATCGGGCGGCGTATTGGCGGTGACGGAAAGCCGGATAGCGCGCCCGCGCCGGCGCCGCTTCAAGGCGCTTTCATAGGAACGCACCAAATCTTCGGCTTCTTCTTCGAATTCAACATCCGTATCGCGGATCAGGCGAAACAACCCGCTTTCCGCCATGATGAAGCCGGGAAAAAGCCGGTCAAGGAACAGCAGGATCACATCTTCCAGCAGCACGAAGCGCATCGCCCCCGCGCCGCGGCGTGATGGCATGCGAATGAAACGCTGCACCTGGGGCGGGAGGGGCAGCAGCGCCCGCATGGTCCCGCCATCTTCTTCCCGCACCAACTTGAAGACCAGGCAAAGTGCCAAATTGGCAATGAAGGGAAAGGGATGCGCCGGGTCCACGGCAAGCGGCGTCAGAACCGGGAAGACCCGGTCCATGAACCATTCTTCCAGCCATGCCTTATCGGCATCCGTCAGATCAGGCCGGTCCACCACCATCAGATGCGCTTCGCGCAGCTTGGCGCGCAAGGCCTGCCAGCTTTCCTGCTGGCCATCAATCAATGCGCGCGCACGTTCATGGATGGCGACAAGCTGTTGCGCCGGGGTCAGCCCATCGGGTGATGGTGCAACCACGCCGGCGCGATCCTGCCCAACCAGCCCCGCCACGCGGACGGAATAGAATTCATCAAGGTTATTCGCCGAAATCGCGACAAAGCGCAGCCTCTCCAACAGCGGATGACGCGCATTGCCGGCTTCTTCCAGCACACGCTGATTGAAAGCAAGCCAGGAGAGTTCCCGATTGCTGAAGCGGGCCGGGCTTTCGGCCAGCGGAAACGCTGCAATATCAGGCATGATGTCACTCATGCTTCGTTCCTATAACAGAGGAGCAGCGGAAGGCGAGGGCAGGTGCAAGACTGTCTCAGAATCATCATAAATGCCATGGTCTTCCAGCCATTCGGCCAGGGCAAGCCGCGCCAGTGGGCGCGTGATCCGCCCGCCCATGCCAAGCGCCACGTGATCAAGCCGTGCCGCAGCCTCGGCAAGGCTCACCGCATCGCGCGGCAAGCGCGTGAGCAGCCAGGCCTGCACATCAGCCTCCACCCGCAATTGCCGATCGGCGAAGAATTTGCTGAGCAGCGCGCGCAGGAGTGCATCCGATGCCGGGCCAATGCCGACCGCCTGCGTCGCGCGCAGGCGGCTGGCCAGATCAGGCAGGCGCACCGGCCAGCGCGCCGGCGCTTCGCGGCCAATCAGCAAAAGCGTCTCGCCACGTTCGGCGCAAAGATTGATCAGGTGCAACAGCGTTGCCTCATCCGCTACGCAATCGGTATCATCCATGACGCTGCCCTGCGGCGCGGGGGCGGGCAGGCCGCGCAAGCCCATGCCATCCAACCAGCGCCAGCCAAAACGTGCGGCTGCCGCGCGGGCCAGATGCGTCTTGCCAAGCCCTGCCGCGCCAAACAGCGCCAGCCTGCCAAGCGGCCAGGCTTCCGGCTTGGCCAGCCAACTTCGTGCGGCTTCATTGCTGGCATCTGCAATGACATCGCGCGCATCGAAGGAGGCTGCGATGGGCAGCGGCAGGGCCAATTGGCGCATCATTGGCCAGTCCGCGGCGGGTCTAGATAGAGCGGGCTTTCCAGATACCGTCGCAGCCAATACCGCGTCACCACGCCAAGTGCCGCCGCCATGGGCACGGCAAGCAGCACGCCCAAAAATCCAAAGGCAACGCCGCCGGCAAAGAGCGCAAAAATCACCCAGACAGCGTGCAGCTCCACCCGATTGCCAAGCAGATAGGGGTAGATGACATAGCCTTCGATCCCTTGGCCGATCACGAAAATCGCCACAATCACCAGCACTTCCTGCCAGGAACCGAATTGTCCAATCGCCAGCAGTACGGCCGTGGCGAAGCCGGTCATGGAACCGACATAGGGGATGAAGGTCAGGAAGCCCGACATGATGCCGATGGTGATGCCAAGCTCCAGCCCCGCCGCGTGCAAGGCGACAGCGTAGAAAATGCCCAGGCCAAGGCAGCAGAGCAATTGCCCGCGCAGCCACGCGGAAAGCACGCGGTCCGTATCGCGCGCGATCTGCCGGATCACGTTGGCGCTCCGCCGCGGCAGCCAGCTTTCAAGGCGCGTCAGCATGTCCGGCCAATCGCGCAGCAGATAAAAGGCGACAACGGGTGTGACCACAACGAAGGTGAAAACGCTGAACAGGGCAAAGCCTCCGCCAATCAGCCGCGTGGCGGCGCCGCCCAGCCAGGACAGCATGGACCCCGCCTGACTGATCGCCAATTCGCGCAAGCGCTGATCCAGCATGTCCGGCCCAAGCTTTTCCTCAAGGCTTATCAGCAAGTCGCGCAAGGCTTGACCAATGCCGGCGATATAAACCGGCAGGCGCTGCACGAGGACGCCAAGCTGCGCAAGGATCAGCGGATAGAGCAGCAGCAACGCCAGCAGCGTGATGGCGGCAAGCAATATCACCAGCAGAAAGGCGCCAATACCGCGCGGGATGCCAAGCCGCGCCAAGCGCGTGGCGAGGGGATCAAGAAAATAGGCGATGGTCGCGGCCAGCACGAAAGGCGTCAGAATACCCTGAAACAGCCAAAGACAGGACAGTAGCGCAATGCCGAAGCCCAGAAACATTCCCCATCTTTGCCCGCGCGTGGCGGTGCGCGGTGCCAATGGCGGTGGAATGACAGGCCGCGCTGTCACGGCTGGGCGTTGATCGGTCATGCGGTCCAGCCGGCGGTGCGCCGTGCCGCTTGCGCCACATAAGCGGCGCCGGATGCAAAGGTGCTCGCCGCCACAACCCAGATCATGACCTCAAGCAATATGGGCGCGGTGAAGCCAAAACCTGCCAGCAGCAGCACCAAGGCGGCAAGCAGGATTTGCGCCGCCGTATTCGCCTTGGAAATGAAAATTGGCTTGATGCGTGGCGGCAGGCCCACCGCCCAAAGCACCAACACGCCACCCACAATCAGCAAATCGCGAAACACCACCAAAATCGCAAGCCAATCCGGCAACACACCAATCGCCGCCAGCGTCACGTAAACCGAAACCAGCAGCGCCTTATCCGCGATGGGATCAAGCACCGCGCCTAGCTGTGACCGCGCATTCCAGGCGCGCGCAATCCAGCCATCCAGCGCATCTGAGATCCCAGCGCCAACAAAGACCAGAAAGGCAAGATCAAGCCGGTGCTGCAACATCAGCCAAATCGCTGCCGGCACGGCGCAAAGCCGCCCAAGCGTGATGAGGTTGGGCAGGGTGAAAAGCCCTGCCCCCACCAGGTTCGGCGGCGTGTGCGGTAGGCGGCGGAGATCAGGACCGTCCGGCAAGGCCAAGCCGCCATTGATCATTTTGGGCGCCGCTGCCGCGCGTCAAATTCAGGCCATGCTGGCCGAAGGCCTCAGGCGCAATCCCAACCGGCACACGCAAGCCAAGGGTGAGAAGCGCGCGATCCGTGGTGATCGCCATCACATCAAGCCTGGCGCCCGCGGCCACCACGCGTCGGCGAATTTCCAGCCATTCATTGAGCGACCCGTAGCGCGCCGTGGCTTCAAGTGAAGCCAAAACCGGTGTTGCGGGTGTCATGCTGATGGGCGATTCGCTGGCCGTGCCGGAAGGCAGCGTTGCGGCGCGTACCTCGGCCCCCTCGGCAAAGCTTTGCACGGCATCGGCATCGAATTGAATGGTAAGCCGCCCGCTATAGCGTTGTGGGCCAGTGGTTTCCTGTTCAATCACAATGGAACGCACCATGCGATCAAGCTCCGCATCGGTGGGCCGGCGCGATGCATTCACCATGCCCTGAATGCGATCCCAGGCGCTGCGGCGCCCGGCGGCGAAGGCGCGTTCCTGCGCTACCACGCCATTTTCCGCGGTCGCTTCCGCCACCACGCCGCGCTGGGTCAAAGCGCCCATATCGCTGAACTGCGCCAGGGCCGGCAGGGCAGTCAGGCTCAGCCAGAAGCTTGCGAAAGCCGCCGCCACATGTTTCCCTCCGGCCATCCGCCAAGCGGGGCATTTTGTCATCAAAGCCTTCCCTTCGCATGTTCCCACGCTATAGCACACTGCCAGTCTATCAAATCGGAGGTCGCCCTGACCAGTTCCAATCCCCACAGCCTCACCTACCGCGATGCGGGCGTGGATATTGAGGCCGGCGACGCCCTGATTGAGGCGATCAAGCCCCTGGCGCGCGCCACGAACCGGACTGGCGTCATGGGGGGCTTGGGTGGTTTCGGCGCCCTGTTTGACCCGAAGGCGGCGGGCTTTACCGATCCTGTGCTGGTGTCTTCCACCGATGGCGTCGGCACCAAGCTCCGGGTCGCGATTGAAGCGGGCATTCACGACACGGTCGGCATTGATCTGGTGGCGATGTGCGTGAATGATCTTGTGGTACAGGGCGCGGAGCCGCTGTTTTTCCTGGATTATTTCGCGACCGGCAAGCTTCGGCTTGATCAGGCGCGGGCAGTGATTGCGGGGATTGCTGAAGGCTGCCGGCAGGCGGGCTGTGCCCTGGTGGGGGGCGAAACCGCCGAAATGCCGGGCATGTATGCCGCGGAGGATTTTGATCTGGCTGGGTTTTCCGTGGGCGCCGCCGAACGTGGCCAGCTTTTGCCGGTGGGGGTTGGGGCCGGGGATGTGCTGATCGGCCTTGGGTCTTCCGGTATCCATTCCAACGGGTTTTCCCTGGTGCGGCGGATTTTGGCGGCGCGCGGCCTGACGCTGGCCGATGCCGCGCCCTTTGCGCCGGGCCAGAAGCTCGGCCAAGCCCTGCTCGTGCCGACGCGCATTTACGTGAAGCCGCTGCTCGCCTTGCATCGCGCGGGCTTGCTGCATGCGGCGGCGCATATCACCGGTGGCGGCCTGCCCGGCAATCTGCCGCGGGTGCTACCAGCCGGCGTCACGGCAGTGCTGGAAGCGGGCAGTTGGCCCGTGCCGCCGGTTTTCGCCTTCCTGGCCGAGGCCGGGAATGTCAGCGCGGATGAAATGCTCCGCGTCTTCAATTGCGGGCTTGGCATGGTGTTGGCGGTGCCAGCCGCTGGGGTTGAAGCCGCCACGCGCATGCTGACCGAAGCCGGCGAGGCACCCTTCCGCATCGGCCATTTGGAAGTCTCTAGCGGGCCGGCCGGCATTCGCATCCAGAACCTACCCCAGGCTTGGCCGCGCGCATGAAGCGGGTGCGGCTTGGTCTGCTGGTATCGGGGCGCGGGTCCAATATGGCGGCGATTCTGGCAGCCACCGGGCCGGATTACCCGGCGGAACCAGTGCTGGTGCTCTCCAACCGTGCCGATGCGGCGGGGCTTGAGGTTGCCAAGGCGCGCGGGGTGCCCACCGCTGTCGTGGAAAGCCGCGCCTTCAAGGGCGACCGCGCCGGGTTTGAAGCCGCGATGGAAGCGGAATTGGCCCGGCATGGCGTTGAAATCATTGCGCTGGCCGGCTTCATGCGCGTGCTGACGCCGAATTTCGTGCGCCGCTGGGAAGGGCGGCTGGTCAATATCCACCCATCGCTGCTGCCGGCCTTTCCGGGGTTGGATACCCATGCGCGTGCCTTGGCCGCCGGGGTGCGGCTGCATGGCTGCACCGTGCATCTGGTAACCGCGGGCGTGGATGAGGGGCCAATCATCGCCCAGGCCGCCGTGCCGGTTTTGCCCGAGGATACGGAAGCAAGCCTGGCCGCACGGGTGCTGGCAGAAGAACATAAGCTCTACCCCGCAGCGCTTTCCTGGCTGGCGGCGGGGCGCGTGCGGCTGGAAGCGGGGCGGGCGGTCATCACGGCGGTCGAATCTGCGCGTGATTCCCTCCTGAACCCCTTGCCGCGCGCGGCTTTGCTTTCTACACAGTGATACAATACCGGAGCGTTGGGGAAAGCCATGGCTGAGAAAGAAAATTACGATTTTGTCGAAGTGACCTCCGCCGATATTCTGGCGGATCGAAGCAATAGCTGGGAAGGCTTCACGCGTTTTGTGGTTTGGTCCACCGGGGCCATCATTGTGGTGCTGGCGCTGATGGCGATTTTCCTGGTCTGAGATCGTCCAAACGCACGACACGTTAGGGGGCGGTATGGACCGCCCTTTTTTATGGCCGCGACCTATGCCTGCGCCATCAGCCGCGCGGTCTCTGCCTCTATCTGCGATTCAAGTGTTTCCATCAGCGGCCGCCGCGCCAACCCGGCCGGCAAGGCGGGCAGGATGGAAATGGCGATCACTCCCGGTTTTTTCTGAAAGGCGCGGCGACCCCAATGCTGCCCGCTATTGGTGGCCACTGGATAGCAGGGCGCATTGCTACCCGTGACCAGCGCAGCAACGCCCGGTTGATACGGCACCTTGTCCCCAGGGGCGGAACGCGTGCCTTCCGGGAAAATCACCAAAGGTCGGCCTTCATCCAGCACCCGCTTCGCATCGCGCACCATGGCGCGGAGTGCCGCGCCGCCGCCATCTCGGTCCACCGCCACCGCGCCGCTATGGCGTGCCGCACGGCCCCAAAAGGGCAGGTCCAGCAATTCACGCTTCAGCACGTAACTTGGCTGTGCAATCAAGGCGGGCCAGACAAAGGTGTCAAAGGCCGATTGATGCTTTGATGCGATAATCGCTGCCCCCGGCGCGATATGTTCCAAGCCGGTCACTTTCACGCGGATGCCGCAGACAAGGCGCATCAGCCAGATGATGATGCGGGCCCAGCCGCGAATGAAGTGGCGGATATGGCGCTGGTGGAAGGGCAGCAAGGCCATTGCAATGATCGACGCAAGCGCGGTCACGGTCATGAAAAGGATATTGAAGACAAGGGAACGCAGCCAGATCATGCGCGTCTTCCCCCGAATAGACTTGAAAGCCCAAGCTCGGCACCGAGGAGTTTCATGTATTCCCCCAGCAAAAGGCCCCAATTCCGCGGGCGCCAAAAGGCACCTTCGGCACGCAACCTTGCCGGCGTGATGGGATGCGCCTGCACGCGCAAACCCGGCATGGCGCGGCGCAATTCACCGCGTGCGCGCGGCATGTGATAGGCGGCTGTAACCAACCTGATGGCTGTAATGTCCCGCGCCTTGGCCCAGGCCGCGATTTCGGCGGCATTGCCGCGCGTGGAAGCGGCCGCATGGCCAAGCTCCACCCGGTCTTGCAGTTTGGCCAGGTCCATGCCCGCACCGCGGGCCAGATCGGCCAGCCGCGAATCAGGATGCACGCCGGAGACAAAAAGCCGCGGCGCCAAGCCTTCTTCCAGCAGGCGAAAGCCGGTTTCCACCCGTTCTGTGCCGCCGGTCAGCACCACAATGGCATCCGTTGCGCTGGTTTCCGCGGGGCTTTCCTGTGCGGCACGCAGGAACCACAGAAAGCCACCAAGCCAAAGCAGCGCCGGCACCAGGGTGAGCCACCAAAACCGCCGCGCCTTCATGGCAGGCGCCGCAACCAGAACAGGATGCTGGTCATTGTAGCACCCCAGGCGATCAGCACGGCGCTGAGGGGGATGGCGGCAAGGCCAAGCACAGGCAGGTCATCCGAGGTGATATCGGGCAGCATTGGCCCGGCAAGGTGCGACAGCCCCCACAGTAACGCGCCCGAGAGCAAGACGCCCAGAATGGCGCCGACCAACGCAAGCCAGGCAGTGCGCCGCGCGAAACGCCCAGCAATGTCGCGATCTGCTGCCCCCAGCATATGCAGCACCATCACGGAATCGCGCCGCGCCGCAATGCCGGCGCGCACGGCCAGCACCACGACGGAAGCCCCAACCACCCCCACCAACAACAGAACCGAAAGCGCCCCGGCCGAAAGTGCCCGCGCCACCGCGGCCAACCGCGCGACGAACACCCCATGCGCTTCTGTCACCGCACCCGGCACGACTTCCGCCACCCTATCGCCAATCAGCACCGGGTCCGCGGCCAAATCAGCCAGGCGCAATTCAATCACGCCAGGCAACGGCAGCCCTGCGACATCTCCCAGCCAGGGGCGCAGCAATTCCGCCATGCGGGTTGAATCCACCGCCTGCGCATCACGCACCGCCGGCAGGGCGCGCAGCACTTCCAGCGCCGCTTCCAGGCGTGCCGGCGTTGGATTGGGGATTTGCACCGTCACGGCGGCATTGGCGCCTTTTTGCCAGCGCATTGCAAGATGGCTTACCGCTTCATGCCCTGCCAGCGCGCAAGTGGCGAAAAGCGCCATGGCGGCAATCAGCGCCACCAGCAACCGATCCGCCAGCGCGCCCCGCAGGCCAATCGGGTCCGCCCTGCCCCCTGCATCACGGCGCATCAATGACGCGGCCTTCTGCTAGGGTGATCACCCGCGCCGGGTGGCGCGCCGGCAAATCCTCGGAATGGGTGGCGACGACAATCGCCGTTCCCAGCCGGTTCATTTCCACGAACAGCGCAATCAAGCGGCGGGCTTCGAACACATCCAATTCCGAGGTCGGTTCATCGGCGATCAGCAAGGCCGGGCGCGTGATGATGGCGCGCGCGATGGCAATACGCTGCTGTTCGCCACCGGAAAGTTCCGCCGGCGCACGCGCTGCCTTGTTGGTGAGGCCGAGCCAATCCAGGATCTCGGTCACATCCTGCCTCACGGCACCTTCCGCCCGGCCCGCCAGCCGGAGCGGCAGCGCAACATTATCCCAGGCGGAAAGATGGGGTAGCAGGCGAAATTCCTGATGCACCACGCCGATCTTGCGCCTGAGCGCTGGCAGCGCGGCGCGCTCTGCCCGCCCAACATCGGTGCCAAGGACTGAAACCACGCCGCTTGAAGGCCGGAGTGCGGCCTGCATCAGCCTGAGGATTGAGCTTTTCCCTGCCCCGGAAGGCCCGATCAGCCAAGTGAAGCTGCCCTCTCCCAATGCGAAGGATACATCGCGCAAGGCTTCCTGCCCCGGATCACCCCGGGGTGTTGGGTAGGCCAGCCCGACGCTTCCGAATCTCACCATAGGGCCTGTGTCGCATGGTCCGGGCATTGGGCTCAATCTTTCGCTTGCCGAGACCGATGCATTGACGGAAAATAGACGGATGCTGATCGATTGCCCCAATTGCGCCGCTGGGTTTCAGGTGCCGGAACGCTTGCTGCGTGACCCCATGCGCCCCTTGCGCTGCGGCCAGTGCGGAACGGTGTTCCCCATCCCGGAACCGCCCGCATCCGAACCGGAGCCGTTAGGCTTCCACACCCCGGAACCGCCGCCGGCAGTGGATGAACCCAGCGCGATTCCCATGGCAGCGCCTGACGACACGCAGCCGAAGCCCCTGGCGGAGCAGGAAACCTTTTCAGTTATCGCGCATGAGGCGTCATCGCGCAGGCTGCGCGCGGCCTGGGCGGCTTCCATTGTGCTGCTGATCGGCGGCGGGCTGGCCGCGATCATCAGGCGGGATGCGTTGATGGAAGCCTGGCCGCCCGCGACGCGCTTATTCGCCGCGCTTGGCTTGGGGTGAGGGAGGGGCGTGAGCATTTTCAAGCCAAGTGGCACACTTGGCGACTCGGAAAATGCGACCAGCACAATACAAAACATTTCCAAGCCAAGTGGCACACTTGGCGTCTCGGAAAATGCGACCACCACAATACAAAATATTTTCAAGCCAAGTGGCACACTTGGCGTCTCGGAAAATGCGACCACCACAGTACAAAACATTTTCAAGCCAAGTGGCACACTTGGCGACTCGGAAAATGCGACCACCACAACACAAAACATTTTCAAGCCAAGTGGCACACTTGGCGTCTCGGGACATGCGGCCAACAATTGCGCAGCGCCGCACCGCGTTGCGGCGGTAAGTTTCCGGCGCGCGTCAGCTTTGCCGCAGCACTGACGGCCTGGGTTCGGCCAAAGGCGCTGTTCTTTGAACCGACCATGGATCTGCCATTGGTCTGATGGCCGCGTCCAAATGGCCCGCCCTTGGCGCCGCTGGGGCCGGTGATCCTTGTTGCAAGCGCAGCCAGAGCGCTTCATCGCGTTCATAGAAATCCGGGCGGATTTCAACATCCCGACCGCCAGGGGCGAAGGCCGTTTGGTACAGCACGAAAACAGGCATGGGCTCCGGCAGGGTTCTCCGCACCGTATCGCCCATCTCCACTTTTTTCTGGATGAACTCGAGCGATTCATCCATCAGCAGGGCAGCAAATTCAAGCGGGTTCTGTACGCGAATGCAGCCATTGCTCAAACGGCGATTGTCACGGCTGAAGACTTCCTTATCGGGCGTATCATGCAAGTAAACGTCGAAGCGGTTCGGCATTTCGAACATCACGGCGCCAAGCCCCGCTTGCGGACCAGGCGCCTGCCGCGCTTCGCCATTCGGCAGCAGCGTGATGTTGTTCTTCACCAGGTAAAGCGGATCCTGCTTCAGCATCGGACGGATATCCGCTTCCACAATATCCTGCGGAATGATCCAGGGTGGGTTGAACAGGGCGGATTCAATCACGGTATTGAATTCGGGGCTCTGCTTGCGCTCAGTCGTCTCACCCACCACAACGCGCGTCACAAAAACAGGAAGGTCGTCGCGGTAGAGCACGAGTTTTTGATCGGGCACATTCACCCAAACCCGATCAGAGGGCAGTGTCCGCGGCAGCCAACGTTGACGTTCAAGATTGGCCTCGATCACGCGCGAGCGATTAGCCCGGGTTCTTTGCGCAGAACGAATTGGGCGGTTCTGATGCAGGGCTTGGCGCAGCGCCCTATAGGTGGGGGTTTGTGGCGCCAACGCCTCAATCGCGGTCACCGGATCGGGGCCATCAAGCGCCGCGTCCAGCACTGCCGCCACGTCCAAGGGTTCTGGCGACAAGGCTTCCCGATCCTTACGCCGATTTGGCGGCAAGGCGCCAAAGGCCAGTGCCTCGGCATAGGTCAGCACCGCGTGAGAAAGCAGCAACTCACGGCGGATGGGCGGAAACATGTGCATGCGCCGGAGCAGGCTTGCCTTGAACAGCTCCGGCTCCAGGCCATGATCACGGGCACGCAGCACGGCTGCTTTAAACGCGATGGCCTCGGCTTCGCGCTTTGTCCAGACCGGCTCAAAATTCCGCCGCACATAGAAGCGATGAAGCAGGGCACCATCCAGCGCCTCACCGGCCACAACCGGATCGGCATTGTCCAACAGCTTGTCGAGATCCTCATCGGGCAGAAGTGCGACCGGCCCGCGCGAATCGCTCTCAGGGGCCGCGCAGCCCGCCAAGGACACGGCGGCGGCAAGGCCAAGGACGCCCTGCGCCAAGCTCGCGCGACGCGAAATGCGGGCCAGCGGCGGGTCAACCAGCCCGTTCAAGTCTGATTCTGGCCTTTGCCACGGCAATTTCACGCACCCATCTCCTGAAACTTCACATTTTACGCGATAAAAGGGTTTGACAACTTCATCGTAATTGACTTTTATCTGCGCTGTTTCCAAGACTCTAGCAACCTGGATGTGCAAAATGAACTCTGCTTCCACAGAAATTTCCCGCAAGGCGCTACTCCGTAAGGCCGCGGCCATTGCGGTTCTGGCCCCGGCCGCCCTGCTCGCGGCCTGCGCTTCCGAACCCGCGCCGGCCCCGGCGCCCGCGCCGGCCCCGGCTCCGGCCCCGGCTCCTCGGGCCCGCGGCTGATCTGACGCCTCGCTCGGCGGCGCTTCACAGCGCTTCCTTCGGGCTGTTTGATCGCCCTACCTTTCTAGGT
>Ga0079301_1000757_pt1 | contig 15624 bp, 18 predicted proteins | sample Wag4_2014_7_11_3_FD_74797 | JGI IMG/M metagenome (GOLD analysis project Ga0079301, IMG submission 74797) | Fresh water mixed with fracking chemicals microbial communities from Ohio, USA - Utica-2 Time Series FC 2014_7_11 | ecosystem: Engineered > Industrial production > Chemical products > Input... | reverse complement strand
GTCCGTGACAGCCATCCCCGCCCCGGGTATGGTACGGACGCCGGGGCCTCGCCCTGGCAAGGAGGTCCGGACATGGCCGCCTGGCTGACCTGGCGGTGGGCCCTCTTGCCCATCCTGGCCGTCGCGCTCACCACCGACTGGCGGTGGCGCAAGCTGCCCAACTGGCTCACCGTGCCGGCCTGCGTGGCCGGCTGGCTCGTCTCGTTCGCCGCCGCCGCGTGGCTCGATCGACCGGCGGGTGGCGCGTTCGCGGGTTTGCTTGATTCCCTCGGGGGTACGGCCGTCGGGTTCGGCGTGTCCTTCGCCATCTACGCGATCGGCCAGCTCGTCTTCGGGGCACAGGCCTTCGGGGCAGGGGACGTCAAGCTGCTGGCTGCGATCGGGGCCTGGCTGGGGGTCTCCCTGACCTGGCAGGCCCTGGTGCATACCGCCTGGTGGGGCGGCGTGGTCGCGCTGCTCTGGGCGCTCTGGCACGGACGCCTCAAGACCCTGGTCGACCGCATCACGGCCCAGGGCATCGCTGCCATGACCTACGGTCCCTCGGCGGTGAAGCCGCCCACCACCAGCGTCGTCCCGCCTTTTCCCTATGGCGTGGCGATCGCCCTGGGGGCCGTCACGGCCCTGGTATTCGCCCGATGAAGCCGTCCCGCGCGCGGCGCCGCCAGGGCGGACAGGCTCTCGTCGAGTGGGTGATCGTCCTGCCGGTCCTCCTCCTGATGACCTTCGCCAGCCTCGAGCTCGGGATCTACCTCCATCACCAGCTCGTCGCGAGCGGGGCGGCCTTTCTCTCGGCCCGGGCCGCAGCCGTCGGCGGTCGCGAGGGTACCAGCGTCGTGAAGGGCGGCCAGGCCGTCCTCGAGGCCTACGCCCGTGAGTCCGGCCAGGTCTGGCTGCATGAGGCCGCGACGGGGCAGGGGGGCAAGCTCACGGTCACGACCGGCGCGCAGGACGAGTCGGTGGCCGTCCAGATCGTCCACCCTCACGGCCGGTGGAGTTCCGTGGTCCAGGCCATGTCGGCCGCGACGGGAGGCAGCCTGCGGGCCGATCTCGGGCAGATCGGGGCCCGGGTGCTCGTCAACCGCGAACACGTCCCGGGCAAGCAGGGGCGGTCGGCCGCCCAGTCGGATGCGGCCGAGGCCGTCCAGTACGTGGCCGAACTCGGCCCCGTCCTGGGCCGTCTTCCGGATCGTCTCGGCCCCGCGATGGACAAGGTCCGGCAAGCCATCGGGGTGATTCCCGGCGCCCCCGCGAAGAGCACGGCCCTGCTCGACGCGCTCTCCCTGCAACCCTTGCAGGCCGTCGCCGAGAACCCCGTCGGGCGTCCTTTCCGTCCGGGCCGCACCCTGTCCGCCGTCTATGCCTCCTCGGAGGCCGAGACTCTCGACGTCGTCCCGCTCGGTCAGGCCAGACGTCTGGCCACGGCCCTCAGGACCAGCTCGAAAGCCATGGTGGCCCTGCGGGCCGAGATGAAGGCCGATCCGGCGTTCACGCCCGCCGTCATGCTGGGTCTCCAGTCGGCGATGCTTCCCCTCGCCGTCGCGGCCAAACCCGTGCGCACCTCGCTCGATCAGCTGGATTCGGCCCTCTTCGGCGTCCGGGCGAGGTCGGGGAGGTGAGTCCCGACTGCAGGGTCCGGGACGAGGAGGGCCAGGCGCTCGTCGCCCTGGCCCTGTGGCTCACGGTCCTGGCGACCGCCGTCGTGGCCCTCGTCGATCTCGGGCGTCTCATCGGGGCCAAGACCCAGGTCCAGAATGCGGCCGACGCGGCGGCCCTCGCGGCCGTCTCGGTCAAGGTCGGCGTGCATCACACCCGGGAGCTCGCGTACCTGGCCATGACGGAGCAGGCGCTGCGAGCGCGGATGGAGTTCGTCGAGGCGCTCGCGAAGATGGGGGACGAGACGGCCTTCGCGCGCCATCTCCGGCGAGCGGACGCCTACATCGACCGCCTCGAGCGCCTCCAGGCCGGGCTGGTGGCCTACAACGCCTGGATCGACCAGCAGGGGCCGGCCATCGTCGCCGATGCCGCACGCCTCGCCTATGCGGCGAACATCCGGGGCCTCAACAGCCATGTATCCGGGGGCGGAGCCCTGGATGCGCAGAACGTCCGGGCCCTCGATGCGCCGGGGGCTCTGCGCGAGAACTCCGACCAGCAGCGCTTCATCGGGGCGGTGAATTACCCGCACGAGGGGCTCGGCAACGGCAAGGTCGCGGGCAAGAGCTTCGTCGAGACGACGGCCCGATACCAGCCGCTCGGCTCCGGTTTTTTCGGGGCGGCCCGGCCCGCGCCGCTCGAGCTGCCCGGCTGGTCGTCTGCCGGGTTCGTCGATGCCGAGATCCTGGCCCGCTCCGAGCCGGGCCGTTTCAGCCCGCTCGCGGCCGGCCCGTTTCGCATCCACTGGTACTCTCCGCGCCTGGTCCGCTCGGGCCAGCGCGAGGACGGATCCTTCGGAGGTCCCCATGCCGGGGGCAACATCGTCTCGGAACACTAGGCAGCGCGGCCAGGCGATGGTCGAGGTGGCGATCGCCCTGCCGATCCTGCTGTTCATCCTGCTGGCCGTCGCCTTCCTCGGGCAGGGGGTCCTCGAGCGCCAGCAAGCCCTCACGGCCGCGCGATACGCCGCTCGCGAGGCCGCGATGCTGGCCACGGCACGCGGGTTGCGCGACAAGCTCGCCGGCGAGGGGCTCGTCCAGATGGCTCGCTCGGGCAGCAAGGTCCAGCCTGCCGCGGCGAAGGCTCTGGGGGCAGGGCGAGCGGTCACGATCGAGGCCCCGGGATGGAGTTTCGAGCCCGACGTGCGGCGTCAGGCTCTCGGCAAGGTGACGCCCCTCGGTCGTCACGGGCACGTGTACACGGCCCGCAGTGGCGACGGGCGCTTCGGTGTCGGATTCGTGCTGCTCGGGGAGCGCGTCGTGTCGCGACCGGCCCTGCTCGACTGGCTCGGTCGAGGGGTCAACGAGGGCTCCCAACTGCTGACGGGCCGGCGGGGCAGTCTCTGGAAAGGACCCGGCCTCGCCGCGGAGGCGTACATGCCGGGTGAGTTGCCCGTGCGAGGCGCAGGCAACCAGGGCCTGATGGAGCTGAATCCGTGGATCCGGCAGATCCTCGAGGAGCCCGTGCCGTGAGCCGTCGGGCTCCGATGAGGCGGTTCGTGCTGGGAACCCTCCTGGGCACCAGCACGGCACTCGGCCTCCCCCCCGTCGAGGTGTCCGCGCTACCGGCCACGCCCCATCCCGTGCAGGTGTCGGACGATCGGCCGCCGGGTAAGATCTCCGCGGAGGCCATCCGGCTCCCGATGCCCCTCTCGCAGGCCCTCGTCTACGTCCGGGACCGCGAGGCCCGGTGCGGATGGCGGATGGATGTTCCGCTCGAGGTGCTGTCGGCCGAGCTCGAACGGGTCCCGTTCGTGTTCCTGCCCGTGCGGAAAGGCTCGCGAACGCGACGATGGTGGCTGCTCCAGGATTCCCGAGATCCTGGCGTGACCTGGGTCTGGGAAACCCTTCCGGGAGGACGACGTCAACATGGCCAACCTGCGCGACAAGCTCCGGGACGGAGGCAAGTCCGCCAAGGCGGGGGATGACACCCGCCCCGCCGAAACTCCCAGGAAATCCCGTGGCTCGGCGGCTCGCCGGCCCCGTCGCAAGTCGGTCCTGGCTGATCTCGACGTCGATCGGCGCATGCTGTTCGCGGCCCTCGGAGTCGCGGCGATCGCCGGTCTGCTCGCCGTGACCTACCTGTCCGATCTCTCGAGCGGCATCCTGGCCGGGGCCCAGAAGGTCACGGTGTATGTCCCGACGACCGACCTGCCCGCCCGCAAGCAGCTCGACTCCACCATGCTCGAGGCGCGCGAGGTCCCGAAGGCCCTGGTGCCTGACAAGGCCATCCTCGAGCAGGACAAGCTCGTCGGCAAGGTCCTGCTCGCGCCCGTCACGAAGGGCGAGATCCTGCACCAGCTCCGCGTCGGGGCTCCCTCGGCCGTCACGGGGGTCGGCCCCAAGCTGCGCTCGAACGAGCGCGGCTTTCTCTTCGTCCCGGATGGCGCCCACGATATCGCGCTGGTCAAGCCGGACGACTACGTCGATCTGACGGCCACCATCCAGACGGACGGGGGGTATCTCTCGACCAAGGTGGCCCAGCGGGTGCGGGTGCTCAGCGTCGGCAACCGCTTCAGCAACGAACCTCTCCCCGAGGGCGAGAGTGCCTACGGCGATCTCCTCACGCTGGCGGTCCCCTCCCGGGAGGTCGCGCTGCTCGCGGCGCTCAAGGAGCAGGGCAACCTCAGCCTTTCGCTGAGGGAGCCCGGCGACACCACCGTCACGCCCCCCGAGATTCCCCCGGCCGAGCTGGCCCGGATCGTGCTGGGCCGCGTTCCGGCACGCGTGAGCACGCGCCCGATCGCCGTCCCCCCCCGGACGGTCGTCGTCACACGGCCAGTGGTGAGGCAACCGATCGAGCGGCCGGTGAAGCCACGGCCACGTCCCGTGCAGGCCACGCAACCCCGGGAGGATCGTCCTGCGGGTATCGAGATCTACAACGGCACCACCCTGGTGCACCGTCGTGATGGCCAACCCTGAGGAGCCTTCGTTGTTTACCCGTCGTTCCTGGATGAACCCTGTCGTCATCGGCCTGTTCCTCGCACCGCTCACCCTCGTCGCGCCGCCCGCAACGGTCGAGGTCCGGGCAGCCGGTCCGGACATCTCGCTCCGGATGGGGCAGACCATCGTCATGACCATTCCCGAGGGCGTGGAGCGCGTCGTCACGGGGGATGGCGATATCGTGGACGTGAAGGCGCTCCCCGGAAACCGTCAGCTCCTGGTCTCGGCCCGGAAGCCCGGGGTCACGAACTTCCTGGTGTGGCCCGCCCGGGGGCGCGGCCATGACGATGTCATCGAGGTGCAGCCGCGGAACTACCAGGTCGAGGTCACCTCCTTCCGGCGTACCGAGTCCATCACCATCCGGGCACGCATCCTCGAGATCCTCAGGGGCAACGACGCGAGCGTGGGGCTGGACTGGGCCGACGGCGTGTCGTGGGTCGAGGCGCCACCCAACGCACCCTTCCGCCTGGGGCTTCCGGCGCGCAGCGGCGTCCTCGATGCCAAGCTCAACCTGCTCGTCCAGGAGCGCAAGGCGCGCCTGCTGGCCCAGCCGACGCTCGTGACGACCAGCGGCCAGCCGGCCCGCTTCCTCGCGGGGGGCGAGATCCCGATTCCCCTGATCCTCCAGAACTCCATCTCGGTGGAATGGAAACCCTACGGCGTCCGCCTCGACATCGAGCCGCGCCTCGAGGGCTCGGACACCATCATCCTGAAGGTCAGGCCCGAGGTCTCCCGGATCGATCAGACCAACGCCATCAAGCTGCCCAACGTGACGGTCCCGGCGGTGGCCACGCGCTGGACCGAGTCGACCCTGCAGCTCAAGAACGGGGAAACCGTCGTCCTGAGCGCGCTCACGCTGTCGGACGACCAGCAGACCGAGCAAGGGGTGCCGCTCCTCTCGGCCATCCCGTTCCTGGGGGAGCTGTTCAAGAACCACGAGAACAAGGCCTCGACGACCGAACTGATCTTCCAGATCACGCCCACCGTCGCCGAGCGTCAGCCGCTCCTGCCCGAATCCGGCCTCGGGAAGTAGGCCCCGTGGCTCCGCGTCTGGTGGTGGTCTTCGGGGCCAAGGGTGGCCTGGGCAGGTCGGCGATCGCCGCCAACCTGGCGATCGCCCTGGCTCGCCGCACGAAGAAGTCGACCCTCCTGTGGGACGCGGACTGGTGGGGCGGCGGCTCGCTGGGCAGCTACCTCGACCTGGACCCCACGCCGGGACACTGGCGGGGCGTGCTCCTCCGGCGTCAAGGGCTTCCCGAGGCGCTGGCCGAGCACGCCTCGGGCATCAAGCTGCTGGCGGCCCCTCCCGCCTCCGAGACGATGCCGCCGCATCCCTCGGAGCTCGCCAGGCTGGTGGGGATGCTGGCCGAGCGCCACGAGTGGATCGTCGTCGACACCACCCACCCGGGCCTCACGCTCGAGCCGATGGTCGCCCTCTGGGACCTCGCCTGCGCCGTCCTGCCCGTCGTGACGCCGGACATCACGGTTCTCAACGCGACAGGCGCCATCCTCGACCACGCCCGCTCCATGCGGTATCCGATCGACCGCGTCCACCCCGTGCTCAACCGGGCCGGCACCGTCGCGGAGCTCGGAGCGGACGACGTCTCGGATCATCTGCAGCGCCCGCTCATCGCGCAGGTGCCCTCGCACCTGGCCCTGGTCGAGAGCCTCAACCGCGGGCAGCCCTTGCTGCTGTCAGCACCCCAGAATCCGGTTTCCCAGGCCCTCGTTCGCCTCGGTCAGGGTGTCGCCGCCCTGCCGGCAACGGATCTTTCGCGCTCGCTGAAGGCCTGGGCCAGCCGTACGCCGCAGGCCGCGCCTCCCGCGCCCGCTCCCGTCCCCGGGAAGGCGCAGGCCGCCTCGGCACCGACCGCGGCTCCCGCGGCCAGCCCCGCGCAGCCGGACGGGTCGCTCCAGCGCAAGGTCGCGCCGGATCCACGGATCCTGGAGCTGCGTCGGGACGTGCACCGCGAGCTCGTGGAGGTCTTGAAGCGGCAGAACCTCTCCCTCGAGTACCTGAGCGATCCCGCCCGCAAGGGAGAGCTGCGCCGCCGCGTCCTCGACGTCGCCGCCGAGGTCCTGGATGCGAGGGAGGATGTGCCGCTCGCCGGGCGTGCCGAGCGGGTATCCTTCCTGGAGGCGATCGCCGACGAGGCCGTCGGGTACGGCCCCCTGGAGCCCTTCCTGCAGGATGCCCGGGTCTCCGAGATCATGGTCAATGGCCCGGGGCTCATCTACATCGAACGCGGCGGCAAGCTGGTCAGGGTCCCGGAGCGCTTCACCGACGAACGGCAGCTGCGCGTCGTCATCGACCGCATCGTGGCCCCGCTCGGACGCCGCGTGGACGAGAGCTCTCCCACCTGTGATGCCCGCCTGCCCGATGGCTCGCGCGTGCACGTGATCATCCCGCCGCTGGCACTCACGGGCTCGACCGTGACGATCCGGAAGTTCTCGTCGCGTCGTCTCGCGGCCACCGATCTCGTCGGGTATGGCTCGCTCAGTTCCCAGATGGCCGAGTTTCTCGAGCGTGCGGTGAGGTCCCGGCTGAACCTGTTCATCTCGGGAGGGACCGGTTCCGGAAAGACCACCCTCCTCAACGTGCTGAGTGGCTTCATCCCCGACGACGAACGCATCGTCACCATCGAGGATGCGGCGGAGCTGAAGCTCAACCAGGAGCACGTCATCTCGCTCGAGAGTCGACCGCCGAATCTCGAAGGCAGCGGCGCCATCACGATCCGCGAGCTCGTGCGCAACTCGCTGCGCATGCGTCCCGATCGCATCATCGTGGGCGAGGTACGCGGCGGCGAGGCCCTCGACATGCTCCAGGCCATGAACACGGGCCATGACGGGTCGCTGGCCACAGGACACGCCAACACCCCCCGGGATGCCCTCGCCCGGCTCGAGACGATGGTGCTCATGGCGGGCATGGATCTCCCCAGCAGGGCCATCCGCGAGCAGATCGCGTCTGCCATCCACGTCATCGTCCAGGTGGCCCGTCTGCGCGATGGATCGCGCAAGGTGGTGCGAATCTCCGAGATCACGGGCATGGAAGGAGACGTGATCGCCATGCAGGACCTGTTCGTGTTCGACCAGGAGGGAATCGATGCGAACGGGGCCGTGATCGGGAGGTTCCGGGAAACCGGACTCGTCTCGCATGCGTCCGAGCAGTTCGCGCGCGTCTCCGTCGTGCAACCGTCTTGAAAGGATTCCGACCGTGCATTCCCGTCGTCTCTTCCCTGCCCTGGCCACCATGCTCGTCGGTCTCGCCGGGCCAGCCCTGGCCGCGGATCGACTCCCGGAGCCGCCTGCCCTGCCCGAGGCGCGTCCCACGCCGCTGCCCAGGGTGGTTCAGCGTGACCTCGGACGGCTGATCACCCGCCGGGAATTCGTGGAGTGGGTCGCCCGCTGCATCAAGGCGTACGAGGAGTTTGCCGACCGGAGCCTGGAAGATCCCAAGGACAGCATCCTCGTCTATCTCGACCTGGGAGGCGGGTTCCGACAGGAAGCCATCCGTCTCGAACGCCGCTATCGTCTGTTCGAGGGCGTCGATGGGTTCCAGTACGGGCTCTTCGAGCCCACCGATGCCGTGGAGCGGATCCAGGCCTTCCTGTTGCTCAACAAGGTCGTGTCGCTCATCGAGAAGGGCATGGAACGCTCCGACCTTCTGGAGATCCGTGCGCCGCGGGTGTTCCGCGACATGCCGGATGATCCCTTGCTTGCCGAGGCGATCAACCTGCTCTCGGCCCGCGGGATCATCACCGGCATCGATCGGGGCGTCATCGAGGCCCGGGCCCCCCTCAACCAGGGGATGTTCGAGCGCCTGAAGGCGAACATGGTGGCCTATCTCGACCGGTGCAAGCGCGTCCCGGTCGAAGAGGCCGAGGACGAGGTCAAGGGTGGTTGATCTCCGTCCCTGGCTGATCGCCCTCCTCGTCGCGGTCAGCCTGGCCCTGGTGTCTCTGACCGTCTTCCGGGCGAAGGGCGAGGCCTGGGCGGCTCGGTGGCGTGAGCACCGTGACCGGACGGCCGAGCTGCTGGCGCGCACGCGCCAGGGCACCGACCTCGAGCGTTTTCTCGCCCGACAGCGCCTCTTCACGGGTGTGGGGGCCGTGTTCGGACTGCTGATGGGCAACGGCCTGCCCGATCGTCTCTTCCTGGCGGCCCTGTTCGGGGCGGTGGCGTGGACGGGGATGGGCGCCTCGCTCTCGAGGCGGACCCGTCGTTACATGCAGCGCTTCCAGGACCAGATGCCCGCGATGGTCTCGACCGTGGCGAACGCCGTCAAGGCCGGACAGAGCGTCATGCAGGCCCTCGAGACCGTGGTCGAGGAGTTCGAGGATCCCGTCCAGTCCGAGGTCGGGGAAGTGATCCAGGACCTCCGGGTCGGGATGGCCCTCGACGTCGCGATGCAGGGCTGGCTCGCCCGGATGCCCGATGAGGACCTCGAGATCTTCGGTACCGCGATCATCCTCCAGCGCCAGACGGGTGGCAACCTGGCCGAGATCCTCGAGAACCTGGCCGCCACCATGCGCGAACGGCGCAAGCTCCTGGGGCAGATCCGCTCCCTGACGACCCAGGGGCGCATGTCGGGCAACATCCTGTCGGCGCTACCCGCCGGGCTCTACTGCCTGCTGTACGTCCTGATGCCGGAACGCATGGCGGTCCTGTTCACGCATCCGCTCGGGTGGGCCATGCTGGTCCTGTGCGTCGTCATGGTCGCCACCGGTGGCTACGTCATCCGCCGCATCGTCACGATCGACGTGTGAGGACGGGACCGTGCAGATCCTGCTGATCTTCCTTCTCGTGAGTGCCGCGGCGGGTCTGGGCGTCCTGGCCTTCGTCAAACCGAAGTCACGCAAGCAGGTCGAACAGCGCCTGCGGCGCTCGCGCGGGGGCCGCCCGGCGAGCGCTCCGGCCGCCGTTCCTCCTGCTCGCGGGTTCTTGCCGCGGCTCTTTGCCTGGCTCGAACCCCACATGGAGGGGCGCTTCGCCGAGGAACTCGAGGTTCGTGTCCAGCAGCGGCTGCTGATGGCAGGAGATCACGGCACGGCGGTTTCCACCTTCCTGGCGCAGAAGGCCCTGGCGGCCATCGGGATTCCCGCGGGCTGGCTCCTCGGCGGCGGCTGGATCCTCGAACTGACCTGGCCGGTCGTGGGCGGTGGTGCGGTCGCCGCGGCCTGGCTCGGGTGGATCCTGCCCGACGAGCGCCTGAAGGTCCTCATCCAGCGCCGGCAGGCGGCCATCGTGCGGGTGTTGCCGACGACGCTGGATCTGCTCACGACCTGCGTCGAGGCAGGCCTCTCGCTGCAGGCGGCCATGGCCAAGGTCGTCGAGCTGGGCAAACCCAACCCGCTCCGCGAGGAACTCGAGCGAACCCTTCGCGAGATCCAGCTCGGGCGCTCGCGCGCCGAGGCGCTGCGCGAGCTGGGGAGACGCACGGGCTTGCCCGAACTCAACGCCGTCGCCGTGGCGATGGTCCAGGCCGAGACCATGGGGGCGAGCATCGCCCGCACCCTGCGGGTCCAGAGCGAGATCCTCCGGGAGACTCGCTGGCAGAAGGCGCAGGAGCGGGCCCAGGCAGCCACGCTCAAGCTGACCTTTCCGGTGGTGTTCCTGATCTTCCCGACCCTGTTCATCATCATCTTCGGCCCGCTGTTGCTCAGCCTCGTCCTGGGCCAGTGACGCTCACGATTCTCGCTCGGCCACCAGCAGGGGCGCCTGGGCCGGGCTCGTGGCCTCCAGGGCGATGAAGGGTTCCAGGATCTCGTAGCGGTGAGGCGTCTCGCGGGGCACCAGGTAGGAATCCCCCGGTCCCAGGTCGAGCGTCCCGCCCGGGTGGACGAGCCTCGCGTGTCCCGACAGGACGTATCCGACGGTCTCGTAGGGGCGCGTCGCCTCGGCCTTGGGCGTGTTGGCCGGGCTTTCGTCCCACATGCGCAGGCCCATCTGGCGCCCGCGGATCAGCAACGTCTCCCCGAGGCGTCCGGCAGGAGCCTCGGCGAGCGTCAGCTTGGCCGGACCGTGTGGGTGAATCATGAGCGTGTCCTCCGCATCCCGGGGATGGCGGGGTCACCATGCCATGTCGTGGACCCGAGGACCACGACCGGACAGAGGTTCCGGGTGTCAGGAACGGATCTGGTCCCGGAGTACCGGCAACTGGCGCCGCTGGTGAGGGGCCAGGTAGGAGCGCATCTTCTCTTCGATGAAGTACGGCGGACGGCGGTCGGCCAGCATGAGCACGCCGTCGAGGAGCATCCGGTAAAACTGGACCTTCGTCTCGGTCCGTCGGGTCAGCTTGACACTGATCGGCAGGAACACGAGGTTGGCCGCCACGACCCCGTAGAAGGTGGCCGTCATGGCGGTCGACATCGCCGGGGCGATGCCCGAGACGTTCTCCATGTGCCGCAGCATCTGGATGAGGCCGATGAGCGTCCCCACCAGGCCGAAGGCGGGCGCGATCAGCGCCAGGGTCTTGAAGATGCTGGCATCGATCTTCTCGCGCACGATCATGTTCCGGATCTGGGAGTCCATGATCTCCTCGATGTCGTCCCGGCGGAAGCCGCTCAGGAGCAACTCGAGTCCGTCCCTGGCGAAGCTGGGCGGGAGCATCTCGACGTCGCCCTCGATCGCCGAGAGGCCCTTCACGCGGATCTCCTCGGCCCAGGACGTGAAGAGGGCGATGTACTTCGCGTGCTCGTCGATGGGCATCCGGAAGATGACCCACATGCCCGTGAGCACCTGCCGGACCTCGGGCCAGCGATAGGCGACCAGGCCTGCGGCGATCGACCCGCCGACCACGATCGCGAGCGCCTGGGGATTGAGGAAGGCCAGCCAGTCCTGACCCTCGCGAAAGATCGCGAAGATGAACAGGATGAGGGCGACGAGGAAGCCGAGGATGGTCATGGAGCGGGGGGCCTTTTCATCGGTAGACCTTGATCACGACGCGCCGGTTGCGTGACTGGTTGTCCGGGAGCGCCTGTCCGGCCGGCGTGCGGTTCGGCACGCGAGGCAGGGTGTCGGCGAACCCGGAGGCCGCGAGCACGGCCGGATCGATGCCACGGGCGAGGAAAAACCGCACGACGTTCGTCGCCCGGGCCGTCGAGAGTTCCCAGTTGGAGGCATACCGCACCCCCGAGATGGGCACGTCGTCGGTGTGCCCTTCCACGAACAGCCGGTACCCGTCATGCGAGATCGCCTTCAGGGCGATCGCCACCTTCTCGAGGATGGGCAGGGCTCCGGGCTGGAGTTCGCCGTCGCCCTGCTCGAAAAAGACGCTCGAGCTGAACTCCAGCTTGATCCCCCGGCGGTCGGTCGCGATGTCGAGCTGGTTCTCGAAGTGGTTCTCGCGCGCGATCTGCCGCAACTTGGCCAGGACCTCGTCGAGTGGCTTGCGCCGCTCTTCCGTGGCCCCGGCTCCCTTGCGGAGCTGGTCGGTGATCTGTTCGAGCTTGACCGGGTCGATCTCCGAGATGCTGGCGAGGATGATGAAGATCGCCAGCAGCAGCGTGACCATGTCTGCGTACGTGATGAGCCAGATTTCCTTGTCTTCTGGCTCATCGTGCAGCAGCTCGGCGTCGGTGGGACGGTGCAAGGCTCATCCCTTCCGGGGGGCGGTGGCCAGTCCCGGCACCAGGCGCATGACGATACGGCGATTGCGGGCCTGGTTGGCGGCGATCGCCTTGCCCGTTGCGTCGCGGTTCGGCACGACCGGGAACAGGTCCGCATAGCCCGCGGCCTTCAGGCGCGTCTTCTCGACATCCTGGTCGATCAGGAAGCGGACGACGTTCGTCGCCCGGCGCGTGGACAGCTCCCAGTTCGAGGGAAACTCGAGGGTATGGATGGGCGAGTCGTCGGTGTGGCCCTCGATCTCGATGGTGTACCCCCGGTAATCGGGAGCCTTCAGTTCGCGGGCGAAGGCCTGGAAGGTGGACAGGATGCCGGCCTGGAGATCGGCTTTGCCGGTCTGGAACACGGCCTGGGAGGCGAACTCGATGACGACTCCCTGCTTGTCCTGCTTGACCGAGACCTCCTTCTCGAGGTTCTTTTCCGAGACGATCTCCTCCAGCTTCTCGGCGATCTGCTCGACGGGCTTGGCCGTCTCTTCGCCCTTGAACTGCTTGGACATCTTCGACTGGACCTGCTCGTAAGCAGACTGGTTGACCGTCGAGATCGAGATGATCAGGATGAACAGGGCCATCAGGTTGGTGATGGTGTCCGCGTAGGTGAGGAGCCACTGCTCGTCTTCCTTGAGCGCATGGCCTCCGCCGCCATGCGACTTGCCGAAGGGGCTGCGGTTCTGACCGATGGGATTGGCCATGGCGACCGCCTAGGTCCGCGCAGCGGGCTTGGCGGTGGCAACCGCGGCTGCCGACGGGCGCTCGTAACGATACGTGGGATCCACCAGGGCGTTGAGACGGTCCTGCACGTAGGAGGGGATCTTCCGTTCGGCGATGAGCACGATGCCCTCGAGCTGCATGTAGCGCCGGAACTTCTCGATCTCGAGCACCTGCTGGGTCTTGCTGGCCGCCGGCATGAAGAGCAGGCGGGCGAACAGGACGCCGTAGAGCGTCGCGAGCATCGACATGGCCATCGCGGGCCCGATGGCCGAGGGGTCCGAGCCCATGTTGCTCAGCATGATGACCAGACCCACGAGGGTCCCGATCATCCCGAAGGCCGGACCGTGGCCGCCCATCTGGTTGAGGATGTTGGCCGGCACCATCTGGCGGTTGTAGGTCGATTCGATCATGTCGCCCAGGAAGAGGCGCAGGTCATGCTCCTTGTAGCCGTTGAGCAGCAGTTCGAGGGCATATTTCAGGAAGGGATCCGGATCGCGCTTTGCGAGGTCGTCCTCGACGGCCGTCAGGCTGCGCTGGGCAAGGCTCGCCCATTCGACCATCATCCCGATGTCCTGCTGGAGCGTCGACGGGCCGATGGGTTGCTGCACGAAGATCTTTCCGATCCCGGATAGCGCCTTCACGACGTACCGCGTGCGGTAGCCGACGAGCGTCGTCGCCAGCGTGCCGCCGATGACGATCGCGAAGCTCTCGAGGTGGAAGAAGATGTGAAATTCCTTGGTGCTCGAGAAGACGGCCCAGATGCACAGCCCGAAGCCGGACAGCATGCCGGCCAGGGTCGACAGCGACACCATGGGGATCGCAGACTTCTTGCTCAATGGATCCTCCTACTTGAACGCCAGACCCACCGAGGCGTGGTACGTGAGCCCTCCCCACCCGGCGGTCTCGGACGCGAGACCCGTCGAGGTGGCGAACTTGACGGTGCGCGTGGGGAGGTACGTGGCCCCGATGTCCAGGAACATCTCGGGCTGGAACCGGATGAGGAAGCCGGCCTTGGCCGAGAACGAGTAGGCCAGTTCCTTCTCGAAGAAGAGCGTCTCACCGGGTCCTGCATAGAGGTTCAGGAAGCCCTCGTTGCGGTTCTCGGTGAAGATGGGGTCGAGCCGGAAGAAGAGCAGCGGCGAGAAGGTCACGCTCGGGAGCGAGGTTCCCCCGACCACGCCGCCCTGCTGGGCGAACTGGACGTCCAGCCCGAAGGCTGCGTTGGGGTTGAAGCTCCAGTTGCGCAGGCCCATCAGGCCGAGCGTCAGCCCCGAGGTGCTTTCCAGGGACGCACCGCCTGTCTCCGTGCTGGCGCGCTTCGTCGTGAACCCGTTGACGCCCGTGTAGAGGTAGAGGCCGTTGTCCCGCGTCCGCTTCTCGGCATCCCGTTGCTGACGCTCGGTTTCCTGGCGAAGGTTCTCTTCCTGACGCGCCTTCGCATCCTTCTCGGCACGGCTGAGGTCGAAGTTGTAGGCGAAGCGCTCCGTCCAGAGGATCTCGCCGTCCTTGCAGCGCACCAGCTTGGCGCCGACGATCACCATGCGGTCCTGGATCTGGGGGGCGAACATGAAGGCGGCATCGGCGCCGAGGCTCTCACCCATCGCGCGGAGCCGTTCGAGGGAGTCGAGGGTGTTCGAGATCGAGATGGCACCGCCCTGACGCTCCACGCGGATGGTCTTGGCCTCACGGGCCTCGATCAGCTTGAAGCGGCGCAGGGCCAGCAACTCCTCGCTCAGGCGGTTCTCGATGAGACCGTTGAGGGGATCGGTCTCCCCGCGCTTCCGCTCGTTGTACAGGAAGACCCGCACCACCGCGGGGTCGACGCGCGAGAGGTCGAGCGGCAGGGCCGGGATGACGTTGAGGATCGCTTGCGGATCGGCCAGGATCTCGTCGAGGCGGCCGGGCTGTTCGGCCAGGGCCGGTCGGTCCAGGCCGGGCGCCAGCGTGGCGACCGCGAGGGCGATGGCGAGGCGCGCCAGGTTGCGAGGCTTCATCGGGGTCCCCTAACGTCTCTTGAGCGGTGAACGGTCACGGCGATCCAGCCAGCCCAGGAATTCCCGGACCTCCTGGTTGCCCGGATCTCGGGCGAGCGCCCTCAGCCAGGCTTTCCTGGCACCGGCGACGTCGCCCATCACGTACAGGACGGAACCACGCTGGGCGTGCAGACGCGGATCCTCGTCGTGGTCCATCAGGGCCTCGTCGAGCAGGTCGAGCGCGTCCCGGTAGCGACCATCTGCGGCGAGGATCCGGGCCTTGCGTCGCAACGCCTCGATCGGATCGACGGCCGCGGGGGTCGCCCGGGGTTTCGGTGTCGGCTGGAGGATCGGGGCAGGCGACGGGACCCGGTCGAGGAGTTCCGGTGCGGGCTCGGGTGAGGGCAGTCCCGGACCCTCGGGGGCCGACGGGCTTGCCACCGCTGCGGGCTCCGGGGTCGGAGTGGCCGATGGAGTTGCCACCGGTGTGGGCTCCGGTGTGGGCTCCGGGGTCGGCTCTGCCGAAGGACTCGCGACCGGGACTGCCGCCGGGGTCGGCTCGGCCGAAGGACTCGGCTCGGTTGACGGTGAGGGCGTCGGGACAGGTGTCGGCGCGGGTGAGGGCGAGGCCTCTACCACGGGAAGTGGTGACGGTTCCACCGGCGGGGTGCTCGAGGGGACCGGTGATGGTTCCGCCGGCGGGGTGCTCGAGGGGACCGGTGC
>Ga0079301_1000756_pt1 | contig 15624 bp, 14 predicted proteins | sample Wag4_2014_7_11_3_FD_74797 | JGI IMG/M metagenome (GOLD analysis project Ga0079301, IMG submission 74797) | Fresh water mixed with fracking chemicals microbial communities from Ohio, USA - Utica-2 Time Series FC 2014_7_11 | ecosystem: Engineered > Industrial production > Chemical products > Input... | reverse complement strand
CCAGATGCAACGCGCGAAGAATTACTCGAAGCGTTGATGGAAAGAATTACTGGACCAGATTTCCCAACCGGCGGACAAATTGTTGGGCGTCGTGGAATTCAAGATGCGTATCGCACCGGTCGTGGCTCTGTCACCATGCGAGCCGTAACGGAAATTACTGAAGATAAGCGTGGTCGCACGATCATTGCGATAACACAATTGCCATACCAAGTTAATCCGGACAACTTACTGGAACGCATTGCAGAACTAGTTGAGCAAGGCAAAGTTGGTGGCATCGCTGACTTGGTCGACGAGAGCTCATCACGTACCGGAATGCGCATTGTTGTCGTGCTCAAGCGTGATGCAGTGCCAAAGGTTGTTCTAAACAACTTGTTTAAGTACACCCAACTGCAAGACAACTTCGGCGCAAACATGCTGGCCCTTGTTGACGGCGTACCTCGCACCTTGACTCTTGATGCGTTTGTATCCAACTGGATCGAACATCAAGTTGAAGTAATCCAGCGCCGCACCGCTTACCGCTTGCGAATTGCTGAAGAGCGCGTACATATTTTGATTGGCCTGCTAAAGGCAATTGATCGCATTGATGAAGTCATCGCTTTGATTCGCGCCTCGGAGTCAGCATCAGTTGCGCAAGCTGGCCTGATGAAACTTCTTGACATTGATGAAATTCAAGCGCAAGCGATTCTTGACATGCAGCTACGTAAACTTGCCGCTCTTGAGCGCAATGAACTACAAACTCAGCACGATAAATTGATGGCTGAAATTGCAGATTACAAAGATATTTTGTCGAATCTTGCCCGCCAGCGAAGCATCGTCAGTGAAGAACTTGCCGAAATAGTTAATAAGTTTGGCGATGAAAGACGCACCACAATTGTTGCCGACGAAAACGACGTAACTCACGAAGACTTGATTGCGGTGGAACCTATCGTGGTTACGCTTTCTGCGGATGGCTACATCAAGCGCACTAAAGCTGCGTTGTACCGTTCCCAAAAACGTGGCGGCCGTGGTGTCAAGGGCGCAGCGCTTAAGCAAGACGATGTGGTCACTAACTTCTTTGTGACCACAACGCATCACTGGATCTTGTTCTTTACCAATCGTGGTCGAGTATTCCGAGTCAAGGCTTATGAGTTAACCGATACTGGCCGTGACGCCCGGGGACAACACGTGGCGAACTTACTGTCGCTTGCTCCCGAAGAGCAGGTTGTCGAAGTCCAGGATCTTCGTGACTACAGTCAAGCTAAGTACCTAGTGCTTGCTACTCGAAACGGCGTAATCAAAAAGTCAAGATTGACGGATTACGATTCTTCGCGCAGCACTGGCTTGGTTGCGATTACATTACGTGACGAAGATGATGTAGTTTCCGCGCAACTGGTGAACGATGAAGACGATCTACTTCTAGTTTCAAAGATGGGCTATTCAGTTCGTTGCCATGCCGACGATGCGACACTTCGCCCAATGGGACGGACTGCAGGCGGCGTTATCGGAATTAGATTCAAGACCGATGACGATTACTTGCTAAAGATGGAAGTAGCTACCGCGGATTCATTCGTGGTAACTGTTACCGAAGGTGGCTGGGCTAAGCGCACTTCGATCGAAGAGTGGAATGCAAAGGGCCGTGGCACCCAGGGCGTTCGCGCTATGCGTCTCGTTGAGAAACGTGGCGGTTTAGCTGGCGCATTGATCTGTGCTGCCGACGATGAAATTTTCGCCATTGCAAGCAATGGTGTTGTTATCCGAACCCGGGTAGATGAAATTCGCGCAGCTGGACGTGACACCATGGGCGTTTCGTTTATGAAGGTTGGGGATGACGATCAAGTTGTTGCGGTCGCTCGAAGTAGCGCTGCGTCGATGGCTGCCCTAGACAACGTTGAAGTACCCGCTGAGGAATCTGCCGTAATCGAATCTGAAGAAGTAACTGAAGACATTGCCAACGATGGGGAAGAGGCATAAGTGTCTGATATCGATATCGACTTAAATGACGATCAACCAACAAAGCGAAACTTCTTTAAGAACCCCTTGAAGTCCGCAGAGCAATCTATTGCAACCCCAACACCGCAGGTACCGACAGCGCCAGCTCGTCAGGTAACACTTCACTTAACGCATATCGATCCTTGGTCGGCAGCAAAACGAGCATTTGTGCTGGGCGTTCTAATTGCAGGCGTGCTAATCGTTGCCACCATTGTGCTTTGGCTTACGCTCTCTGCTGCTGGAGTATTCGAAGCAGTCATCAACCTTTGGAGTGATGCATCAGGTAGTACCGGAACTGGAATCAGTTTTCTATCGCTTGGACGCTTACTTGGCTTGGTCATGGTAATTTCGGCAATCGAAATTGTGCTTTTGAGCGTACTTTCTACGCTTTTTGCAGTCCTTTACAACTTAAGCGTTGGATTCACCGGCGGCGTCGAGTACACCTTCACAGATCGGAGTTAATCGCTCATTTTGGGTGAACGCCCGCTTTGAGGTAACCTCTTAATTCATGCCTTGAAATAGGCAGATTTAGTAAGAAATTTAGAAATCGCAAGAAATCAGGGCCCATAGCTCAGCTTGGTTAGAGCGCTTCGCTGATAACGAAGAGGTCGGTGGTTCAAGTCCACCTGGGCCCACGCACGGTTGTTAAGTCTAGGAAGATAGGAAGCGTAATGAAAAAACTATTGTCACTAGCATTGCTAGCTGTTGCTGGTTACGTAATCTACCAACAGGCAGAAAACAGCAAAGCCGAGCAAGAATTGTGGACACAGGCTACTTCAGAGTAGATTCTGTTCTACGGTTTTACCGCCGGGGAATTAGCTCAATTGGTAGAGCACTGCCTTTGCAAGGCAGGGGTTAGGGGTTCGAGTCCCCTATTCTCCACAAGTTAAGCGGAGGTAGTTTTGCTACCTCCGCTTTGTTTGTGAACAAACATATTTGAAAGAACAACCATGAATGATCTGCGCAACGCATCACCACAAGTGAAGCGCTTTCTTGTCGGCGCGTTACTTAACTCTCTTGGTGGTGGATTAACCCTCCCAGTTCTAGTTATCTACCTAAATCAAGTTCGTGGAATTTCGCTAGCTGCTGCCTCACTAGTTTTATCTTGGATGGCAATCACCGGATTGGTTTACTCCCCGATCATTGGTCACTTAGTAGATAAGTTTGGGCCGCGACGAATCATGCTGGTCGCAATCTTGATTGAGGCCACTGCAACCCTGCTTTGGGTTTTTGTCACTGACTTACGTAGCGCATTGCTGGTTGGGGCGCTCGCATCACTAGGTCATTCCGCAATTTGGCCACCGCAAACAACAATGATGGCTCGAATGGTGAGCGAAGATTTTCGACCAAAGTTTTTCGGCCTTCAGTTCATGATGTTGAATTTGGGTTTAGGTTTAGGCGGGGTGTTCAGCTCGCTAATTGTTAACGTCGATGATCCAGCAAGTTTCACCAGACTTTATGTAATTGATTCGATTACGTTTTTGATTTATTTCGGATTCATTCTTTCGCTACGTGGTGTCGGTGGGCGGATCGAGAAAACAAAAGAAGAAATTGAGAACGATGGCGGCTATCGACAGATAGTTGCCGATCACAAATTCATGCGCCTAACCCTGGCTAAACTCTTAATGATCACTTTTGGGTATGCATCTTTAGAAGCCGGACTACCTGCGTTGCTAACTTTGTTTGGCGACTTGTCAGTAAAAGCACTCGGGCCAATTTGGGCAGTGAATACTGGCGTGATTGTTCTGGGACAAATTTTTGTAATCAATCGCCTCGAAGGCCGCAGCCGAATCAAGTTACTTTCTTTGGTCTCGTTTATCTGGGCTGGATCATGGTTGCTGATTGGATTTAGCGTTTCATTAGAGCCGACCGCAACATTTATTCTTGCTGCAATTGGCATCGGAATTTTTGCCCTCGGAGAAATGATCTGGTCTTCGGTTGGACCGACTTTAACTAACGAACTAGCACCAGAACATTTGCGCGGTCGCTACAACTCGGTAGATGGCTTGGTATGGGTTTTTGCTGGCGCCGCTGGACCAGCAATCTCAGGAATCATGTTGCAGTTCGAGTTGGTATTCGCGTGGATTGCGCTGATTGTGGTGGGCCAAGTATTTGGCGGATTGTTGGCTTTAAGACTTAAGCGAGTCCTGACGCCAAGCCAAGATGGCCTACTTGATGACCAGACATTGGCAGCTGCTGAAAAATAGTTGGCAAATACTTTTTGCACACAGGGTAAATCCCTCAAAATCCCTGATAAATAGGGATATCCACAGGCAAAACCTGGCTGTCCACACAAGATATCCCCAGGTAAATACCCATTGTTTCGGCGGTTTTCCCCAATTTGTCCACCTAGTTATCCACAGGGGTCATTGTTTCTGTCAGTCCTGACCCATATAGTCAAGAACAACTGGTTGAAACAACTGGATTTAACTTAGGCACGAAAAGGTGGATTACATGAGCGTCGCGGAATTTCCCCGCAATTATGAAGAAGATGGCGCATTAGTTCCACCACAAGATATCGTCGCTGAGCAATCAGTTCTTGGAGCGATGCTTCTTAGCAAAGATGCGATCGCCGAGGTCATCGAAAGTCTTCGCGAGATTGATTTTTACAAACCAGCGCACGCCACAATCTATGGCGCGATCCTAGACATCTATGGACGCGGTGAACCAGCTGATGCAATTACTGTCGCTAACTACTTAAGCAAATCTGGCGCACTTGGAAATGTTGGTGGCGCTGGCTACCTGCACACATTGGTTGCAAGTGTTCCTACTGCAGCCAACGGCGCCTACTACGCGCGCATTGTTACCGAACGTGCAATCCTGCGTCGACTTGTTGATGCCGGTACAAAGATCGCACAAATGGGTTACGCCGGAGATGCCGAAGTTGATCAGTTAGTTGATCGCGCCCAAGCCGAAGTTTACGAAGTAACCGGGCGCAGAACTTCAGAAGATTATGCACCACTTTCCGAAATCATGCCGCAGACTTTGTCTGAAATTGAAGCCATCGAAGGTAGAGGCGGACAACTAGTTGGAGTGCCAACTGGATTCCAACAACTCGATGACATCACGCACGGACTCCATGCTGGTCAATTAATTATTGTTGCTGCGCGTCCGGCAATCGGAAAGTCAACTTTAGCTTTAGATCTTGCGCGATCAGCAAGCATCAAGCACAACTTAACTTCAGCAATCTTTTCACTTGAAATGAGCCGCAACGAAATCGTAATGCGATTGCTTTCTGCCGAAGCGCAAGTTGGATTGAATCACATGCGCGCCGGCACACTAAGTGATGCCGACTGGGGCCGACTTGCTAACAAGATGGGACAAGTCAACGACGCACCGTTGTTCATCGATGATTCACCCAACATGACCATGATGGAAATTCGCGCGAAGGCTCGTCGACTAAAGCAACGTTTTGATCTAAAACTTTTAATCATCGATTACTTGCAACTTATGTCGTCAGGCAAGAAAGTTGAGAGCCGACAAGTTGAAGTTTCAGAGTTCTCACGTTCGCTAAAACTTCTTGCAAAAGAATTAGAGATCCCAGTCATTGCTATCAGCCAGTTGAACCGTGGCCCGGAACAACGTCAGGATAAGCGACCAATGCTCTCTGACCTTCGTGAATCTGGATCTCTTGAGCAAGACGCCGACATGGTTGTATTGCTTCACCGCGAAGACGTTTATGAAAGAGAATCACCGCGCGCTGGCGAAGCTGACTTTATTTTGGCAAAGCACCGCAATGGACCAACTGGAACCGTTACCGTTGCATTCCAAGGCCATTACAGCCGTTTTGTTGACATGGCTACTTCGTAACTTTTATCCGTTGTCTCTGAAAGAATGCGATCATGTCGAATAGATCAAGCCAAATAGATCGCACGCACCTAGAGTCGCTGCTAGAACGTGAACGAAAGACGTATCGAGATAACCACCAAAAATCTTTAGCGCTTTACAAGGACGCCAAAAACTTATTTGGCGGTGTACCAATGCCATGGATGAACAAATGGGTTGGTGGGTTCCCGCTTTATATGCAAGGTGCAAAAGGAAACATCATCACAGATGTTGATGGCAATGATTACATTGACTTTGCGCTAGGTGACACCGCTGCAATGACTGGACATTCACCGGATGCCAGCGTCAAGGCAATCATTGATCGCATGCAAGATCTGGGTGGAATCACTACCATGATGCCCACCGAAGACGCGCAATGGGTTGGAGCGGAGCTCACGCGTCGTTTTGGAGTTCCACTTTGGTCATTCACCGTCTCGGCAACTGACTCGAATCGATGGGCAATTCGGTTGGCAAGACTGGCAACCGGGAAAAGCAAAATTTTAGTTTTTTCATACTGCTATCACGGCTCCGTGGACGAAACATTTGGCGTATTGGACGAAGGCGGCAACGTCGTTTCAAGGCCAGGAAACGTTGCGCCACCTGTGCCAATCGACCAAACAACTCGAGTAGTTGAGTTCAATGATTTACCGGCGCTAGAAGCTGCACTAAAGCATGGTGATGTGGCTGCGATCTTGACTGAACCTGCACTAACAAATATTGGAATCGTATTACCAGAACCGGGTTTTCTCGAAGGCATGCGTGACCTTGCGACAAAATATGGTGCACTGTTAATGATCGATGAAACTCACACCATCTCTGCTGGCTACGGCGGTATGACTAGACGTGACAACCTCGATCCAGACATCTTCATCATTGGCAAAAGTATTGGTGCGGGAATTCCATCGGGTGCATATGGATTCAAGCAAGAGGTTGTTGATCTAATCAATTCACACACCGAAGCAGATCTGCTAGATGTTGGCGGCATTGGCGGCACACTTGCGGGAAACGCCTTGTCATTAGCAGCGATGCGAGCAACTCTGGGCGAAGTTTTAACTGAGCAAGCATTTGAACACATGATTCAACTAGCAACGCGCTACACCGATCAGGTAAACGCGGCACTTGATCAATACGGTGTACCTTGGTCGATTTCTCAACTAGGTGCTAGGGCCGAATACCGATTTACCTATCCGGCGCCTAAAACTGGAACTGAAGCGATGCATGCCGGAGATGACGAGTTAGATGAATTCATGCACTTGTATATGTGCAACCGTGGCGTACTCATGACACCGTTTCACAACATGGCTTTGATGTGTCCAACGACGACGCAGGAACAAGTTGACCAGCACGGAAATCTCTTTGCCCAGGCAATGTCAGAGCTAACTCAAGCGTGATTTTCGGGGTGTAAATCTCACTTAGAATTTCAACATGACGCTACGCCGCCGACTTCAAGTGTTTATTGCATTTTTTGCAGCGACAGTTTTAGGTGCGGCAATTTGGGAACGTTACGTTTACGCACGGGCTCGCGCCGAGATAGGCGATTCAATCGCGCAAGACATCCGACTAGATGAAGTCGCTGATCAACTCTCAACGGCATTAAGCGTTTCTATCCTCATCAGCCTTTTGCTCTTGGTCTTGGCTTGGATATTTTTAGATCGCTGGTTACTTGCCCCGCTTGATGAAATGCGCAGCGAGTTGCGCATGGTTGCAAGTGGCACCATCCACCAAGTTATTGAAGTATCGAATCCACCAGAAATTAAATTGGCTGCAGCCGATGCTGAGTCCATGCGACAAAACTTGGTAGCGCAAATCGATTTAGCACGCGCTGCTTGGCAAGGCCTTGAACAAGACGCGCCACTAGTTGCTTCGATGCGTAAAGCACTTTCGCCAACTGCGATTGACACAACAACTTTTGGACTTGATGTCGCAGGTCAGACAATGCCGGCCAGTGGCGCAATTGCCGGGGACTGGTGGGATGTAATCAGAACACCGAGAGGGATCGCACTTGCGATGGTGGATGTCACCGGACATGGCCCTGAGGCTGGCGTAGTGGGACTTCAGATAAAGGCAATCATGACTGCTGCTCTGTCTGCGGGGTTCGCGCCCAATTCAGTAATGGAAAGAGTTTCGGCCGGATTAGCGGACGTTGATGCGCTCTTGGCCACCGCCGTGATTTTAGAAATACCTAATGACATAAGTGAGCCAACGCAATGGGTAAACGCAGGACACCCAGCTGGCTATTGGATCGATGCAAACCATTTGATCACGACCCTTAATCCAACTGGCCCGATGCTGGCCGGATTTGGTGGCTCTTGGGAAAGTCAAGAGTTTTATTTTGGGCCAGGCGACCGCATCGTCTTGGCATCTGATGGGTTGCTAGAAACCCAAGACGAAAAGGGCGAAGAGTTTGGAACTCGAGGCCTGGTCACTTCGGTTATTTCTGGGGAACAATCACGTAACTCGTCCGAACTTACAAACCTGATCGTTTCTACAGCGCGACAAGATTCGGTTACTTGGAATCGCGACGATGTCTCAGTTGTTGTAATTACCCGTAGGCTCGGAGAATGAGCGAGTCAGGGAATCCACAGCTTCGGCCTGAAATGGCAAAGCTACCAACATACAAAGCTGGAAAAAAAGTAGATCCGATCAATGGTTTGACGGCCTACAAACTTTCGAGCAACGAGATTGCCCATTCACCGCTGCCAAGTGTTGTGGCTGCAATAGTCGATGCAGCCAGCGAAATAAATCGTTATCCAGACCCGTTTACAACCAATCTCAACCAAGCGCTTTCCGAAAAATTTTCAATCCCAGTTGAGCAAATTGCAACCGGCACAGGTTCAGTTGGAGTGTGCCAACAGATCATCCAGGCAGTTGCTGGAGCGGGCGACGAAGTTATTTATGCCTGGCGCTCGTTCGAGGCTTATCCGATCATCACGACAATTGCTGGAGCCGTAAGCGTTCAGGTGCCACTGACAACTGATGGCCAACATGATTTAGACGCGATGTTAAATGCGATCACGTCAAAGACTCGAGTTATTTTTGTCTGCACACCAAATAACCCAACTGGTGGAATTGTCACGCAACAACAAATCGACGAGTTCTTAGCAAAAGTTTCAAAAGATATCTTGGTTGTAATTGATGAAGCCTATGTTGAATTCAATCGCGACGAGAATGCAATTGATGGCATAGCAACAATGAAAGCAAATTCAAATGTTGGTGTGCTCCGAACATTTTCCAAAGCTTATGGACTCGCAGGCTTGCGAGTTGGGTACTTCATGGGACCGAAAAATGTCGCAGATGCGGTGCGCAAAACTGCTGTGCCATTTGGTGTTTCTAACATTGCCCAAGTTGCTGCAGTTGCATCTTTGGAACACGAAACCGAACTGTTCGAACGAGTTGATGAAGTAGTTTCGCAACGAAGTTGGTTTGAATCTGAACTAGCAAAACTTGGATTCAAACTTCCGCGGAGTCAAGCAAACTTTGTTTGGTTACCAATGGGTGATCGCACCGAAGAATTTGCCAAACGTAGTGAAGGAATTGCGGTCTCAATTCGTCCATTCCCAGGCGAAGGTGTTCGTATTAGCATCGGGGAGCGCCAAGCACTCGAAAGAGTTATTGAGCTTGCGAAAGAGTTTGTTTTTTAACAGACTCGACTGCGACAACAATTGCAACACTGACGATCACAATAAAACCACCAACCAAGATGTTGGTCGTTAAGGTCTCGTTGAAAATCACAATTCCTAGCGCAACTGCTACAACTGGATTCACATATGCATAGGTTGAAACCAAGGTGATCGGCGCATTCTCCAGCAACCAGGTATAGACGGTATATCCAATCAATGATCCAACGGTTACTAAATAGATCCAGCCACCCCAAGATCGGGCGCTGGCATCCATGAAATCCGCAATTGATTCTTGATTAATCATGCCTGCAATGAAGAGTGCCCCTGCAGCCCCTGCCATTTCATAAGTACTCAAAACCAGCGGATTACTTGGAGTTTCCATCCGGGGTGCAATGAATGAACCAAGCGACCAACATAAGTTGCCAAACAAGATGATGAACATCCAAAACGTCACACTGGCTCCGCCGGAATCTGGCCGAGCAATGGTCTGGCCTGGCAACATAATGATTCCAATTCCAATCAGACCAGCCACAATTCCCAATAACGATGAAAGCTTTGGACGATCCTTATCAAGTGTTCGAAATAGCGCAGTCCAAATTGGCATGGCAGCAACAATCAAAGAAGCGACACCGATTGGAACTATCTTTTCGGCAAGGGCCATAGTTCCTAATCCGGTGCCCAGCATTAGTGTTCCCAAGAAAACTGCGTTAGCAAACTCTTTGCGACTTAAGCGCAAGGCGTCCCAGCCACTACGTAATCCGATAAACAGGAATAAAGCCAAGCTAGCTGCAACGAATCTAAATGACATCGATAAAAGTGGCGGCATGGTTTCGATAGTGAATGCGATCGCTATGTAGGTAGTTCCCCATGCGATGTACATGATTCCTAAACCAATTGCAACCTTGGTCTTGATTGAACTACTCACAGGCACACACTATTGCGAAGAAGTTTAGACAACGGCTTTGGGTTCAGTTAAGTAAGGAAGGTTAAGCCAACGCGGATTTCACTGCAGCAGCAACTGCGCCACCATCGGCTCTGCCCGATACCTGCGGCGAAACAATTTTCATTACAGCGCCCATGGCACTTGGACCTGTCGATCCACTAGCAGCAACTTGCGCTACCGCATCCGAAATTATTTTGGCGAGGTCTTCATCAGAAAGGGCAGCTGGCAGGTATGCCTGAATGATTTCCAGTTCTGCTCGTTCTTTATCGGCAAGCTCGGGACGTTTTGCATCATCGTAAGCAGTCGCTGCTTCTTTGCGTTTTTTCGCCTCACGATTGAGAACCGTAATCATGTCTTGATCATCAAGAACTCGGGCTTCTTTGCCCGAAACCTCTTCGTTTGTAATCGCAGACAGCACCATACGTAAGGTGCCAGAGGTAAGCGAATCCTTTGCTCTAATCGCAGCAGTTAGATCAATGTGAATTTGCTCTTTAAGGTTTGTCATATCTATACCTTGTCAGACTGATAAGTGATATCGGACCATTGCCCTTAAGGCGTTACGGTTTCTGTAGAACTCGGAATTGGAACTGGGACTACAGATTCGCCGGGCACCGGAACGACTAACGCAGGATTTGGAATCGCTTTGCCCGTCAATGGGTCGATAATCATCGTTCCGTCCTCGAGCTCAGCTGCAAACTTCTCTTGAGCTTGCTCCGTTTCACAGGCAATCAATTCGATATCCAGCAGACCAGCGCAAGCATCTTTACTTGCCGTGATCTTGTTTCCAACGCCACCTGGATTAATGCCATATAAGGTTTTCAGATTCCACGGCGTTGCTGGAACATTCGCAAGAGCCCCGCGTAAGGCATCGCGCCAGATTGGGCCTGGCATGGTTGAGCCGAACACTTGACCGTAGTACTGACCATTGATGCGAACGTTTTTCATAGGATGCGTTTGTCCGCCGCGTGGATCGCCAACCCATACCGACGCTGCCATGTCTGGGGTGTACCCAACAAACCAGACAGCGGCAGAATTGTCTGTAGTTCCTGTCTTACCTGCTGCCGGACGATCAAAATACATAGCGCGTCCAGTTCTGCCACCTAACGGACCGCTGATGACACCCGCCAAGACCGCGGTTGTGCTGTCCGCAACTTCGACATCAATTTTTTGAATGCAGTTGGCGGCCGGAACCTCAAGCTCGTTGTTGTATCTATCCGTGACAGTCGAAATTGCAATTGAGTCACAGTGAAGCCCGTGTGCTGCAAACGTTGCCATGCCTTCGGTCAAGTCAAGAGTTGTAACGTCAAAGCAACCAAGCGTGAAGCATGGGTATCCAGCGAAGTCTTCACCGTTTCCTTGTTGCACTCCTGATGCCTTAGCAATTGCGAGTGGCTCACACAGTCCAATTTTTTCTTCGAGTCCAACGAAGTAAGTATTGACTGAGAATGCCGTGCCACTAAAGATGTCGAACGCACCAGAACCAGTTGAATTCCTAACTGGATAGGGAGCAAACTTTGCGCCAGTTCCACACTCTTTGAAATCTTTAAATTCTTTTTTCTGCGGAGCGTTTATAACTTTGAATGGATCCCAACCCAATTTGAAAGCAGCACCAATTGTGAAAGCCTTAAACGTTGAGCCAGCCTGAAATCCAACAGTTCCGTTAGCTGCTACTGGGACGTTGTAGTTAACCGTTGTGTAGCCGGCGCCGCTACGTCCCCATTTTCGATTCTGCGCCATCGCAGTAATTTCACCTGTGCCCGGGCGAATCATAGTGATTGCTGCGGCTTTACCACTTTCATCGTCAAACGGAATTTTTTCATCGACTGCTTTTTGTGAAGACATTTGAGCGTCACGGCTCAAAGTAGTTTTGATAGTGAGTCCACCGACGGCTAAAAGTCTTGCTCGTGCTTCTGGGGTTTCACCAAAGACTGGATCATTCATCAAAACTGTAAGTACGTAGTCGCAGAAGAAAGGCGCATAAGAATTCACACAACCGTTTGATAACTCTGCCGGCTTAAGGTCGGCTTCCACAGAAACAGATTTTGCTTGATCTGATTGCTCTTGAGTTATGTACCCAGCCTTAACCATTGCATTTAAGACTTCATCACGTCGATTTTGTGCCCGCTCCGGAAAACGAGTCGGGTCAAATCGTGATGGATTTTGAACCAAACCAGCCAGCGTAGCCGCTTCACTCAAAGTCAGTTCGCTAGCAGATTTTGAATAGTACCTTTGCGAGGCGATCTCAACCCCATATGAACCCGCACCAAAATATGCGATGTTTAAATAGCCCTCAAGAATTTCTTTTTTTGAAAGTTTGTTTTCAAGTCCAATTGCGTATCGCGCTTCGCGCAATTTTCTATTGATAGATACTGCAACCGCAGCTTCTTGCTCTTCTTTAGTTGTAGCTGCAGTCAATAAGATTTGCTTCACATACTGTTGAGTGATTGTCGAACCACCCTGGACTTGTCCACCCGCACCTGTCGAGATTGATGCCCGCAGAGTTCCCTTAAAGTCGATTCCGGCGTGGTTGAAAAACCGCTGATCCTCAATGGCAATCACTGCTTGTTGCATGATTGGGGAAATCTCTTCGATTGGGACTTCAATCCGGTTCTGGGCATATAAGACGGCCAGAATGTTGCCATCGGCATCAAGCAAAGTGTTTTGTTGGGGCAGGGGAACCTGGCTTAGATCGCTTGGCAAACTGCTAAACGCCTGGGCGCTATTTCGGGTTGCAAGGCCTACTCCGCCAACCACAGGAAGAACTACAAGAGCTCCAACCACACCTGCAAGTGCGACAAAAGTCGCCATTTTGGTCAAAAGACCAATCCGATCAAGACCGGTTTCCACAGGGTTGGTTTCCATAGTTACTCAATGGTAACTCTCGCTATGCCAGGTGCGAAACGAGGATATTTCAGAGGCAAAACAGTTGCTATTTCGCAGAAAAAAAATGGCCGTAGGTATTGACACGACCTACTGCCTACCCCAATAGTTAAGCAATTGATGTTTGCCTTAGCATTTTGCAAAAGGAATGCATCGATAGACGTTAATCCAAGTATGAGGGGATACAAATCGTCAATGTGGAATGCTGAATGGAGTCGCAGCGCAGCTTGCCGCGACACAGATCCGGATCTTTTATTCGTCCAAGGCGCAGCGCAAAACCGAGTGAAGGTAATTTGCGCTGGCTGCTCAGTTCGAACTGAGTGCCTCGCTGATGCACTAGACAACGAAATCGAATTCGGAGTTTGGGGCGGCATGACAGAGCGCGAACGTCGTGCACTTTTGCGCCGGCGTTCAAACGTCACGTCTTGGCGAGAACTGCTGATGAATGCTCGCAAGGATTACGACCTCCTTGACCCAGTAGCGTTCATCCGCGGCGCCTGAATTGCGACATTTTTACTAAGCCACTAACTGTCGTATGCTCAAGACATGACTAAGTGGGAATATCTGACCGCACCATTACTGGTTCACAACACCAAGGCCATCTTGGACAACTTCGGACTTGATGGCTGGGAACTTGTTGCCATCATTCCTGGAATGAATTCAGAAAATCTTGTTGCTTACTTCAAGCGACCAAAGGACATCTAGTCGCTGCTTAGGCGACCAAGAGATTAGGAAAGAACATGAGCGCAGTAGAAGATCGTTTGTCCGCATTAGGAATTACAGTTCCAGAAGTTGTTCCACCAGTAGCTTCCTACGTCCCAGCCTCACGCACGGGAAATTTGGTTTATACATCTGGACAGCTTCCATTCGTTGACGGTGTATTAATGGCAACTGGCTTGCTAGGTAAAGATGTTGACGAAGAAACTGCAGCTAAGTGTGCCGCGCAATGTGCAGTCAATGCCATCGCAGCAATCAAATCCCTGATTGGCGACTTAGATAAAGTTGTGCGTGTCGTAAAAGTTGTTGGCTTCGTTGCCAGCACTCCAGAATTTACAAAGCAGCCAGTTGTAATTAACGGGGCAAGTGATTTGTTCATTCAAGCTTTCGGTGATGCCGGCAAGCACGCTCGATCCGCAGTTGGCGTAGCGGCTTTGCCAGCTAACACTCCTGTTGAAGTAGAAGTCATCGTCGAAGTACGCGACTAAATTTAAATCCAGGTAGCAGAAAGGAAGCGGAAATGATCGATAGTAATTTACATAACACTCCGCTCTTTTCTGCTCTAGATGAAGAAGCTGCGGTTGCGTTACGGCAATCGATGGTTCCGCAAAGTGTTAAAAAAGGTCACACGCTTTTTGAAGAAGGCGAGCCAGGCGATCGGCTTTACGTAGTGACTGAAGGAAAAATCAAGTTAAGCCATGCATCAGGAGATGGCCGCGAATCTTTGCTTATGGTTTTAGGACCAGGCGATATGTTTGGCGAACTTTCCCTTTTTGATCCAGGACCAAGAACTGCAACAGCGTCTGCGGTAACTGATTCAAAAGTTCTTGGACTTGGAAATACTGATTTAAATCCTTGGCTAGCTGGACGACCAGAAGTTGCTAAGGCACTACTAAAAGCGCTCGCTCATCGATTACGTCGCACGAACGAAACCATGTCAGATTTAGTTTTTGCTGACGTTCCAGGTCGAGTGGCTAAAGCACTTTTGGAATTGGGCGAAAAGTTCGGCACAAAAACTGCTGATGGACTTTATGTGCACCATGACCTGACACAAGAAGAACTAGCACAACTAGTTGGGGCCTCGCGAGAAACTGTAAACAAAGCACTTGCTGACTTTGCCAGTCGTGGCTGGGTGAAATTAGAAACCCGATCTGTTGAAATTCTTGATGTCGAACGGTTATCAAAACGCGCTCGTTAATTCTTCATCTAGTCTTAAGTAATGTCCCCGCGCGAATCCAAAACCGCCTTAACGGCTCGCGCAATTGCGATTGATACCAAACTTTCCCAGATGTTTCCAGAAGCAAAATGCGAATTGGATTATGAAAACCCATTGCAGCTTCTTGTTGCCACAGTGTTGTCGGCTCAGTGCACAGACAAGCGCGTCAATATGGTTACGCCAGTTTTGTTTGACAAGTATCCAAGTGTTACGGATCTGGCTTCGGCTCCAATTGAAGACATTGAAGCAATCATTCGGTCAACTGGTTTTTATCACAATAAGGCCATGGCGATCAAAGGTCTCTCAGCAGCAATCATCGAGCGCTTCAACGGCGAAGTACCAAATACTTTAGATGAGTTAGTTACCTTGCCAGGAGCTGGACGAAAAACCGCAAACGTGGTTTTAGGAAATGCGTTTGGTGTTCCAGGTGTAACCGTTGATACGCATGTTGGTCG
>Ga0079301_1000753_pt1 | contig 15654 bp, 14 predicted proteins | sample Wag4_2014_7_11_3_FD_74797 | JGI IMG/M metagenome (GOLD analysis project Ga0079301, IMG submission 74797) | Fresh water mixed with fracking chemicals microbial communities from Ohio, USA - Utica-2 Time Series FC 2014_7_11 | ecosystem: Engineered > Industrial production > Chemical products > Input... | reverse complement strand
GGGGGGCGACAGGGGCGAACACCCGCGTTTGACCCCGGTTTGGGGGTGATGCCGCAGCCTCGCTCAAGTCCGGGCATGCGCCGTCCGATGGGCTTCAGGCGTGACCCGTCGTGGTCCCGGCGATCCGTTCCCGGCGATCCGGCGGGCGCGATCGGTGTGTCCGGAGGAAGTCCCCATGTCAGACAAGAACGCGTCAGACAAGAAGTCCGAAGCGAAGCCCGAGGCCAAGGCCGAGGGTGGCGAGGGCGCGCCCAAGAAGAAGGGCGGGCTCAAGTTCGCGCTCATCACCGTCGCGCTGCTCGCGATCGAGGGTGGCGTGCTCTTCGCCGTCTTCTCCATGGGAGGCCCCAAGGACGCCCAGGCGACCCACGCCGAGGAGGCGGAGAAGCCTGCCGACCCCGGCGAGGACTCCTGCGAGGTGCCCGTCTACAGCGGCGCCCTCTACAACAACCACACCGGTATCAACTACGCGTTCAAGGTCGATGTCGTCGTCACCACCAAGGCGAAGCACCGCGACGCCATGACGAAGAAGATCGAGGACAGCAAGAACGCCCTCAAGGCCGAGATCGCCGGTCTCTGGCGCAAGGCCGACTCGAACGACCTGTCCGACCCGCTGTACGAGGCGCTCCGCCGCCGCATCGAGGCCGCGCTCATGGAGCGCCTGAACCCGAAGGACGGCGACACCAAGGACGCCGACCCCCCGAAGATCACCTCGGCGGTCGTGAACTCGACCCCGCCGGTCCGCGCCGAGCGCTGACCGCACCAAGCCACAAGATTCTCGATCGCCGCCCCGTGAACCGGGGCGGTGGTCGTTTGGGGGAGGGCGGCGGCGCGCAGGATCTGCGCCTGAAAGGCCGAAGGTGCGGCCATGATTCTCTACAGGCGCAAGCCTTGCGCGACCGATCAAGTCGCGTCCGAGATGCTCGCGGGGCAGGATGCCCTTCGTCTCGGACGGTCAGCAGGCATCAGGCGGAGCCTGAGGAAAGCCGAACCATGGCAGACACCACCAACACCACGGCCGCCGGCGGACCCTCTCCGGTCGGGCTTCCCGACTTCGGCGGTTCCGCAAGCGGCGGCGCCGCGGGCGCGATCGGCATGCTGTCCGATGTGTCGCTGCAGGTCCGCATCGAGCTCGGCCGCACCAAGATGCTGGTCGAGGACGTGCTCCGCCTCAACCCCGACTCGGTGGTGGAGCTCGACAAGGCCGCCGGCGACCCCGTCGACATCTATGTGAACGGCCGCCGCATCGCGCGCGGCGAGGTGCTCGTGCTCAACGAGAACTTCTGCGTACGCGTGAGCGAGATCATCGAGCCGCTCGAGGGCTGATTCCTGCGCGGGATGAATGGATGATTGGTGGGACGCCCGGCGGAGCCGGGCTTGATGGCCAGGATGGCTCATGCGGAACCAGCGCGACACCCTTTCCCTGAACGTCTCCCGCGGCGTGCGTGCCGCGACGACCTCCGTGACCTGCGCCGTGCTGCTCGGCGCCACGCTCGCGTTCGCGGGCGGCGCGGCGGCGGCGATGCCGGTGCAAGACCGCCCGCTGTTCCGCAACGGATCGGCCCCCGCGCCCGCGCACTCGGCCGCGATCGGGCTCGGCGCAGGCAGCGCCGCGGCAGCGAATGCCTCCGCCGATGCCTCCGCCGCGGACCCGAAGTCGCTCGCCGCCGGCGGATCGTCGTCCTTCGCCAAGGAACTGCTCCCGACCGGTGCCGCGCTCGGCGCGACGCTCCTCGCGATCGTGCTCGCCCGCAGCGCCGTCAAGCGTTTCGGCGGCAAGCTCGTGGGTGCGGGCCGGCCGCAGGGCGTCGTCGAGGTCCTCGCCCGCTACCCGGTCGCGCGCGGGCAGCACATCGTGCTCCTCAAGGTCGGACGCCGCGTGATCGTCACCCATCAGGGCGCGCAGGGCATGAAGACGCTCAGCGAGTTCTCCGGCGAGGCCGAGGTCGCGGACCTCATCGGCCGCTGCGAGGCCGGCGCGCGCGCGTCGTCGCCGTTCTCGTTCGATGCGCTGCTGCGGCAGTCCGGCACGTCGATCGACGCCGATGAAGGCCGGGCCGAGCGGCTCGTTGCGGGCGCCGCGAAGCCAGCCGCTTCTGCCGCCGCCCGCGGCCGCCGCCTCGACCCGCGCGACGCGCTGCCCGAACTCATGCGCGACGCCGAGATCGAGACCGTCGACCTCACCCGCGGCCGCCGCCACGGGGGCGCGCGATGATGACCGCGCTGCTCGCACAGGCCGTCGACGCCACCGCCAACGCGGCGCAGTCGCTCGACACCCTCAACCCGATCGGCGTGCTCGAGGATGCCTCGCGAAACGTCCCCGGCTTCGAGGGCGGCCTGAGCTCGGCGCTCAACATCATCATCCTGCTGACGATCCTCACGGTCGCGCCCGCGATCCTGATCCTCTGCACCAGCTTCACCCGGATGGTGATCGTGCTCGGCCTGCTCCGCCAGGCGCTCGGCACGCAGACGCTGCCGCCGTCGCAGGTGATCGTCGGCCTCTCGGTCATGCTCACCGCGGTCGCGATGGGCGGGACCTTCGAGCGCATGTGGAACGAGGGCCTCGGCCCCTACGCGCGCGGCGAGCAGAAGGACCAGCTCGTCGCCTGGGACGGCGCCAAGAAGCCGCTGCGCGAGTTCATGATCGCGCAGATCGAGGCGACCGGGAACACCCCGACCGTGCTGATGATCCTCGAGCACCGCGGCGTCGACACCAGCGAGCCCGAGCGGCTCTCGTGGGAGAAGGACGTCGACATGCTCACGCTGGTCCCGAGCTTCGTGATCAGCGAGCTCAAGACCGCGTTCATGATCGGATTCCGCATCTACCTGCCGTTCCTCGTGATCGACATGGTGATCTCGAGCCTGCTGGTGTCGATGGGCATGATGATGCTCCCGCCGGTGCTGGTGTCGCTGCCGTTCAAGCTCCTGCTCTTCGTGCTCGTCGACGGCTGGACGCTCGTCGCGGGCGGTCTGCTCACCGGCGTGATGGCGCCGCTCGGAGGTCCGTGATGGATGGCGAGTCGCTCGACATCGTGCGCGAGGCGTTCCTGCTGATGCTGACCGTGTCGGCGCCGATCCTGGCCGTCGGCCTGGTGGTCGGCCTCGTGGTGAGCATCGTGCAGGCGGTCACCCAGATCCAGGAGCAGACCCTGGTGTTCGTGCCCAAGATCGTCGCGATGGTCGCGACGACGGTGCTGCTCCTCTCGTGGATCACCATGAAGATCATGGAGTTCTCGGTGGAGATGTTCTCCTGGTCGCCCGCCACCGGAGCCTGAGCCAACGATGAACGCCGTCGAGACCCTCTCGCAGCACCTCGTGCCCGCCGCCATGGTGGTCGCGCGGGTGGCGGGTCTCGCGATCCAGGGGCCGGTGCTGTCGTCGCCGGCGATCCCGATGCGCATCAAGGCGCTGCTGGTGGTCTCGCTCGGCCTCGCGGTCTATCCGTCGGTGGCGGCGGGGGCCGACCTGCCCTCCGGCATCCCGATGGCCGCGGCGGCGCCGCTGGTCGCGCTCGAGCTTGCGATCGGCGCGTTCATCGGGTTCATGGCGTCGATGCCGCTGCTCGCGGCGCAGTTCGGCGGCCTCGCGATGGGCCAGCAGATCGGCCTCGGCTTCGCGCGCTTCTACAACCCGGCGATCGGCGACGAGTCCGATGCGCTCGAGCAGATCCTGTACTTCCTCGCGCTCGCGACCTTCATCGCGCTCGGCGGCATCGAGTCGATGTTCTCCTGCGTGGTCGCGAGCTTCGCCACGCTGCCGGCGGGCGCGGTGCCCGCGATGTTCATGCCCGGCGCCGACGTGTCGCCGATCGCGGTCTTCACCGGCGCGCTCACCGCCTCCTTCGAGCTCGGCCTGCGCGTTGCCGCGCCGCTGCTCGCCATCGTCTGCCTCGAGACCGTCGTGATGGGCTACCTCTCCAAGACGGTGCCCCAGCTCAACGTGCTCTCGATCGGCTTCCCCGTCCGCATCATCCTCGGCCTGGCCGTCATCGTCGCGTCGCTCGCGGCGATCGACGAGGCGCTCGTCGATGGAACCGCCGGCGCGCTCGAGGAACTCCTCGTGGCGAGCGGTGCGGCGAACCCGAGCGCGGGCTGAGGAGGCGCGATGGCGGACGATCTCGGCGAACGCACGGAGGACGCGACCCCCAAGCGCCGGCGCGAGGCGCGCGAGGAGGGCAACATCGCCCGCTCGCAGGACGCGTCGAGCGCGATCCTGCTCCTCGGCGGCATGCTGGTGCTCGCCTCGGGCCTCAAGCCGCTGCTCGGATCGCTCGCCTCGATCCTCGGGAAGACGCTCGGCGGCGACAACATGCAGGCGCTCCACGCCGACGACGTCGCGGCGGTCATCGCGCCGACCGTGACCGAGGCCGTGATCGCGACCGCGCCGATCGTGCTCGGGGCGACGGCGGTGGCGGTGCTCGCGCACCTCTGGCAGGTCGGGTTCCTGGTGACGGGCAAGGCGCTCACCCCCAAGTTCGAGCGGCTCGACCCGATCAAGGGCTTCGGCCGCATCTTCGGGGCGCAGGGCGCGATCAAGACCGCGATGGACCTCCTCAAGTTCGCGGCGGTCGGCTGGATCGCCTGGTCGCTCGGCGCGTCGCTGCTGCCGGAGATCGCGTCGCTGCCGGCGCTCGGCGTGGTGGCGGGCTTCCACAAGATCGGCTCGATCGGACTCGACCTCGCGCTGCAGGCCGGCGCGGTGCTCCTCGTGCTCGGCCTCGCCGACTACGGCGTCCAGCGCTTCAAGCACGAGCGCGACCTGCGCATGACCAAGCAGCAGGTGAAGGACGAGTGGAAGGAGAGCGAGGGCGACCCGAAGGTCAAGCAGCGCCGCATGCAGATCGCGCGCCAGATCGCGATGCAGCGGCTCCAGACCGCGGTGCCCAAGGCCGATGTGATCGTGACCAACCCCGAGCACATCTCGGTGGCGATCCAGTACGACGCCGACACCATGAACGCGCCGCGCATCGTCGCGATGGGCGCCGACCAGGTCGCGTTCCGCATCCGGCAGATCGCCAACAAGCACGGCATCCCGATCGTCGAGCGCAAGCCGCTCGCGCGGGCCCTGTACGCACATGCGAAGGTCGGGCAGGAGATCCCGGCCGACCACTACAAGGCCGTCGCCGAGATCCTGGCGTACGTCTACCGACTGAAGGGCAAGGCCGTCGCCTAGCGCGCACGCCCGCCGCCCGACCGGCGCGCGCCGCGACCACCCGCGGCGCGCCGACGGAAACCTGAGAGAACGCGAGCATCCACATGGCAGCACCCACCGCAGACAACGACGGCATCCCCGCGATCTTCCACGCGATCGCGAAGCACCGGCACCTGATCGTGCCCGTGTCGTTCCTCGCGCTGGTCGGCGTGCTCGTCGTGCCGCTGCCGTCGGCGGTGCTCGACCTGCTGCTCTGCCTCAACATCGCGATCGGCGCGATCGTGCTGATGACCACGATCTACATGCGCAAGCCGCTCGACTTCAGCGTGTTCCCCGCGCTGCTGCTCGGCACCACGCTCTTCCGCCTCGTGCTCAACGTCGCCTCGACGCGACTCATCCTCTCGATCGAGTCGAAGGACCCCGCGACCGCGACCGCCGCCGCCGGCCACGTGATCGAGGCGTTCGCCAACTTCGTCGCCGGCTCGAACGCGGTGGTGGGCGCGATCATCTTCATCATCCTGGTGATCGTGCAGTTCGTGGTGATCACCAAGGGCGCCACCCGCATGTCCGAGGTCGCCGCGCGGTTCACCCTCGACGCGATGCCGGGCAAGCAGATGGCGATCGACGCCGACCTCTCCGCGGGCACGATCGACGAGAAGACCGCCCGCGACCGCCGCGACGAGATCTCGCGCGAGGCCGACTTCTACGGCGCGATGGACGGTGCCTCGAAGTTCGTCCGCGGCGACGCGATCGCCGGCATCATCATCACGCTGATCAACGTCGTCGGCGGCTTCGCCATCGCCAAGTTCCAGCTCGGCTGGGACGCGGTCGACGCGATGAAGACCTTCATGCTGCTGACGATCGGCGACGGCCTGGTCTCGCAGCTGCCGGCGTTCCTGGTCGCGATCGCCTCCGGTCTCATCGTGGCCCGCGCCGGCGGCGGCAAGACGGTCGGCGAGGAGATCCCCAACCAGCTCGCCTCGCAGCCGATGGCGCTGTACCTGATCGGCGGGTTCCTGATCCTCCTGTCGTTCACGCCGCTGCCGACCGTGCCGCTCATGGGCGCCGGCCTGATGCTCGGCGGCACCGCCTACGCGATCCAGTGGAAGGCCAAGAAGGAGGGTGCGTCCGCCGAGGTCCGCGCCCGCGCCGAGGCCGCGCGCAAGCCGGTCGAGCCGCCCAAGGTCGAGGAGCTCCTCACGGTCGACACCCTCGAGCTCGAGATCGGCTACGCGGTGGTGGGGCTGGTCGATGCCGCGCGCGGCGGCGACCTGCTCGAGCGCATCGCCGGCATCCGCCGCCACCTCGCGGTCGAGCTCGGCCTCGTCATGCCCTCGGTGCGCATCCGCGACAACATGCAGCTCGACGCGAACGAGTACCGGGTCAAGATCCGCGGCGCGGTCATCGCGAGCGGCAAGGTGTACCCCGAGCTGCTCATGGCGATGGACTCGGGCCTCGCCCACGGCCGGCTGGACGGCATCGCGACCAAGGAGCCGGCCTTCGGCCTCGACGCCATCTGGATCGCCCGCGGCCTGCGCGAGCGGGCGGAGAACGCGAACTGGACCGTGGTCGACGCCACCAGCGTCCTCGCGACCCACCTGTCGGAGGTCGTCCGCAGCCACGCCGACGAGCTGCTCACCCGCGAGGAGGTCGCCAACCTCCTCACCCAGCTCAAGCAGAAGACCCCGAAGCTCGTCGAGGAGATCGTCCCGTCGCTGGTCAAGCCGAGCGACCTCCAGAAGATCCTCCAGGCCCTGCTGCGCGAGCGGGTGGCGATCCGCGACCTCGAGACCATCCTCGAGACCCTCGCCGAGTGGATCCCGCACACCAAGGACCACGACGTCCTGGTCGAGTACGTCCGCAACGGGCTGCGGCGCTCGATCTGCATGCAGTACAGCGAGACCGACGAGCGCGGCCGGCCGCGGCTCCGCTGCGTGACCATGGATCCGGCGCTCGAGGACACGATCTCCGGGTACATCGACCGCAGCGCCTCGGGCACGACCTTCACCATCCCGCCGCAGCTGGCGACCCGCATCGCCCGGTCGGTCGCGGAGACGGCGCGGCCCCTCGCCGACCTCGGTCGGCCGGTGGTGGTGCTCGCTTCGCCGTCGGTCCGGGCGCAGGTCCGGCAGATCCTCGAACCGCACATTGCGGGCGTTGCCGTCCTCGGGTACAACGAAGTGGTTCGCGGCACCGACCTCGAGAGCGTTGGGCTCGTGCAGCTGTCGGCTTCGGCGACGCATCACCATGCGTCCGCTGGAGTTGGCTGAGGCCGACCCTTCGATCGAAACGACGGCCGCCGCGGATGATTTTGTCCGCGGCGGCGCGATCGTTGGCAGGATGCCCTCGGCTCGCACGCAGGTGAGTGCTTGATGACGGTGGTCGCACGCTCGGTGCGCAACCACGAGGAGTCCGTTCGCCACGCGGCCGCGCGCCGCCGGAGCGGAAGACACGCGATCGAATGCCACGCGACTGGATGCCAGGAGGGCCACCCGTGAAACTCAAGACCTATCAAGCCTGGACCATGGGAGAAGCGCTTGCGTTCGTGAAGACGGACCTCGGCGCGGATGCGGTCATCCTCCACACGCGCACCTTCGAGCGCGGCGGGTTCTTCGGGATCGGCAAGCGATCGGTCGTCGAGATCACCGCGGCGCGCGCGCAGGACATGCCCCGCATCGAGGTGCGCGGGCGCGGCGCGGGCGCTGCTGGACAGGCAGCTGCGACCGCGGCGGCTGGCGCAGGCAACGCGTCGAGCGCGGGCCGCTCGGGCGACGCGCTGCGCATGTCGGCGGCGACCCGCGCGTACGGCGCGCAGACGCGGAGTGGCGACGACGCGGCTGCGGTTGGCGCGCGATCGAGCGAAGCGGGGCGTCCGTTTGACGCAGGCCGCCCCGTGGATGCGGGGCGCCCGTTGGATGCGGGTCGCCCTTTGGATATGGAGTCCGAGCGCGAGAAGACGCGCCGGCTCGCGCAGGCGATGGCGATCTCGCTCGAGCGTCAGGCCGGCGAGCGCGGAAGCGCCACGCGCAACGAGGACGCCGTCCGTGATGCAGCGATGTCGGCGGCGCGGTCCGCGCCCGCGGCGCCCGCGAGGTCGGAGACCACGCCGATCGACGGGCCGGCGCAGCGCTTCGTGATCGTTCCCGAGGCCGGTGGCGCCTCGCGCCTGACCGCGGCGGTGGTGCGCGTGCCGGACGGCGCGGGCGTCAACGCGCCGAACAGCGGTGCCGGGCAGTCGGGCATTGCCGCACCCGCCGCGTCGATCTCGCCGACCCACTCGAGCGTCGATGTCGTGCGCGCGATCGTCGAGTCGAAGCCGAACGCCGGCGACGGCGAGCTGGACGCGATCTCCGATTTCGTCGGCCGCGTGCTGAAGCGGGGCGGTTCCGACGCCGGGACCGCCGCGGCGAACGTTGCCGCGACGACCTCCGCTGGGGCCGCTGCCGCGGCCGGCACGACCGCATCGTCCCTCTCGCTGCCTGCGACGCCGGCGCCCGCGCGACCCGGCCCGCTCGGCGCCGTGCACGCGCACCTGCTCGAGCAGGAGGTTGGCGCGGAGCTCGCCGACCGCATCATGAACCACATCGCGCGCCAGTTCGGCGCGGTCCCGCAGCCGAGCGAGCCGCCGACCGAGGCCGATGTGCGCCGCGCGGTCGAGCAGCGCCTCGTCGCGCTGCTGCCCGATGATGCCGGCGACGCCTTCGATGTGCAGCTCGGCCGCCACGGCCCGCGCCGGATCGCCTTCGTCGGCCCGACCGGCGTCGGCAAGACCACCACGCTCGCCAAGATCGCGGCGCAGCTCAAGCTCAAGCGCGGGCTGCGCGTCGGCATCGTCGCGGCCGACACCTACCGCATCGCCGCGGTCGACCAGCTCCGGACCTACGCCGAGATCCTCGGCCTGCCCGTCGAGATCGCCTCGAGCCCGAAGGACGCGGCACGCGCGTGCGCGAGCCTGTCCGACGTCGACGTCATCCTGATCGACACCGCGGGACGCAGCCAGAACGACCACATGAAGATCTCCGAGCTGCGCGCGTTCCTCGGCTCGGCGCAGCCGGACGAGACGCACCTCGTGCTCTCGGCGACCGCGGGATTCCGCACGCTGTCGCGCGAGGCGGAGGCGTTCGGCCCGCTCGGCGTCGATCGCCTCGTGCTCACCAAGCTCGACGAGGCGGCGGCCTTCGGCGCGCTCGTCACGCTCGTCGAGCGGCTCGGCAAGCGGGTCAGCTTCTTCACGCAGGGCCAGGAAGTTCCGGATCACATCGAGCTCGGGCGCAACCGCCGGCTGGCCGCGCTCGTCATGGGGAGCGAGGTCCGCTGATGCACGACCGCACACCGTCACCCGATCAGGCAGAGCGACTCCGCAAGCTGGTGATTCCGCCGCGGAACACGCCGATGGCGCCGGCGCCGGCCTCTGCGCCCGCAGCCAACACCGCGGGCGGCGCAGCGCCTGCATCTTCGTCGCCGACCGCCACCGCCGGCCTCAGCGTGAGCCCGGTCAGCGCCCCCGAGCGCACCCGCTCCACGCGCATCGCGCGCGCGATCGCCGTGTCGTCCGGCAAGGGCGGCGTCGGCAAGACGAACCTCGCGGTCAACCTCGCGGCGGCGTTCGCGGCGCGGGGGCAGCGCGTGGTCCTGCTCGACGCCGATCTCGGCCTCGCCAACGCCGACGTCCTCTGCGGCCTCACGCCGCGCGCGACGCTCGAGGATGTGGTGAGCGGCGAGCGCACCCTCGAGGAGGTCATGATGGTGGCGCCCGGCGGGTTCCGCCTCGTGCCCGGCGCGTCGGGCGTGTCGCGGCTCGCCGACATGGGCCAGATGCAGCGGCGCAACGTGCTCGACCAGCTGCTCGCGCTCGAGCGCACCACCGACCTGCTCATCGTCGACACCGGCGCCGGCATCGGCGCGAACTCGATGGCGTTCGCTGCGGCGGCGCACTCGATCCTGGTCACCGTCACGCCCGAGCCGACCGCGATCGCCGACGCCTACGGGGCGATCAAGACGCTGGTCGCGCGCGGATGCCGCGACGGGCTCAACCTCGTGGTCAACATGGCCGCCAGCGAGGACGAGGGCAGGGCGGTCCACGCCCGCATCGATCGCGTGGCGCGCGCGTTCCTCAGCACTCCGGTCCGCTACGCGGGCTCGATCCCGCTCGATCCGACGGTGCCCGCGGCGGTCCGGCGCCGCACGCCGGTCACGGTCGCCGCGCCCGAGGCCGCGGCATCGCTTGCCATCCGGCAGCTCGCGCGCGTGCTCTCCGGCGAAAGCGAGACGGTGCATCGAGCCGATCAACGCAAGGGCTTCCTCGCCCGGCTCGCGGCGCTGGTCACGCCGCGTTGATGGCGGTCGGCCTGCATCCGCGGGCTCGCCGAATGAACGGCGTCGGTCGTGAGTCCTCCGAGACCGGTTGATCCATGGCGAAGGTCAAGCACCAGATCCCGATTCCCCAGGCCGCCGCGGCGTGCACCGCGTTTGCGGCGTTCAGCGTGTCGATCCTGGTCGGCATCGCGAGCGACAACCCCGTGGCCACGGTGCTGTCGCGCGCGCTGTTCGCGATGGTGGCTGGCTTCGCCGGTGGATTCCTCGTGGGGCTCGTGTGCGATTGGCTGGTGCGGGAGGAGATCACGCGCGTCGAGAAAGGCATGGCGGAGGATTCCGCAGCCTCGGAAGTCGGTCTGGATGGCCTCACCGGCGTCGATGTGATCGAAGAAGACGACGCCTCGGTGGCGGAACCCTCGTCGCAATCGGAAAGTTCCGATGCGGTAGGACGCCGTCGAGAAAAGAGCGCGGCCTGACCCGAAAGGCCCTTGCGCGTTCTGGATTCTCGTTATACTGACGTCGTGAAAGTGGACAAGGATGTCCAACGATCACGACGCGCGCCATGCGCGGCCCGCCGAGAAACATCGGCCGAGCCCCGCAAAAACGCGCGGATCTGCGTCGGAAGTCACGGCCTGGCCGAGGCATCCGCGTCGATCGAAGGGCGCACGCTTCGTGTGCCCGTGCGAACGGATCTCGCTCCTGCGCCGCCATCGCGGCGTCCTGCGGTTCTCTTCGTCACGGGGTCACGAAACGAGTGCACTGGCGGTCCGTCTGGAGAACGGTCCGCCGGAGGTGGTCCCGTTCGGCGCATTCCCCGCGCCGGTCGGGAGAGGTGAGCGGGTCCGAAGGCGGACGGTCGTCGGTGGAACATCCACCTCGCCGCGCGCGCTCGGACTCCGAAAACTGAGGACGAATGGTCAAGGAGCCGACCGAATGTCCAGGACTGCACGAGAGACCCAAACCGTTCTGAAGTCGTCGTCCGTTTCCAAGGCCGGCGCGAGCAGTGGCAAGTCCACCGCCGCGCTTGCCGCAGCAACCCCCAATCCAACCAGCCGAACCCCCGTCGCGAAGAAGTCCCGCGGCGCGGTCGCGCTCGCCGAGAGTCCGCGCCAGCGCGGTCGCGCGTCGGCCTCGACGATCGAGGTGACGTCCGTCGCGCCGGCGTCGATGAAGGCCGCGGCCAAGCCCGCGTCGAAGCTCCCGGCCAGCGCGCCCGCGAAGGCCGCGCCGAAGGTTGCGTCGAAGCCGCTCCCCGCCGTGAAGCCCGTCGCCAAGCGCGCGGTCGACGCGGTCGAGACCGCCCCGGCGCCGCGCTCCAAGACCGTGGCGCGCGCCCCGCGCACGGTGGTCAAGGCGACCGCCGCCGACGCCGCCGCGACCCGCGCTGCGAAGGCTCCGCCGAAGCCGCTCACGCTCGCAGAGCGCCCGATCGACCAGGTCTGGCGCGAGTACCGCGTGAGCCCGACCGAGGAGGTCCGCAACTTCCTCATCGGCCGCCACCTCGACCTCGTCGCCTACGCAGCCGAGCGTCTCCACAAGCGCCTGCCGAGCGAGGTCGAGATCAACGACCTCAAGAGCGCGGGCGCCTTCGGCCTCATGGACGCGGTCGAGTCGTTCGACCCGGACCGCGGCGTGAAGTTCGAGACCTACTGCACGCAGCGCATCCGCGGCGCGATGTTCGACGAGCTCCGCTCGATGGACTGGGTGCCGCGTCTCGTGCGCAGCCGCACCGCGAAGGTCGAGAAGGTCCGCAAGTCGATCGAGATGGAGACCGGCGCCCGTCCGACCGAGGACGAGGTCGCCGCGCGCCTCAACGTCTCGGGCGACGAGTTCGAGAAGCTCCAGAAGGACTCGCGTCCGATCTCGATGGTGAGCCTCACCCGCAAGTGCTTCGAGACCGACAGCTCGAAGGACGTGCGCGAGATCGACGTCGTCGAGGACGGCCGCCAGGAGAACCCGCTGCAGGCCGTGCAGAAGCTCGACCTCCAGCAGCTCATCACCAAGGGCCTCTCGCGCGCCGAGCGCCTCATCGTCATCCTCTACTACTACGAGGAGATGACCATGAAGGAGATCGGCTCGACGCTCGACCTCAGCGAGTCGCGCGTCAGCCAGATGCACTCGTCGATCCTCGCGCGCCTCAAGGCGCAGATGCAGCACCGCGAGCTTCCCGATGGCGCGCCGCGTGGCGTGATGGCGGGCGCGCGCGAGTAAGGCGTCGGCAGGGGTTCTTGCCACGTCCTTCTTGCCAAGTCCTTCTAGCCAAGTCCTTGCGGCAAGAACGCCCGGCCTCATCCCAGCAACAACACCAGGAGCCCCGGTTCGTCCGGGGCTCCTGTCGTTCATGCGATGTGCTGGATGCGTCGGTCGCTGCGCCTCACTGGCACGCGCCCCAGCCGCCGAGCACGACCGCAAGGTCGGTGGCGTCGGAGTTGCCGTCGCCGTTCAGGTCGGCGGAGGCGTTGGCGGCGCCCCAGTTGCCGAGCAGGAACGCGAGGTCGGCCGCGTTGATCTCGCGGTTCCCGTCGAAGTCGCCTGGGCACGGCGCGCAGCGGAAGTTGGTGACGTTGAAGCGGGTCTCGTTGATCGAGCGCGCGTTGTCGCGCTCCTCGGCGATGCCGGTGGGCGTGCCGTCGAAGAGCACCTGCGGCGACGAGAAGCGGCCGATGCGCGTGCCCGGCGCGTACGCCATCACGGTGCGGTACTGCGAGCCGCCGGCGCCCGTGAACCGGTGCCCGGTGGAGTAGAGGAAGACGCCGCCGGTGGTGCAGCCGCCGCCGTCGCCGGGCGCGTGGCAGCAGCCCATGTTGTGCCCGAGCTCATGGGTGAAGGTCTTGTTGGTGACGCAGCCGAGCGCGGTCACGCTCACGCCGTAGGCGGCGTCGTCGATCGACCCGCCGACCAGGAAGCCCACGCCGCAGGCGCCGCCGCCGTCGGCGCGCAGCAGCGACACGAGGTCGGCGCCCACGCGGTCGCGCTCGACGAGGATGGCGTCGAGGAGGCCGTCGGCGGGATCCTGCAGCGCGTAGATGTCGTTGGTCATCGACGCGTTCTCGGCGTAGCCCTCGGCGCGCATCGTGCCCACCAGGCGCATGGTGAGGCCGATGCCCGACGCGGCGTAGATCGCGTTCGAGTCGGCGACGGCGAAGAGGATCGCATCGCCCAGCTGGGTCTCGCCGCCGGCCTGGGTGACGGCCGCGTCGGTGTAGGCGATGAGCACGTCGACGCGGCTGCCGTCGTCGCAGCCGGCCGCCGCGGCGCTCGACACGCCGCCCTCGGGCGCGGGCGCGCGGAGCTCATCGGTGTTGCCGCAGGGGAGCTCGCGCGCCGCGTCGGCGACCTCGACGCGCGAGAAGCCCGCGCGCGACGAGTGCAGCACCGTGCGGAGGTCGCCTCCGAGCGCGATCGAGCCGACGAGCCGCCCGCCGCGCAGGAGGAGCGACGCCTCGCGCGCCGGCTGCAGCGGATGCGCGAACACGAAGTGCTCGGCGTCCTCGATCGCGGTGCGGGCGACGAGGCGCAGGCCCCGTCCCCCGAGCGCGTCGAACTCCGCGGGCAGCGCGTCGCCCTGGGTCAGCGCGGCGAACGCGGCGGGCTCAAAGAAGACGCCCTCCGCGAGCGTGCGCGCGCGGAGGACGTCGGTGTGCACGGACAGTCGCGCGGCGGGGGCATCCGGGCGCGCGGGCGTGATCGGCGAGAGCGCGACGCAGGTCGCGACGGCGAGGAGCGGGAGGGGCATCCCCGCACTATCGCCGCTCAGCGCTTGGAATCAAGGCGTTCGATCATCACATTCGTGAACTCGACCGGGCAGCCGTGCGACTGCAGCGCGATCGGTCCGTCCTTGGCCACGCCCGGAAGACGCGCGTCGACGATGACGTGCTTGCCGTTGAGCCAGACGTTCAACGTCTCGCCCACCATGCGGATACGGAAGCGGTTCCACTGCCCGACCGGCGCATCGGCGTTCATGCGCGGGGTGACGGCGGCGCGCACATCGGCGGGCATCGACGCGTCGGTGCGGTACCCGTAGACCTCGCCCGAGCCGCAGGGCCAGCACCACATGTTCACCTGGCTCTTCGAGCTGCCGCGGAGGTAGATGCCGCCGTCGCGCTCCTCGATCTCGACGGTCTTGTCGCTGCCGTCGGGGTTCTTCACGGTGTTGCCGTCGAGGCCGATGAAGGGGCGCTTCATCTTGCCCTGGTGCTCTGCGGTCCACTTCCAGTCGCAGATCATCTCGAAGTCGCCGTAGGACTCGTTCGACCAGAGGTTGGTGCCCTTGCCGTCGAAGCGGACGACGTTGCCGCCCATCTTCCAGTGCTCGGGGGCCTTCTCGCCCTTGTCGGTGCCTTCCTTCCAGCCCGCCATGGTGAGGCCGTCGAACATCGGGCGCATGCCCGCGAGCGAGAGGTCGCAGGTCATGTCGGGCGAGATCGCGAGCGTGGCCGCGGGCAGCTCGGTGACGCGGAGGTTCTTGAACCAGATCTCCGTGCCCTCGCTCTCGAGGCAGATGTAGCCCTTGCGCGGCTTCACGTTCGAGCAGCCCGAGACCTCGGTGCCGTTGATCTCGAGCTTGATGACGCCTTCATTGCAGGTGACCTTGTAGTGGTTCCACTCGCCGGCGCCCTTGGTGGTGCGCGCGCTCGGCAGGCAGCGCTCCCAGCCACCCGGGTGCGGGCGGTCGGGGGTCATGCTGGAGCCCCAGATCGAGAAGATGTCGCCCTGGCCGGTGTACATCGTGCGGCCCTCGCCGTCGACGTTGTCGGGGGTGAGCATGATCTGCACCTCGATCGAGCGCGAGAAGGGCACGCCCTTCGCGCACACCGGGTCGGACCACACGAAGAGGCCCGCGTTGCCCGGGTACGAGAGGTGCTTCCAGTCGAATTCAAGGACGAAGTTCTCGTAGGCCTTCTCGGTGCGGAGGATGCCGGTCGGCTGGCCGGTGCACTTGATCACGGGCGCGCCCGACTCGTCCTGCGCGACGGTCCAGGTGGTCGGCGAGGTGTTCACGTTGACCCAGCCCGCGAGGTCGCGGCCGTTGAAGAGCTCGGCGACGGCGGGCGCTGCGGTCTCGGACGCGGTGGCGCCGCCCGCGAGCGACTGGCACGAGGCGAGCGGGAGCATGGCCACGCTCAGGAGCGCGGCCGAGACGACACCGTGGATCGGGGAGATGGTCATGCGCGCACACTAGCGGAT
>Ga0079301_1000752_pt1 | contig 15664 bp, 10 predicted proteins | sample Wag4_2014_7_11_3_FD_74797 | JGI IMG/M metagenome (GOLD analysis project Ga0079301, IMG submission 74797) | Fresh water mixed with fracking chemicals microbial communities from Ohio, USA - Utica-2 Time Series FC 2014_7_11 | ecosystem: Engineered > Industrial production > Chemical products > Input... | reverse complement strand
CGCGCCCGCGGCACCTTCACATTGCGCGTGGCGGCGATGCGCGGTGTCCCGTCGCGCTCTCTCCAAAAGCGCACATGGAAGTCCGAGACGGTGATGTCATGCAGACGCGACTCCATGCCGCGCAAGGCGGCCAGTTCGTCGCGCAAACACTCCACATCCTGCTCGTCGGACATGTTGACCGCGAGCACGGGCAAGGCAATCGAGATGTCGCGTGTCTGGCGCGTGCGCAGCATGCGTTGCACGACACTTTCGCGCAGCTCACTACCGACGAGCTCGATGGCCGAGGTGCGCAAGTCCTGCTTGAGTCGTTCGGTCTCCGCCTCGCCTTCGCGCGCGCCGCACAGGATCGTCAGGGACTCGTCCAAACGATCGAGGTCGGCGATGTGGCTGTACCAACCCAGGATTCCCGGAGTGGCTTCGGTGCGCGCCAAAGGCGACGGCACCAGCGCAATGGCCGCACCAATCGTGCCGGGCGGGAAGTAGGCCGCGTTGTACTCCCAGAACGCCCGTTCGTTCTCGTGCCGCAGCAACTCGTCCAAGTTGTGCGCCAACGCATCTTCTAAACGCCGGCCTGCATCGCGCGCGTCACCAGGGACCGCAGCCAACAGGCTGTCGTGATCCAGCGACAGTTGATGCCAATGCAAACCGCCCAGCACGAGCGTAGGCAGCACCAGCAAGACGGCGTACAGCACCAACGCCGTCGATCGTGTACGCGCGGCGCGAATCAATCCTCATACCAGCGGTAGCCCTTGCCACGCACCGTTTGGATGAACGATGGTTGGCTGGGATTCGGCTCTACCTTGCGGCGCAGGCCGACGATGTGAATGTCGACCGTGCGCGTCTCGACATTGGCGCTCTTGTAGTGCCATACATCGAGTAGCAGGTCATCGCGCGTCACCACGCGCGAGCGGTTCTTCATCAAGTAGTCGAGGATGTCACCTTCGCGCGGCGTCAGCGGCAACACTTGGCCGTCGCGGTGCACTTCCAGGCGCTGCAGATCGACCTTGATGCCGTGCGGCAGTTCGATCATCTCGGCCGTCGTCGCAGTGCGCGTGGCCGAGCGACGGAACTGGGCTTCGACGCGCGCCAGCAACTCGCGCGGGCTGAAGGGCTTCTTGACGTAGTCATCGGCACCCAACTCAAAGCCGCGTACGAGGTCTTGCTCGGATGCCAGAGCCGTCAGAATGACAACGCGCACATCCCGGCCTTCGGCGCGCAATGTCTTGAGGATGTCGAGCCCGCCCATGCCGGGCAGCATCAGGTCGAGCACGATCAAGTCGAAGGCGCCTTCGCGGATCTTGTGCAACGCGGCCAAGCCATCGCCCACGGTCTCGACCGTGTACTTTTGATGTTCCAGTGCTTCGCGCACGCCCGCGGCCAGCGTTTCCTCGTCTTCGACGACAAGGATCCGGCGCAGAGTGGGTTCGAGCTTGAGGTCAGTGTCGGTCGGGCTCATGGCAGGTGCGTTGGATACGCAGGATACGCTTGAAGTGTGTGTGCGAAGCGTCAAGAAAGCGTACGAAACGCGCGGGTCTTGAGGTGCAAGGCCGCCCAGGGCGGCACCAGCAGCATCCACGGCAGGTCGAGCGCATCGGGGGCGGGCCCGCGCACGCTGAGGGCGGCCAATAGGGCGGCTGCCGCCAGCCATACGATCCAGCTGCGGCTGCGCACCGTGCCCCAGAGGATCGCACCCAGTGCGCCTACTCCCAGCACCAACATCACCAAGTGCAGGCTTTCTCCCAGCAGGCTTAGCCCGTACAGCGCGAGTAGCCCTGCATGCCACAAAGGTAGGTGCATCGTTAGCGAGCTTGGTTAGGGGTGGAATGGTCTACGCTTGCCAGATCGTGCGCCTGCAGCGCGTCACGGGCCCAAGCCGGAAGCGCCCGCAGTTCGTAGGCATCCGCGCCCACGCCAGCAAGGGCCGCGCGGGCGGCTTCGACTTCACCCAGCATGCATTGCGCGGCTGCGGTACGCAGCATGACCTTGCGCTCGTTGCTGTCCTCAAAGGTGCGGCACACGCGCGTGTACTGGCGTAGCGAGCGCAAGCAAGTGTTCCAGTTGGCGGCGGCGGCGTGCTCATTGGCCCATTGCGCCTGCGCCCAAGCCTCCAGGCCGAGCTGCAGTTCGCCGTCCAGAGTTTTTGACAGGCTGAGTGCGCCTTCGGGCGTCAGGTCGGCATACGCTCCGCCCAAGCGCTGCCACTCGTGATACGCGGCCTCGGGGGCTCCGCGCAAGCAGGCGCGCGCCGCCAGTTGCGCACGCCACTCGGGAGACCACTGCGGGCCGATCTCGCGTTGCGCCAAGGCTGCATAGGCAAGGTCGGCACCTGACGTGTCATTCGCTTGCACACACAGTGTGTAGAGATTCTGCGCCGCGACAGGGTGGCGTGCATCGAGCGCCAACACCGACGCATAGAGCTGTTGGGCTTGCGCCAGGTCGCGTGCCGCGATGCGCAGCTGCGCCAGATTCAAGCGCGCCTCCACAGACCACGGGCGCTGGACCAACAGGAGTAGCCACGCGCGCTCCTGCACATCGGGTGCGGCGTTGGTGGCCTTGTCGCGGCGTGCATCCAAGGCCAGCGCGAGCGGGGAGTCGGGGCGCGCGTGCAGTGCCGCCTCGATGGAGGTGGCGGGGGCGTCGCCCACTTGCGCCAGCGCTCGTCCGTGCTGGACAAAGTCCCAAGCGCGCGCGGCAAAGACACACACAAGCAGAGCCAAGCTGACGGGGAGCACGACTGCGAGTCGCGCGGGAGCTGCGCGCTCTTTGGCAAGGATCACGCCCGCCACCGTCCCCAGCGCCAGAGTTGCGGGCGGGTTGTGGAAGAAGGGGCCGCGCACCCACGCCTCGGCCAGCCACGCAAGCACCGCGGCCGCGAGTGCCGCGCGTGCGGCATCGGAAGAGCGCGTGGCACTGCGCAGCGTTTGCCATGCGTGCCAACCGAGCCAGACGAGGAACACCAGCCACGGCAAGCCACCGAGCCATCCGCCTTCGTACAGCGGCGCCAGCCAGTCGTTGTGCGGGTGTTCCACTTCGGTGTCAGCACCCAAGCGGCGGTTGAGCGTGGAGCGCTCGATCTCGTCCACCTCGCGCACTTGGGGGAAGCGCGCGGCCCATTGGCCTGTGCCTACTCCTGCAAGGGCATCTGTGTCGAGCAAGTGCCAACCTGCGCGCACCACGGACCAGCGCACAGAGAGTCCGCTGGTGGGGGCGGTGGCCGTGGCAGCAGCCGCAGGAGGTGTGCCGGTCATGTCGCTGGGGGGATCACGCAGCCACAAGGGCAGCAGCACGGCCAGAGTCGCAAGACACGCCAGTGCGGCCGCACGGTAGCGTGCGCGACCCGAGGCGCACACAGCCAGCAAACCAAAGGCGCCGGTAGCCGCTGTCGGCACACTCAAGACGGGGGCGACAGCTGCGTGTGTCAAGCCCGCTAGACAGGCCAGCAGGGCTAGGGCGCGAAGCAGTTGCCCTTGGCGTGTGGCTGCAGGCGGGGCGAGCGCGAACCAAGCTCCCCCGACCACGAGGGCTCCGAGCAGGGCTTCGCTGGTGGCGGCGGTGTTGCCCAGGCTGCCGGCGTACGCGTTGGTGCCATCCAGCAACGCAGGCACCGCCAGCCACAACGCGAGCGGCACAAGCAGCAAAGCCACGCGTCCGGCTGCGTCGTGCAAGCGCGAGCCGATCCACAGGCTGGCGGCTAGCACCAGCCAAGCGAGGAGTGTGCGTTGGGCCGCATAGGTGTCGGTTGCATCCACACGCGCGACATTCAGGGCTGCCACCAAGAACGCGGCGAGGAACCACAGCGAACCGCGCAGTGTGGTCGGGCTCGTGACGCAGGCCAGCCATGCGGCCGGAATGAGCAGCAACACAGCCCAGCCAGTGCCTGCATCCACGGGGCGCGGGTCGTTCGCCAACACGCCGCCGGGCAGCGTCAACCAGTAGACGGGCGCCAGCGCGGCCAGCGCCAAGAGCCACCCGCGTTGTGTTGCGTGGGTGGTCATGCAGTCAAGTTTCCTTGACGGCAGGTCCCAGCTCGCGCGTCACGATGGCATCGACGAAGGCAACGGGATCAAACGGCTCCAGCATCCCCAGTTGCTCGCCGGTGCCGATGTAGCGCACGGGCAGACCCAGTTGGTCGCGAATGGTGAACACCGCACCGCCGCGCGCTGTGCCATCCAACTTGGCCAAGATGAGGCCGGTGACCTCGACGGACTCCTTGAAGAGTTGCGCTTGGCGGATGGCGTTTTGGCCGTTGGTGGCATCCAGCACCAGCAGCGTCTCGTGCGGAGCACCGGGCAAGCGCTTCTCGATGACACGCCGCACCTTCTTGAGCTCCTCCATCAAGTTGGTCTGTGTGTGCAAGCGCCCAGCCGTGTCGATGATGACCACATCGGCTCCGCGCGCGATGCCGGCTTCCACGGCATCCCACGCTACACCTGCGGGGTCGGCACCATCCTTCTTCTGGCGCACGATATCGGCGCCATTGCGGCTGGCCCAGATCTCCAGTTGGTCGGCGGCAGCCGCGCGGTAGGTGTCGCCAGCCCCGAGCAGGACCTTCTTGCCCTGTTGTTGGAAGCGGTGCGCCAACTTGGCGATGGATGTCGTCTTGCCGGACCCGTTGACACCGACGACAAGCAACACGGTCGGTTTGCTTGTCAAAGCCACTTCACCAGAGCTCGTACCCAAGCGTTCCAACAACATGCGCCGCAAAGCTGCGCGCACATCCTCTTCGCCCTTCACTTCACCGCGGCGGTGGAGACGCCCGAGTTCGGCGCACAAGTCGGCGGCAATGGGACCGATGTCGCTGGTCCACAGCAGTTCTTCCAGCTCTTTGAGCAAGGCGTCATCGATCGGACGCCCGCCCTTGAACAGGCCTGTGATCCGGTCGGAGATCGCCTCACGCGTCTTGGAGAGGCGCTCCTTGAGGCGGTCAAAGAGTCCCACTACAAGTCCTCCGAGTTGAAGGCGCCCTCGTCGCCCTCGCGTTCCGGTAGCTCGACATCGGCGAGGTCAAGCTCGCTGGCGGCAGTCGTGCCGTCGAGAGTGCCGAGGCGCCGCGAGTTCATGATCTTGTCAAGGATGCCGTTCACGAACGCCCCGCTGTTTTGTGTCGAGAAGCGCTTGCCGAGTTCGATCGCCTCGTTCACCGCGACCTTGGGCGGGACCTCATCCGAATGCATCAACTCCCATGTCGCCAAGCGCAGCACATTGCGATCGACGACGGCCATGCGCGAGATGTTCCAGTTCTGCGCCACCGATTGGATGACCGCATCAATCTCGGCTCGGCGCGAGTGCACGCCATCAATCAGCGTCAAAGCAAAGCGTGCTGCTTCGTGATCGTTCTCCTCGGCATGCACGAAGGCTTGCGCCTCCTTGTGCATCGAATCCCCGAGCAAGTCGAGCTGGTAGAGGAACTGCAGAGCCAGTTCGCGTGATCGTGTACGGCGCTTCATGATGCAGACTCTCTACTTGGCGATGGACTTGGTGCGGATGACGTCGAGTGTGAGCAGCGTTTGCAAGGCTGCGCGAGCGACCTCGGCGCCTTTGTCTTGTCCGCCTTGGCTGCGCGGCAAGGCGCGTGCGCGCGCTTGTTCCACCGTTTTGACAGTCAACACGCCGAGATGGATGGGCACATCCGTCTCCAAGCTGGCGCGCAGGATGCCTTCCACGGCTCCATGGGCCACCCAGTGGTCATGTGTGGTCTCACCTTGGATCACCAAGCCGAAACACAGCACACAGTCGTAGCCTTGGCGGGCGAGTGCGCGCGCCACGATCGGCAGCTCGAACGATCCAGGCACCAAGTGCACCGGCAGGTCATGCGCCTCAGCTCCAGCCTCGATCAGCGTGCGGCGCGCTGACTCGGCCATGGTGCCGGTCAGGTCATGATGAAACGTAGAGACGACAAGTGCGGCGCGAGTGCCTGGACGGCGTAGGTCAAGGCGCTGCAGGACTGCGTCGTTGGTCGCAGTGGAAGGGTGCATGTGGGTCTGCGCTTGCTGGGCTGTACGAGAGCTGGGCTGTCAAAGACTGCTGGCGCGTATCTTAGCGGCTCAGGGCGCTCTGCAGCAAGCAAGCGCACGCTACCTCAGGCGCGCACCGCCCAGCGCCAGCGCAGGCGTAGGCCCTCGGCCATCTCATCAATGAGCAGGTAGGCCAGCGGCACGGCGGTCAGCGTGAAGATGGTCGAGATGGTCAAACCGCCGGCGACCGCTGTCGCGAGGGCGCGGTAGTCGATGCTTTCGCCTTGTGGTTCCGTGATGGCCAGCGGCACGAGGCCGATCACCGAAGTGAGTGCGGTCATGAGCACCGGACGCACGCGCATGGCTGTGCCTTCGAGGATGGCTTGCACGCGTGCAGTGCCTTCTAGACGCAGACGCGCAATGTTGTCGACCAGCACGATGCCGTTGTTCACCACAACGCCGACGAGGATGATGATGCCGATCCAACCGATTGAGTCCATTTGAACGCCCGTCAAGTACAGCGCCCAGTACGAACCCATCACAGCAAAGGGAATCGTAGCCAAGACCGAGATGGGCAGCAGCACGCTTTCAAACAGCACACCCATCAGCAAGAAAACCAGCACAATCGACAACAGGAGTGCAGCTTGCAGGTCCCGCATCTCCTCCGCGGCTTGTGCGTCAGCAAGTTCGGCTCGCGCTAGCTCGTAACCGCGAGGCAAGTTGAGGCTGTCGACCAGCACGCGTCCGGCTTCGGACACGGAGCTGCGCTGTGTGGGATCGCCAACACGCGCCACGATGTCAAAGCTGGCACGTCCGTTAGAGCGATTGATGCTGCGTGGAGCTGCCCCAAACTCAAAGCTGCCAATCGCAGCCAAAGGAATGGGCGCGGCGCGTTGCTGGATGCGGAGATCGCGCAGGGTGGCGAGCCCCGCGGCCTCTTCCTCGTCGTACTCGACAATCAGCGGCGTCTCGCGGCCTTCCTCTTGGTAGCGCGGCAAAAGAAAGCCGCGCAGTGACCATGAGATCGTCTGCAGCGCACTCTGCGGTGTCACACCCAAGCGATTCGCTAGTTCCGAGTCGACACGCACGCGTACTTGCGGTGGTGCATTGGAGAGCGGTGTACGGACTTCGGTGACGCCGGGCAGTAACTCGATGTCACGCGCCACTTGCAGGCCCAAGACCTGCAAGCTCTCCGAATCGGGTCCCGTTAAGCGGAACACCACGGTCGAGCGATCCGCGGCGTTGGTGGCCTCATCCAAGAAGCGCACCGTGTGTCCCGCCAACTTGGGCAAGGCGGCCTTCAGCTCACGCTGCACACGCTCGAAGTGCTCTTGCGGTTGCGGCGCATCCCAGTACAGCGACAGTCGGCCACCGCTGCGCGAGAAGCGATCGGAAGCGCGTGCATGGCCCCAGTCGGCCTTCTTGGAGTCGAGCAGGTCCTCGTAGTGCTTCATCTCGGCTGCGGCTTGCGCCAGAGTGAAGTTGTCTTCCAGCTGCACATACACATTGATGCGTGTGCGGCTTTCGTCTTGCGCGAAGGACGCGACCTTCATGCTCGAGGCGGGAATGGCGACCGAAAGCGCGATCAGTCCCAACACGCAGCAAGCTGCGATACGGTGGCTCAACGACCACGACAAGATGCGCGTGTTGATGAGCGCGATCAGGTCCACCACGGAGCGCACGCCAGCGAAGGGCATCGCAGCCGGGCTGCGCGGGACTCCCAGCTTCTCGGCCGCGAAGGGCGCGCCAAAGATAACGGCCAGCATGGCCACCAAGCCGGCTACAGCGAGCGACACAGGCGCTTGCATGCTCACAGTCGCGTTCCAGCCGGGTGTGGCGAAGGGCTGGACGCTTTTGGCCAGTGCGCTAAGTGGCAATGCAGCCCACACGGCATACGCGCTGAGTCCACCGAGCACCAAGGCGGCGAGCCAACGCAGCATGGCCAGCGGCCGTAGCACGCCGCGCAGGGCCCACGCAATCGCCGTTAGGAGGTGTCGTCCGACTCCCAGCACATGATCGAGTCCAGCCGCGCAGAGCCGTCCCGGTAGCGCGCCTACCGGTTCCAAACGCACAGCCCAGCGCTCAAGCCACGGATGCCGAGGTCCCAGTGCTCCGCGCAGTTGCACGGGCAGGAACACCAACGCCGCCAGCAACGACGCCAGCAGAGAGATGCACAGCGGGATGCCCAACTCGCGCAGGATCGTGGTCAAGGTCGGATTGCCACCGCTGAACATGATGGGCGCGAACACCACCACCGAAGTCAGGGTTGAGAGCACCACTGCCAAGCCCACTTGTCCGGCACCCTCGGTGCAGGCTTCGAGGATCGATCGGCCTTCGGCGCGCAGGCGCACCGTGTTCTCCACGACCACGATGGCGTTGTCGACCAACATGCCCATGGCCAGCGTGATGCCGGTCATCGTGAGTACATTGAATGTGCCGCCCGAGAAGCGTTGCCACGCGATCGTGAGCAACACCGAAAACGGGATCGACACGGCCACCAAGAGTGTCAAGCGGAAGCGACGCAGGAACAGGAACAGCACCACTACGGCCCATACACCGCCGTCGATCGCTGTGGCGCGTACACCATCCAAGGAGGTTTGGATGAACTCACCTTGATCAAAGAGGGGCAGGAACTCGAGCTCGCCCTTCAGCTGCGGGTCATTAGAGAGAGCCTTGAACTCGGCACGCAAGCGTTCGCAAGTCTCCACGGTGTTTGCAGCACCGTCCTTTTGCACCTCGCCGTAGTAGGCATAGCGTCCATCGATGCGGAAGAGGTTCTCGCGCACGCTCTTCACAGCCACAACGCGGCCCACATCCTTGATGCGCAGCCCTTCGCCTACGGGGATCTGCTCAATCTCCTCCGGCGAACGCCAACGCATGTCGACGCGTAGCATGGTGCGCCGGCCACCGTCCTCAATCTCGCCCAGCGGAGTGGCAAAGTTGTCGGCCGACAGGCGCGTCACGAGCGTGCTCAGATCCAAGTTGGCTGCACGCACCTTGTCCTCGTCCAGCAGGATGCGCAACGAATCTTCGAGCGCGCCCCACACTTCCACGCGGCCCACGCCGTCGACGGCTTCCAAGCGACGCTTGACTACAGACTCCAACAACCAGTCCGTGCGATCCGAGTCACCCGGATGGAGCACGGCGAAGAACATGGCGGGGAGTTCACTCTGGCTCCACGACCAGATGCTGATCTCCTGCACGCCGCTCGGCAGGGTGGCGCGGGCGCGCTCGATGCGGTCGCGTACCTCTGCCTTCGCGAGGTCCATGTCCAGATCGGCACGGAACTGCAAGAAGAGGCCAACTTGGTCCTGCGAGGAGTTGGAGTCGATGTCCTCGATGCCCGGCAGCGTGCGGAACTGCTCTTCCAGCACGCGTGCCACTTCCTCTTCGTTCTCCTGCGCGCTGGCGCCGGGGTTTGTCAAAAATACTTGCAGGCCAGGGTTGCTGATGCCATCGGGCATCAGCTGCAGCGGGATGGTCCAGTACGAGGCCACGCCCACGACCAAAACCGTGGCAAACAGCACCAACAGCAGCACCGGGCGCGCGACGAGCTGTGTGTGGAAGCGATGTGCTGTCATGCGCTCTCCTCGCGACGGTACAGCAAGCGGTACACCGCCGGCACGACCACCAGAGTCAGCAGCGTTGAGCTAGTCAAGCCTGCGATCACGGTGATGGCCATAGGGGCGCGAAGTTCGGCGCCTGCACCTGCACCCATGGCCCCGACTACGGGGATCCACGCAAACCAACCCGTCATCGGCAGCAGGCCAATCACGGTGGTGTTGGCTGTCATGTAAATCGGACGCAGTCGAGTCGCGCCAGCTTCCATAACGGCCGCGCGCACGCCCATGCCACCGGTGCGGTTTTGGTTGATACGGTCGATGAGCACAATCGCGTTGGAGACCACGATGCCCGCCAACAGGATCAAGCCAATGAAGACGACCACAGAAAGCGGAATGTGCAGCGCGAGGTTGGTCCAAACGACGCCTACAAAGGCGAGTGGCACAGTGACCAAGATGATGAGCGGTTGCAGTAGGGACTCGAACTGTCCCGCCATCACCACATACACCAAGAACAGCGCGAACAAGAGCGCCCAGCGCATGGACTCTTGCGCCACTTCCATCTCGCGCTTCTGACCGCCAATCTGCACCAGCGCGTCGCCATGCGGTTTTAGGTCTGCGAGGGCAGCCTCTACACGCGTAGTGATACCGCCTAGGTCATCACCGCTCGCGGCCGCGCCTACGACCGCTGCACGCGTGTTGCCGATGCGGCGAATCTCCGCCGGGCCATCGACTACGGTCACGCGTGCGACATCACGCAAGCGCACCGGTCGATCCGCGGTGGGATTGACGACCAGCTCCAGTACTTGCTCCAAGTTGGAGCGCACAAACTCGTCGCCTAAGACGCGCACATCGATGCGGTCATCACCATCGACAAAGCGTGTGCCCACTTTGCCCAACACCGCATCGCGCACCAGGTCGCTCGTGCGCTGCAAATCGAGGCCGTACTCCAAAGTCTTTTCACGATCAAAGACGATGCGCGCCTCGGGGTTGCCCGTGCGCAAGCTCGTGCGCACATCGGACAGGCCTTCGACGGCAGCCAAGCGCCGTGCAACCTCTTCGGCTGTGAGACGGATGTCGTCGAGGTTCCAACCCAGCACTTCCACTTCCACCGGCGCTTCCAGTGCGAAGGGTGTGGGGCGTGTGAATTGCACCCCACGCACCGCAGGGTGAGCGGCGATGGTCTCCCGTACCCGTTCCAACGCCAGCTCTTCTGCAGCCGGCGTGGCATGCGTTGCCTGCAACCGCACGGTCAAGCGCGCTGTGTGCTTGCCCTCGCTCTCGGTAGTCAGAGCATCACGCTCCACGCCCACGACCAAGGCGGTTAGATCCACACCTTCCAGCGTGCGTACCGTTGCGTCGATCTCTGCCAAGGCTGCATCGGTGACCGACAATGGTGTGCCGGCATCGAGTTGTACTTTGGCTGTGAATTCACCTTGGTGGATCTCTGGCAAGAGATCGACACCGAGCTTCGGTACTTGGACCACCGTGGCGGCGAGTGCTGCGACCGAGAGCCCGACCACGAGCCACGGGCGATCGAGTGCTGCACCCAACAGACGCGGGTACACGCCTTCGACGCGTGTCCACAACCAGTCGTGAGCGCGTAGCAGAGGCTGGAAGATCCAACCACAGACTCGTGTGACCCACCCGAACAGGAGCACGAGCCCGCGCACCAGCCCGAAGAGCAGCGTGAGCGGATTGCGGCGCGTGCTGGTGGGAGCGACGGGTGTAGGTGCCGTTTCGCCCGCAGCAAGTCCCGAGACAAAACGCGAGCCCGCAAGGACTGGGATGAACAACACGGCAACCACCAGCGACACCAAAAGCGACACCACCACAGTCAGTGCTTGGTCGCCAAAAACGCGTCCTGCCACGCCATGCACGAAGACGATCGGTGCGAAGACCGCGATCGAAGTCAAGGTGGATCCAACGACGGCTCCGGCGACTTCGCGCGTGCCCGTGACCGCTGCTTCTAGAGGCGCATCACCTAGTTCACGCCGGCGCATGACGGACTCGAGCACCACGATCGATGCATCCACGATCATGCCGATGCCGAGCGCCAAACCGCCCAGCGACATGATGTTCAGTGACACGCCATACAACTGCATCGGCGCAAAGGTCACGATGACCGAGATGGGGATCGACAGCGCGATCACGAGGGTCGGCGCAAAGCGTCGCAATGCCAACCAAATCACAAACACCGTCAGCAGGCCGCCAATCCAAGCCGAGTGCTGCACATCTTCGATCGAGTCGCGGATGAAGGTCGACTGATCGGAGAGGACTTCGATGCGTGCATCGTGCCGCAGTTGAAAGGCGAGAAACTGGGCCTTGTCGCGCTCCATCCAGCCTGGGGGGCCGCGTTCGCCGCGCGTCTCCCGCTCGGTCCACCAACTGCGTTGCTCTTCCGTGCCAAGCACTTTGGCGCGCACGGCATCCACGAGTTCGACAATGTTCGCACCAGCTTCGCGATAGATGGCGATCTCGACTGCTTCGCCACCGTCGAGGCGCGTCACCACTTCGCGCTCTCTGTGCGTGCGCTCGACGGTGCCCACATCGCGAATGCGAATCGCGGCACCGTTGCGCCGTTCGAGCACCAAGTCCGCGATCTCTTCCACGGCGCGGAACTCGTTGAGTGTGCGCACCAAGTACTCGGTCGAGCCTTCGCGCACCAAGCCGCCCGACGCATTGAGGTTCTCTTGCGCCAAGCGCGTCGGCACCAAGGCCGGATCCAGCTTTTGCGCCGCCATGCGGAAGGGATCGATGCGCACGCGGATCTCTTCCTCGAGACCGCCGCGCACTTGCACTGCGGCCACACCGGCTAACGACTCGAGCTCACGCTCGACGCGCTCTTCGGCCAGCCAGCGCAGCTGCACCAGCTCGCGCTCGCCACCGCCCGCGCCTTGCGGGCGCACCAAGGCCAAGCGCAGCACCGGATCCAAATTCGGGTCGTAGCGCAAGATCAGCGGCTTCTCGACACCTTGCGGCAAGAACACGCCATCGAGCTTGTCGCGCACATCCTGCACGGCGAAGCTCATCTCCGTGCCCCACTCGAAGTCGAGCACCACATCGCTGGTTTCCGCGCGGGAGGTCGATGTTGCTCGCACCAAGCGCGGCAATGTCGCTAGTGCTTCTTGCACGCGCCGCGAGACACGGTCTTCCACATCCTCTGGTGCTGCACCAGGCCAGTTGGTGCGCACCGTCAAGGTCGGATACCCAATCTCGGGCAGCAGGTCGACAGGCAGCTTTTGCAACGACAACACGCCAAAGACCGCAGCAGCGATCACCAGCATGGAGACTGCTACAGGCCTTGCGACTACAAGTTGCAACACGGCCTGCAAGAGGCCGCGACCGGCGTCGCGCTCACTCACGCGCTCAGCCTTCCTCGACGACATCAGCGCCGTCTTCTAGCTCGCGGTTGCCCACCACGATGACGCGTGCGCCGGGTGCCAAGTCTTGGCCTTGCGGGATCACTTCTACATGCTCGTCATCGGCGAAGCCTTCGGCGACTTGGATGCGCCGTGCCTTGCCAGCATCGATGATGTAGACCAGCGTGTCCTCGCCTTCGCGGCGCAGCGCACGCTTGGGCACGACCAAGGCTTGCGGATGGCGCTCTACTACGACCTCTACGCGCACCAGCATGCCGGGCAACAAGCGGCTCATGACGCTGCTGGCGGGTGCATCAGCTGCAGCTTCTGCGCGCGGTTCCAGCGCGACGACGACGCGGAAGCTGCCGCTCTGCGGGTCAATTGAAGGCGACACGCGTTTGATCGAGCCTTTGAAGCGCGCTTGCGGCAGCGCTTCGGCGCGTGCGTGAATCTCGAGTGTGTCTTTGGCCGCATAGAGCGCTAGCTCGCGTTGAGGCCTGTACAGCACACAGGACAACGCCGAAGCATCCGTCAAGGTGAAGGCCGCAGTCGTTGGCCCGGTGGTGTCGCCCACGCGCACCGTGCGGCCCGCGATCACACCTGCGAAGGGTGCTGTGAGCTTGGTCCACGACAAGTCCAGTTCGGCGCGCTCGATTGAGAGCTGGGCCTTCTCGCGCGTGGTGCGCGCCGCAGCAATCTCGACCTTGGCGCGTTCGATCGCGAGCCGCGCGCTATCGACTTCACTGCCTGCTGCGTCACGCTGGACCTTGAGCGTGTCGAGTTGCTGCGCCGAGACCAAGCCGGTCTTCTCATTGCGCTCAAACTCGCGCATCTTCTGTTCATGCTCGAGCTTGAGTTTCGTCACGCGTGCTTCGGCCTCTACGACCGCGAACTCTGCCTTTTTGATGGCATCGTCGGTCTCGGCGAGGCGCACACGCGCATCCTGCACCGCGTTCTGTGCGGCTGCGGCGTCGAGCTCTAGCAACACCGCATCCTTGGCCACACTGTCGCCCTCTTCGGCGTGGATGGCGGTGACCACGCCGGAGGTACGCGGGTAGAGCTTGATCTCACGCTCGCTCTCGACCGTGGTCGTGGTCTCGACCGTCCGCACCATCTCGCGTTGTTCGACAAGCGCGGTGCGCACTCGTGCGGCTTCGCGCACCTTGGGTCCGCTGGCGAGTCCCGCGTCCGGTCCACCTGCTTCCATGGAGCACGCCGCGAAGTACCACAAAGGCAACACACAAGCGCCTAAGCGCAACAGCAGACGGGGGGGGATCATGAGCGAGGTGGCGAGGAGGGGATCGTTCGCAGAGTCCGCGCAAGCTAGACTCCGGCGGTTGCTAACACCCTCTCAAGCGTTGACGACCATCTTAGAGCGGCTGGCCCCTGCGGCTGCCGTCGAACTCGTTCGACTTGCGCAAGCACGCGGCCGAGTGCTCGCCACGGATGTGGCTTCGGACTTGGACCTGCCTCCGTTTGAGAAGAGCGCCATGGACGGATACGCCGTCCGGAGCGGAGATTTTCCGTACGGTCCGCGCTCGTTGCGTTTGGCGGGTGAATCGCGCGCCGGGATGCCGTACCCCGGGACCGTCGAGGCGGGCGAGTGCATTGCTATCTATACCGGCGCGCAGGTCCCTGCGGATTGCGACGCGGTGGTGATGGTCGAGAAGAGCCGTCTAGAGGGCGAGATGGTGCATCTGGAGGACCGGCCCAAGCCCGGCCAGCATGTGTGCCACAAGGGCGAGGACCTCAAGAAGGGCGAGCTGACCCTGCGCGCGGGCAAGCGCCTGTCGGCGATCGATTTGTCGGTCTTGGCCGCGGTGGGGGTCGAGTACGTCCCTGTGCGCCCGCGGCCGCGGGTGGCGCTCTTGACCACCGGTGACGAGCTGGTGCCCGTGTCCGTCATCCCCGCCATTGGCCAGATCCGCGAAGGCAACACCTACTACCTCGCTGGGCGCCTCGAGCAAAGCGGCGCCGTGGTCGAGAACCTGGGCATCGTGCCCGACGACGAGACGCAGCTAGAGCGCATTGTGCGTTCCGTGCTGTCGCGCTGCGATGTGCTGATCACGACGGGTGGGGTCTCGATGGGCAAGTACGACATGGTTGGCGCCGTGCTCGAGCGTGTCGGTTTTGAGCCCGTCTTTCACAAGATCTCGATCAAGCCCGGCAAGCCGCTGTGGTTCGGTATGTGCGGCTCGACGCCGGTTTTTGCCCTGCCGGGCAATCCGGTGTCGTGCCTGATCGGCTTCGAGGTCTTCGTGCGGCCAGCCCTCGCGAAGCTTGAAGGCGAGCCCGAGGACACCTGGCAGGACACCCGCCTGACCGGCCGTTGGCGCGGCGAGCCCACCAAGCCGAACGACCGGCAGCAGAACCTCCCCGTGAGGGTGGTCCGGGCGCCGGATGGGGCGGATGATCTGGTGCCGCTGGCGTGGACGAGCTCGGCGGATATTGTCGAGCTGGCGCGGGCGCAGGGGTTGGCGGTGATTGAGCCGGGGAGTGTGGCGCAGGCGGGGGATGTGGTCGAGTGGCGGCCGCTTGCTCAGTGAGTGGATACTGGTCCAGTTCCGTGTGCACGGCCCCAATGCGTCCTTGTAGGAACGGGTTGCTGCGCCGCGCAAGAACAGGCAGTCCGCAGGCGCGGCAGTTGCCCAGCCCGAGGCCTGGGCCTGTCGCGACGCAAGTTGTTGGCGTAAGTCACAGCGAAATCAAGATGATGTTCAAAGCTGCAAATAGTGCGTGCACACGGAACTGGGCCAGTATCCCATGAGAGCCCGCACTCGCTTAGCCC
>Ga0079301_1000750_pt1 | contig 15707 bp, 14 predicted proteins | sample Wag4_2014_7_11_3_FD_74797 | JGI IMG/M metagenome (GOLD analysis project Ga0079301, IMG submission 74797) | Fresh water mixed with fracking chemicals microbial communities from Ohio, USA - Utica-2 Time Series FC 2014_7_11 | ecosystem: Engineered > Industrial production > Chemical products > Input... | reverse complement strand
CCTTCTAAAACCTGAATACTGTCGGCACCATAATTCTTATTCTGTGCTTCGTTGCTATCTAATTGTTCTTGGCTCATAAAATGCTTGTCTATCCTGAGTTTAGATGAAATATCAGAACTGGTCAAAGCTAGTTAAAATAAGCTGTTTTTAGGCTCAATTTTGAGCCGTGTTTTCCACATAAATTTGACAGTTCCATGACCATTTTTAGGGCTATTTTGAGGCTAAAAAACCCCTTTGTGATCAAACAATTTAGAAGGCTCCGTTGTAATGTATTAAATTTGCAGTTGGATGGTACAAGTAATGGATATATTAAAAGTAGCGAACCAAAATGGGGTGGAGCCAGGCATGAGTCTGATTTACAGCAAAGAACAGCAGGTTCCAGGCTCTGTTGAGTACCAAGTTAAGCGCTATTATGCCCTTCAACCTTGGTCTGGATCAGACACCGGAATGCTCATTTACCATTACGACGACAAAAAACCTGCCAATAACTTTTTAGAACTCCGTTTTTGTATTTCGGGTAACCGCTTCTGCGAAGAAAAAAGTTGTGCACAATGCGTGCATTCGCCCACCAACAATTGCTTTGGTAAACACGAAACCGTAGACACGTTTACTTTTCATTTTACCAGTACTTTTTTACGCCCTTATGTGCACAATGTAAAAGTGAGCAATTACAAAGATGATGTGCTGGCATTCAAGCATCCCAATGCTTTTACAAAAGTATTTCCGTTATGTAACAGAAAGCGAAGTGTACTTGATACTTTATTAAACCATAGTTATACCGGCGCCCTCGAAAATATTTTTATCAACGCCAAAGTACATGAGATTTTACTGTATAGTTTGTCCTGCTTGGTAGATGAAAAAGAAGAAGGTTTTACGTGTAAATTTTTAGCAGATCCAGCCGGCAGGGAGCGTATTTACGAAGCCCGTGAAATACTACTAAAACATATTGGCGACCCAATTACCATTAAAGAATTAAGCCGTAAAGTAGCTATGAACGAGTGCTACCTTAAAAAAGGATTTAAAGAAATTTTTGGTACTACTATTTTCGATTTTTACCAGCAACAACGCATGGAGCATGCTAAGTATTTACTCTATGAAAAAGGCCTGAGTGTAACAGATATCTCTGCATTATTAGGATACTCTTCTATATCGCATTTTTCTGCGGCTTTTAAAAAGCACACGGGCCTAAAGCCTTGCGAATTACTAAAATAAAAACTATCTTACCTTTTATAAATTTATCCTATGCGCATACGTACATTGTTTGCTACCGCTGCTATTGCCCTGTTTTTAACAAGCTGCGGCGGGCCTAAAAAAGTAGATACGATTGTTGTTAACGGCGTTATCTACACAGTAGATAGTAGTTTTTCTACTGCACAGGCCATGGCCATTAAAGATGGCCTGATTGTGGCAACAGGTACCGATGCGGAAATATTAGCGTCCTATACTGCATCCGAAAAAATTGATGCAAAAGGACAAGCCGTATATCCTGGATTTATAGATGCGCACGCGCATTTTGTAGGTTATGGAAAATCACTTTTTCAGGTAGATTTATTTGGCACCACTAGTTGGGAAGAAGCGGTAGAGCGCGTAAAAGTTTTTGCTGCAGCAAATCCAGAACTTGCTTGGATTGAAGGGCGCGGATGGGATCAAAACAAATGGCCTGGTAAAAAATATCCAACCAATGCACTGTTAAATACTTTGTTTCCAAACACACCCGTTGTGTTACAACGTGTTGATGGTCATGCAGCCATTGCCAATCAAAAAGCATTTGATATTGCGGGTGTAAAGCCCGGTCAAACCATTGTGGGTGGTGAGGTTGAAACAAAAAATAATGTTTTAACGGGTGTATTAATTGACAATGCAACAGACCTTGTATACGGTTCTATTCCTGCGGTAACCAAACAAACATATACGCAGTGGTTGCAAGCGGCGCAGCAAAATTGTTTTGCGCAGGGGCTTACCACCATTACCGATTGTGGCCTCAATATGAGTGATATCAATATCATTGATACGCTTCAACAAGAAGGAAAAATTAACATGCGCCTTTTTGCAATGCTGAGTGACAATCCTGAAAATCTTACTGCCTATTTAAAAAGAGGGCCGTATAAAACCGACAAATTATTTGTGAATGGTTTTAAAGTATACGCCGATGGAGCCCTTGGTAGCAGAGGCGCTTGCTTGTTACATAGTTATGAAGACCGCAAAGATTGGACTGGATTTTTACTCGCTAATATTTCACATTACGACTCACTAGCATCGGTACTTGCTGCGTCAACATTTCAAATGTGTACGCACGCGATAGGTGATAGTGCCAACCGTCAAATTTTAAATATCTACAATAAATATTTACAAAAAGAAAACGATCGACGCTGGAGAATAGAGCACGCACAAGTAGTAAACCCTGCTGATTTTAATTTATTTGGGGCTGCAGCTGTTGTGCCATCGGTGCAACCAACACATGCTACATCTGATATGTACTGGGCTGCAGAAAGACTCGGTAATGAGCGTATGAAAGGTGCGTATGCTTACAAACAACTTCTGGATCAAAACGGATGGATACCACTTGGTACCGATTTTCCGGTAGAAGATATTTCTCCTTTTAAAACATTTTTAGCTTCTGTGGGAAGGGTTGATGCCAAAGGGTTTCCGGAGGGTGGCTTCCAATCAGAAAACGCATTATCGCGTGAACAAACCATTAGAGGTATGACTATTTGGGCCGCTAAAGCTAGCTTTTTAGAAAAGGAAGTAGGGAGTTTAGAAGCTGGTAAAAAAGCAGATTTTATAATACTGGCACAAGACCTAATGCAAGTGCCAGTAAATAAAATATTGGATACTAAAGTAGTGGCTACATTTAGTGGAGGTAAAAAAGTGTTCTAATCATTTAATTAGATTACTAAAATCCTACCATATCTGCAGGGATTACCCATGCATCAAATTCTTCGGGGGTTACATAACCTAATTTAACCGCCATTTCTTTTAAGGTAGTACCTTCTTTATGTGCTTTTTGTGCAATTTCAGCTGCTTTGTAGTAGCCAATTTTTGTATTGAGCGCAGTAACAAGCATTAAAGAATTGTCTACGTGCTTTTTAATGTTGGCTTCAATAGGCTCTATACCTACCGCGCATTTATCATTAAAGCTTACACAACCATCGCCAATTAAACGTGCAGAGTGTAAAAAGTTATAAATCATTACGGGCTTAAATACATTCAGTTCAAAATGTCCGTTAGCGCCACCCATATTAATTGCCACATCATTACCCATTACTTGCACCGCAATCATAGATAAAGCCTCACACTGGGTAGGGTTTACTTTACCTGGCATGATAGAAGAACCTGGCTCGTTGTCTGGAATAAATATTTCGCCAATACCACTTCTTGGTCCAGAACTTAACATTCTAATGTCGTTGGCAATTTTCATAAGGCTTACTGCCACTGTTTTTAAAGCACCATGCGCTTCTACAATTGCGTCGTGCGCAGCCAGTGCTTCAAATTTATTTTCGGCAGTGATAAATGGAAGTCCTGTTAAATTAGCAATATGCTTGGCTACATTTTCTGAATAACCTTTTGGTGTGTTAATGCCAGTACCTACTGCGGTGCCACCAAGTGCTAGTTCCGATAAATGTGCTAGTGTATTGTTGATGGCTTTAAGGCCATGGTCTAGTTGAGAAACGTATCCGCTAATTTCTTGACCGAGTGTTAATGGTGTAGCATCCATAAAATGCGTACGACCAATTTTTACCACATGCATAAACTCTTTGCTTTTTTGTGCAAGGGTGTCTCTTAATTTTTTAATACCCGGAATAGTCGTTTCTAATAATATTTTATAGGCTGCAATATGCATTGCAGTTGGAAAAGTATCGTTAGAAGATTGAGACTTGTTAACGTCGTCGTTAGGGTGTAAAAACTTTTCTTTGTCTGTTAAGCTGCCGCCTTTAATAACGTGACCGCGGTAGGCTACTACCTCGTTTACGTTCATGTTAGATTGTGTGCCGCTTCCAGTTTGCCATACCACTAGTGGAAATTGATCGTTGTGGGTACCTGCTAAAATTTCGTCACAAACCTGACCAATGAGTTCGCATTTGTCTGCTGGTAAAACACCCGCGTCAAAGTTTGTCAGTGCTGCTGCTTTTTTCAAATAGGCAAAAGCAGCTATAATTTCTTTAGGCATGCGGTTGATGTCCGATGCTATTTTAAAGTTTTCGATACTGCGCTGTGTTTGAGCGCCCCAATACACGCCTGCAGGTACTTTTACTTCCCCCATTGTGTCTTTCTCAATTCTAAATTCCATGGTTGGTATTTTAGTAATTATTAGCTAATAGTTATCTTTTGCAAAGGTAAGGGTGTAGGCGCTACATTTTTGCTTATTTTAGAGACTACAAACCGTTAAAACTTATGAAAAAGGTACTCTTCGTTTTATGTTTGGGACTTTCTGTAGCTGCCCATGCACAGCAGGCTCAAAACATTATTATAGTTACTACCGACGGGTTTCGTTGGCAAGATTTGTTTAAAGGAATGGATGATACCATTGCTAGACAAAAACGTTTTAACGAAGGTGATAGTTTGGGGCTTATCAAAAAGTATGGTGGTGCCACAGAGCAGGAGCGTAGAGAAAAAATAATGCCATTTTTTTGGAATACCATTGCTAAAAAAGGGCAGGTATATGGCAACCGTTTGTTTGGTAATAATATTGATACACAAAATCCTCATTGGTTTTCTTATCCAGGTTATTCAGAAATTTTTACAGGCTATGTAGACGAGCGCATCAATAGTAACGAGCATCCGGCCAATCCTAATACAACCGTACTTGGTTTTTTTAACGCGCAACCTGCACTAAAAAATAAGGTATATGCGTTTAGTGCATGGGAGGCCTTTAATAGAATTTTAAATGAGAAAGGTTCTGGAGTGCCTGTTACAGCTGCGTATGACACAGTTGGATTTAATAATCTAACAGCCAACGAACGCCTACTCAATAAATTACACCAGCAAAGTTACCGTCCTTGGGATCAGGAGTGTTACGATGTTTTTACGCATTTTAATGCCATGGAAACTTTGAAAAATAGAAAGCCACGCGTATTATATATTGCCTACGGTGAAACAGACGAGTGGTCGCATGCAGGCAAATACAAATCTTATTTAAACGCCGCTAATCAGTTAGACAAATGGCTAGAAGAAATTTGGAATTTTGTACAATCGGATCCGCAGTATAAAAACAACACGACCTTATTTATTACTTCTGATCATGGAAGAGGTGATGTGGTTAAAGAAAAGTGGACCAGCCATGGCGATAAAATAGAAGGGGCTAGTCAAATTTGGATGGCCGTTATGGGACCTAACACACCAGCACTTGGTGAGGTAAAAACGCCGGCGCAATACTATCAAAAACAGTTTGCGCAAACCATAGCAAATTTAATGGGTTATAATTTTACCGCCGAGCATCCGGTGGCAGATCCCATCAAATCAACAAAAGTTATTTCCCAGTAAAAACGGGCTTTCTCTTTTCTAAAAAAGCAGTAGTGCCTTCTACCATATCAGTGGTATCAAAGCAGGCGCTAAATGCGTTGAGTTCTGTTTCGTAACCATTAAGGGCCTCGTTGTGCACGGCGTTAGCGGCTTCTATGCATTTTGCAACGGCAACAGGTGCTTTGCTTTGTATGAGCGTAGCTATTTCTTTTCCTTTAGTAAGTAATTGATCAGGCACTACAACATGGTTTACAAGCCCCGATGCAAATGCAGCAGATGCGTCAATCATGCCGCCTGTTAGCATCAATTCGAGTGCTCTTCCTTTACCAATAAGTTGTACCAGTCTTTGCGTACCACCATAACCTGGCATAATGCCAAGGTTTACTTCTGGTTGGCCAAATTTTGCATTTTCGGATGCGATTCTAAAATGACATGCCATAGCAAGTTCGCAACCGCCACCAAGTGCAAAACCATTTACACATGCAATGACCACTTTAGGGCAGTTCTCGATTTTAAAAAACAAATCTTGACCACGACGAGCAAGTGTTTTACCACCCGCAGAGCCCGCGCCAATAAATTCTGAAATATCGGCACCAGCCACAAATGATTTTTCACCAGCACCGGTAATTAAAACAGATTTGATAGCTGGGTTGGTATACACTTCATGCATCACTGCTTCTAACTCTGCAATTACTTGTCCATTTAAGGCATTTAGTTTTTCAGGTCTATTGATAGTGATGGTAAAAATACCATTATCGTTATGGGTAAGAAGTGTTGTGTACATGATTAAAAATTTCGGTGTGTAGCAACCCATTCTTGAATGTAGGTTGCAATGGTTGTGGTGGGGGTACCTGGTGCAAAAAGTGTTCCTACGCCAAGTTCTTGAAGTGTTTGTATGTCTGCTTCTGGAATAATACCGCCCCCTGTTACTAGCACGTCATTCATTCCTTTTTCTTTTAATAGACCCATAATTTTTGTAAACACGGTATTATGCGCGCCACTTAAAATGCTTACACCAATGGCGTCCACATCTTCTTGAAGTGCAGCGTTAACAACCATTTCGGGGGTTTGTCTAAGTCCGGTATAAATAACTTCCATACCTGCATCGCGCAGTGCAGTAGCTATTACTTTAGCACCTCTGTCATGTCCATCAAGGCCTACTTTGGCAACGAGAACACGAATGGGGCGTTTTGTTTGGCTCATAGATTGCAAGTTATTATATTAATAATAATAGAAACTTTATAGTAAAGTTAAAGCATGTTTAATTCTTGCTACCGCATCTGCAACGCCAATGGTAGCAGCAATTTCAAATACACCAGGACCAAATTTACCGCCAACTAACATAATGCGCATAGGCAGCATGAGTTCACCAGGTTTTAACCCATGGGCAGCGGTTAATTCTTTAAAAATATTTTCTAAAACAGTATGGTCATTGCTGTTTGAATTTTCAAAAGCGGAGCAAAGCGCTTCAAAGAAATTCTTTTTATTGTCGTCCCACTTAGGTGCAATAGACGCCGTGTCTATACTTGTTGGTGCAGCAAAATAAAAGCCTGCTTGCGTAATAAAATCGGGTAGTAAAATGCAGCGCTCTTTAGTGATGCCAATTATTTTTTCTAAATAAGTTTTATCCTGAGCTTTAATACCAGCCTCATCAAAATAAGGTTGTACAAGTGAAGCTAAATAAGCGTTACCAGTGTTTTTAATCCATTCGGCATTAAACCATTTTGCTTTTTCGTAATTAAATTTAGCGCCTCCTTTATGTACGCGCTCCATCGAAAACTTTTCTATCAATTCAGCCATACTAAACAGTTCTTGATCGGTACCATCGTTCCAACCAAGCACGGCAAGTAGGTTTACAAATGCTTCTGGTAAAAATCCATGCTCTTTAAATCCAGTGTTTTTTTCATTTGTTTTTGGATCGGTCCAGTCCATCGCAAATACAGGAAATCCTAAACGGTCACCATCTCTTTTGCTTAATTTTCCATTGCCATCCGGCTTTAAAATAAGCGGAAGGTGCGCCCACTGCGGCATGTCATTTGCCCAACCTAAATATTTCCATAATAATAAATGCACGGGTGCAGAAGGGAGCCATTCTTCGCCTCTAAATGCATGGCTAATTTTCATGAGATAATCATCTACCACCACGGCTAAGTGATAGGTAGGCATGCCATCGGCTTTTAATAATACCTTATCATCTACTTGTGAAGTGTTAAATGAAACCTCACCTCTAATCATATCTGTAAAAGTAACGTCTTCGTTATCTGGCATTTTAATACGCACCACATGCGGCGTGTTAGCAGTTAATAAAGCATCCACTTCCTCTTTACTAAGTGTTAATGAGTTGCGCATTTTAGCGCGAATGGTTTGGTTGTATTGAGGCGAAGGATTTTCAGGCGTTTTAAAATTGTTACGCATTTCTTCAATTTCTGCAGGCGTATCAAAAGCTATGTAGGCGTATCCCGCACCAATTAACTGCTCAGCATACTGTTTGTACATGGCTTTGCGCTCACTTTGTCTGTATGGTGCATATGGTCCACCAGCAATCGGGCTTTCATCTGGTGTAAGTCCACACCAATTAAGTGTTTGTAAAATATATTCCTCGGCACCGGGTACAAATCTAGATTGGTCGGTGTCTTCGATACGTAATATAAAATCACCACCATGTTTTTTAGCAAACAGGTAATTGAATAAAACGGTTCTTACACCCCCAAGGTGTAAGCCTCCAGTTGGGGAGGGCGCAAAACGGACACGTACTCTTTTGTTCATGGCGCAAAGATAAGATTTATATTTGCCACATGTACCTCGTAAAAACACCTTGGTGGCTAAGGGCGCTATACCCTTCACTTGTTTGGCGTATGCCCTCCAGGCCCAAAGTGTTGTACCTGACATTTGACGACGGTCCACACCCCAACATTACCCCTTTTGTGCTCGATACTTTACGGGAATATCAGGCCAAAGCCACTTTTTTTTGTATCGGTAAAAATGTAGAAGCCTACCCTGGCATTTATGCTCAAATTATGTTTGAAGGGCACGCCGTGGGCAATCATACCCAGCATCATGTTAATGGTTGGAAGGTTTCTGACGAAGCATATTTGCAAGATATTTCTACAGCCGCTAAGCATATTAAGTCTAACTTATTTAGACCGCCTTATGGCCGAATAAAAAGAAGTCAAATCAAAAAAATCAAACAGCAGTTTCCGGATATGCGCATTGTTATGTGGGATGTGCTCAGTGCCGATTTTGATACCCGCTTAAACGCAGACGCATGCCTTGGTTACACCGTGTATCATAGCAAAAGCGGGTCTATTGTTTTATTTCATGATAGTGAAAAAGCGTTTCCACGTTTACAATCAGCGCTTCCTAAAATGCTCGCTCATTTTGCTAATGAGGGCTATACATTTGAAGCGATTAAATTTAATGCATAAAAGATAATTATACAATGGCGCCTATACTCATTGATACGCATACGCATTTATATGCTGATGAATTTACTGCTGATATTGACGCCGTTATTGCACGCGCGCAACAAGATCATGTTCAAAAATTTTATTTACCGGCCATCGATAGCAACTCGTTAGACGCGATGCTAGGGTTAGAAAAAAAATATCCAGGTGTTTGCATCGCCATGATGGGACTGCACCCATGCTATGTAAAAGAAAATGTTGCTGATGAATTAGCTATAGTAGAAAAATGGATTAATGATCGCCATTTTGTGGCGATAGGTGAAATAGGACTTGATTTTTACTGGGATAAAACATTTGAAAATCAGCAGCGTACTGCATTTGAAGCACAAATGGAGTGGGCGCTTGCAAAAAACTGGCCCATTGTTATTCATACACGTAATGCTATGCAAGAAACCATCGAAATGGTAAAGCCTTTTGCAAAAAAAGGACTGCGTGGAATTTTTCATTGCTTTAGCGGCTCTGCAGAGTCTGCTAAACAAATTGTAGACCTTGATTTTTATTTAGGGATTGGTGGTGTGATAACGTATAAAAATGCTGGATTGTCAGAAGCGCTTGCAAATGTCCCGTTATCTCATTTGGTACTTGAAACCGATGCGCCTTATTTAACGCCCGTGCCTTTTAGGGGTAAACGCAATGAATCTGGGTATTTGCTGTACATCGCCCAAAAACTCGCCGAGGTAAAACAAACCACATTACATGAGGTGGCAGCTATTACAACGGCGAATGCTCAAAAAATATTCGGTTCCTGAGCCCCGAACCTTTATTTTTGCCCTCCCAATAAATTATTGGAATCGAAAATTATTATAGAGAGGTGTCCGAGTGGTTGAAGGAGCACGCCTGGAAAGTGTGTATACGGCAACGTATCGAGGGTTCGAATCCCTTCCTCTCTGCGAAGTCTTTTAAAATGCGAAGTTGCGAATCAAGCTTGCTTGAATGAGCAAATGAGCGTTTTAAAAGAGAAACAAAAGTTTCACTTTTGTTTCAAAGACTTTGATCAAAGAGAATCTCCGGGATGCTGGAGCGGAGCGACAGCAATCCGGAGTACGTTATCTACTTGCTGCTCTTTCTAATTTATCATTGATAGCATCACCCATTCCGTGCGCAGGCATTTTTTCTGCAATAATCACGTCTAGATTTTGATGGTCTAATCGGTGCATAGCTGCATATAATTTTTTTGCAGCTTCTTCCAAATTTCCGGTTTGTGAAAGTGTTTCAATGACAGTCACAAATGCTGGTAGGGTAGTGGATTTTAATTGTAAAACGCCAATGCGTTTGCCCTGGTTTTTTTCAATTTCAGCTAACAGATTATCAGTTAGTATCGTTGTTGTATTTGGCGCATAATGTTTAGAAAGCATGCCGGGTGCCAGCACAGATTCGTTATTTGCATGCACACGCATTTTTAATGCACCCGTAATTTTTTCGATATCCTCTGTCTTTGTGCTGCCTTGTCTGTACAAAATGGGTTCTCCGTTTTCGAATCCAATAATGGTAGATTCTATGCCTTTATCACAACTACCGCCATCTAAAATAATGTCTAAAGTATTTGTAAAATAATCTGCTACATGTTTTGCTGTTGTTGGGCTAATAGAGCCAAATGGATTAGCGCTTGGTGCTGCGAGTGGAAAATCCAAGGCTTCTAATAATTCAAGTGCAACGGGATGACCTGGAACCCTTACCCCAACTGTATTTTTACCGCCCGTTACAATATCTGGGATATGATCTTGTTTTTCTAATACCAGTGTGAGTGGGCCTGGCCAAAAAGCATCTGCTAATTGTAGGGCTACTGCTGGAATATTTTTTGCTACTTGCTGTAAATAGGCCGCAGATTTTATATGAACAATGAGTGGGTTATAGTGTGGTCTATTTTTTAATGCAAATATTTTTTGCACCGCAACTTCGCTATACGCATTACCTGCAAGCCCATACACTGTTTCTGTGGGCATGGCAACAATCTCATTGTTTTGTAAGGCCGCTACGGCAGTTTGTATAGCGTTTGATGGCATGATATTATTTATGGGTTACACCTATCGCAGTAGGTAGGATCTTCTTCTTGTTTTCCATTTGGAAAATAAGCCTCGTGGGTATGATTGCATTTTTGACAAGCGTATACATGGTACAAAGTACTTTTGGTAGGTGCTTTACAGTTTTCGCAAGGCAACCCTGGTGTTGCTTCTTTAATGCCAAATCCGGGTGTTTGACAGCTAGGGCAGGTAGTCTTTATTTTAGCGATTAGTTTTTTGGTCGTTTCTTCTATCACTGCCATTCTTGATGGGTTCAAGTGTGCGCGCATATCTGTTTCTACATACACAGATCCATAGGTTGCCATAAACCGCTTAAAAGTTTCAAGTAATTCTTTGGCATCAACAATACCTTTAGCAATAGCTGTATAGCCTTCTTTTTTATCTTTAAAAATTAGCCCATGGCCCGGAAACAAAGCACTTTGTGCAAATGCCAATAGGTCTTCTTCGGAATTTACTTCTTTGGCATTGTAATTTGTTTTTGTAGAAACCTCTCGTACAGTAATTTCTAATCCATTTTTTTTATCTATTAGTACAAGTAGTTCATCGTCAGCGGGTAAAAAATAGAGTAGTGGGTGAGCGCCAAAAGAGCCCTCACTTGCAACCGCTAAATCAGTGCCAGTAAGTTCCATGGCAAGCATGCACTTTTGTTTAGCAGCATCTATGGGACTTAATACCCTTTCAATTTCGCCACAAAAAGTACCGAGTACATCTGTATCCAATTTTTCAGGTATGATACAGCTTACGCCCAGCTCTTTTTCAAGTAGCGGCGCTATGGCATGTTGTTTTTTGTGCTTGGTTGCTATTACAATTGACCGGCCTTCAAAAAATTTATGCTGGCTCATTAATGTAGTCAATATGAATATTCGATGTAACTTTTAGAGTTACATTTTTATTAGTAGCTTCTGCAATGATTGTTTCAAGTTTTGCCAGTTCAGCTTTTAAGAATTCAACTTTTTCTAAAGCAGCAGTGTCTGTTTTTCCAAAGCGCTCTACATGACTTACATTTTTTTGCGAATGAAAATTTATTTTCATCGTAAACATATTTGTTAATACGTCTTTTGCTTCTGCAACATTAAATGTGCCATCAATGAGTGTTACTTTATTATTTTCCATGTTGGTTGTTTTGAGATTTTTTTGAGTTTAATTTATTGACCTTGACCTAATGAATAAGCAGGCGTGCCGTCAAATGCATACAGGTTCTCGGTTTTAATGGTGTCAATGTCTTCCTCGATGGCTTTTTCTAAAAGCTCGATGATATCTGTTTTATACATTTGTTCGCTATTTTTTGCTTTAAACCTGCATCTCCAATGATCGGTGCAAAATGTTTCTCTAAATCCATCAGGCCATACCTTAATGCCTCTATTTGTAATCATTGAAAGGTAAATGCCCTTGCTTTCCATTTTCTGAATTTTTGCCGCTAGTTCGTTCGGGTCTGATCCTTCCCAGTGCACAAAAAGATCCACACCTTCTAATGTTTTGGCGGAAGGTTCTTTTCTCTTGTACTTTGGAAGTTCAATAGCCAAGTTGTTAGAATAAGCAACTGCTTTTAATACCGATGGTTTTTGTCCTAAATTGGCAATAACAGCAGATGCAAATTCTTTGGTACCTACTTTTTGTTTGCTGGTACCTTCTTTAAATATGTCTGGGGTATGGGTGCCGTCTTCGATGGTTTTAAGCCATGCGTTTTGAATTTTTTCTGCAACGTCTGCTTGTCCAATATGGTTAAGCATCATAATGGCGCCTTGTAATAAACCCGATGGGTTTGCAATGTTTTTGCCAGCGATATCTGGTGCCGATCCGTGAATGGCCTCAAACATAGAGCACTCTTCACCAATATTGGCAGAGCCTGCAAGTCCAACAGATCCTGTGATTTGTGCAGCCACATCACTTAAAATATCGCCGTATAAATTAGGCATTACGATGACGTCAAATACTTCTGGGGTATCTGCTAATTTAGCTGCACCAATGTCAATGATCCAGTGTTCGTTTTGAATGTTAGGATACTCTGCCGCTATTTCATTAAATACTTTACGAAACAAACCATCTGTTTGTTTCATGATATTGTCTTTTGTAAAACAGGTTACTTTTTTTCTGTTCTGTTGTTTTGCATATTCAAAAGCGTATCTAATAATTTTTTCGCAACCAGGTCGGCTAATTAATTTCAAGCACTGCACTACTTCATCTGTTTGCTGGTGTTCGATACCTGCGTATAAGTCTTCTTCATTTTCTCTTACGATCAAGATATCCATGATTGGATGCTTTGTTTTCACAAACGGGTGCAAGCTCATGCATGGTCTAATATTTGAGTAGAGGCCTAAAAATTTTCTAGTAGAAACGTTCAAGCTTTTATAGCCGCCACCTTGTGGGGTAGTGATGGGTGATTTTAAAAACACTTTGTTGGTTCTAATAATATCCCATGACGCTGGTGCAATGCCCGCCGTATTTCCGGCCAAAAACACTTTTTCTCCAATTTCTATCTCATCAATTTCAAATTTCGCTCCTGCAGCCTTTAAAATGCTTAGGGTTGCGTTCATAATTTCTGGTCCAATGCCATCGCCTTTTGCTACTGTTATTCTAGTCATTGCTATTTGGTTTTAGTGCCGCAAAATTGCACAATTAAATACATAAATTTCTATTTATATTTGTTATCTAAATCATAAATAAATCTTATGAATTATACCCTCAATCAGCTCCAGGTATACTTAAAAGTGGTTCAAACGCAGAGTGTAACGAGGGCGGCCGAGGCACTTAACCTGTCGCAGCCGGCGGTGTCTATTCAGTTAAAAAACTTTCAGGATCAATTTGGGGTGCCATTAATTGAGGTAATAGGGCGAAAGGTATACATCACCGACTTTGGTAAAGAAATTGCCGAAGCTGCCGAAAATATCATCAATCAGGTCTATGCCATCAATTACAAATCGCTAGCCTATAGAAATCAATTAACGGGCCGTTTAAAAATTGCGTCTGTATCTACCGGTAAATATGTGATGCCCTTTTTTTTATCTGGATTTATGCGTCAGCACACCGGTGTTGAACTATTAATGGATGTAACCAATAAAATAAAGGTATTTGAAAGTTTAAAAAATAATGAAATAGATTTTGGACTGGTTTCATTTTTACCGTCTCTTTTGGACATTGATAAACTAGACCTGTTAAAAGACAAATTGTATTTAGTAGGTAAGCGTGAAACAGACCAACATGAAAATGTAACTGCAAAAAAGATGTTCGAGAACCTACCCATTATTTTTAGAGAGCAAGGCTCAGGTACTAGACAGGTAATGGAAAAGTTTTTACAAACCAATAATATCACGGTGCTTCGTAAAATGGAGCTTACCTCTAACGAGGCTGTTAAACAGGCACTGATGGCAGGTCTGGGCTATTCTATTATGCCATTTATTGGTATTCGTAAGGAAATATTAAGCAATGAACTGCAAATTATTCCTGTTAAAGGACTTCCCTTAAAAACAACTTGGAATTTGATTTGGTTAAAGGGTAAGAAGCTATCGCCAACAGCAGCTTCGTTTTTGGAATACCTTCAAAATAATAAAGAACAAATTGTGGAGGATACATTTAGTTGGCACGAATAAGATTATAGGTGAAAATTAACGGTTACTCCTGTGGCTCTTCCCATTCCAAACACACCTGAACCGTGTGTTTTATATTTTTCGTTGAGTAGATTAATCAAATTAATGTTTATATCTAGATGCTTCAACACTATGCTTGCGTCAATATTAAGTGTGTTCCATCCGGGCGTTCCATTTTTTCCAATTCTATTATCGTCCATATCTCCCTTGGCTAATCTTGTTTGATTGCCTGCAAATTGATGCCTGCAAGCGAGGGTTATATTTTTATGATTCCATGCAATAGAAGTTTGTCCAAAAAATGGAGGAATTCTTCTCATGGGTTCGTTTTTTGATACGTTTTGTCCGTACGTATAGGTGGCATTTGTTTGTACAACAAAGCCCGACTGTAATACCTGCGAGTAAGAAAATTCGGCTCCTTTGATATAGGATGATTCTATGTTTTTTTTGTTATAAACATTATAGCCATTAATTACTTTCCCATCTACAATAACCCTCGCAATAATGTCATTTAATTGCATGTTAAACATAGAAACAGTAAAATTCCTTTTTTGCGAATTGTATTTATATCCAATTTCTACGTTTAATGATTTTTCTGGTTTTAAATCATAACTCGGTATTTCGTATCTAAAGTCTACGATACCTAATGTTCCCAGGTCATCAATATTGGGTGCTCTGTAGCCACTTGTAAATGAGCCAAATACTGCATTGTTTTTATTTGCTTGATAGTTGATTCCAAAATTTGTTACCAGTGCAGATGGATTTAAAGCAATATTTCCTAAATCTGTGTCTATTATTTTAATATTTAAAAAATTGTATCGTATGCCAGTGATCAATTTAAATTTACCAGCAGTTAAATAATGAATAGAAAAGAGCGAGCTATTGTTATATACCGATTTGTTGGGGTATAAACCTCTTTTTAAAATTTGATTGCTCGTGCTTGTATTTAGTTCGCTTGCAATGCTGTTTACGCGGTCTTTATAATAGTCAAAACCTGTATTGATTGTCCAAAAATTTGTTGGCTTTGAAATGATTTCTGCAGTTATACCAGTTGTATGAATTGTGTCGTTTTCATTTCTTATAATGACCGCATTATTTTTTTGAATTGACCTGTTTTCAATTGAGCGTTGAATGGATGTATTGACTATTAATTCATCCAGATATTTATTATTACCCTTGTA
>Ga0079301_1000749_pt1 | contig 15710 bp, 16 predicted proteins | sample Wag4_2014_7_11_3_FD_74797 | JGI IMG/M metagenome (GOLD analysis project Ga0079301, IMG submission 74797) | Fresh water mixed with fracking chemicals microbial communities from Ohio, USA - Utica-2 Time Series FC 2014_7_11 | ecosystem: Engineered > Industrial production > Chemical products > Input... | reverse complement strand
CATGGTGCAGGGCATCACCTACAAGAATCCCGCCACCGGCAAATACATTCCCCCCGGCGAGGTGGCCGATCCCACTGACCCACGGGACCCGATCACGGGCGATCGGCTTGAGACCTTCTTCGAGAAGATGTCCAAATCCAAGTACAACGGTGTCGACCCGGCCCAGGTGATCGATCGCTATGGGGCCGATACCGCGCGCATGTTCATCCTGTTCAAAGCGCCCCCCGAGAAGGATCTGGAATGGGACGACGCCGATGTCGAGGGTCAGTTCCGCTTTCTGCAGCGGATCTGGCGGCAGATCAACGGCGCGCGCGAACGGGGCCTCAGCCTCGGCGCTGGTGGGGCCTCTGCTGAGCCTCAGCAGGGCAGCCAACCGCTCAACTCCGATGAGATCGAGCTGCGCCGTGCTGTCCATACGGCGATCGAGGCGATCAGTGAAGACCTGCAGGATCCCTATCAGTTCAACACCGCCATCGCCGAGCTGATGAAGCTCAGCAATGCCATGGCCACCCATCTCGAGCGTTGCGGTGATGCAGTCGCGGTGGAGGCGCTGACGAACCTGTTGGTGCTGCTGGCCCCGTTTGCCCCCCATCTGGCGGCCGAGCTGTGGCAGCAGCTGGGGGGCGCCGATGCGGTGCATCGGCAGCCCTGGCCCCAGGTGGATCGTGCGGCCCTGGTGCGCGACACGGTTCAGCTGGTGATCCAGATCAAGGGAAAGGTGCGGGGCAGCCTTGACGTGCCGGCCGACGCCGATCGTCAGACCCTCGAGCAGCTGGCCCTGAGCAGCGACATCGCCGCCAAGTGGCTTGAAGGCAGGGCCCCCAGTCGCGTGATTGTCGTGCCCGGCAAGCTCGTCAATCTGGTGCCCTGATCACGCCCTGGGGGTCAACCTCCGGAACGTGAGGTTGATGCGCAGTGACTGCACCCGCCGCCTGCGGGGCAGTTCGTGCAACCAGTGCTGCTGGGTTGGAGCCTCCATCACCAGCAGATCGCCGTGGCTCAGCTCCAGGTTCAGTGGGGCACAATCCGCCGCCAACGCTGACCTCGGTTTCGGTTTGAAGCGCAGGGTGCGACTGGCCCCCAGGCTGATCGAGACGATCGAGGCGTCCCGCACCAACTCGGGCTCATCGTCAGCGTGGCACCCCATGGCGTCGTTGCCATCGCGGTAAAAGTTGAGCAACAGGGCATTGAGCTCATGCCCGCAGATGCGCTCAAGTCGCTGCCGCAACGGTGCGAGGCAGGTCAACCAGGGCACGGGCTGCTGGTCAATGCCGCTATACCGGTAGTGACAGCCCGGATCGGCCATCCAGCAGGTCAGTCGGGGCAGGTCATGGGTGCGTCCAAACAGGGTGATCGCCTCCTGCTTCCAGGGAACCTGATGGCGCAGCTCGGCCAGCCAACCATCCGCATCGGCCAGCCAACCCGGCCAGTGGCGCAGGCTCAACCCAGGACGCTGCAGGCTGACCGGTTGCAACGGCAAGGGCTGACAACAAAAAACCCCCAGCTGAGCCGGGGGTCGGTGATCAAAAGACGACGCAGGACTCTTGTCCAAGGAATGATCAGCCGAGGCCGATCTGGCCGAGGATGCCCTGACCGGTCAGCAGTTCGGTGGCCAGACCGATGACGAAGCCCATCATGGCCAGGCGACCATTCCAGGTCTCGGCGAAGGCGACAAAACCGAAGCGGGTGTTGGAATCAGCCATGGTCGGGTTCGTGAGTGACGAAACTTGAAGGAAGTGTAACGGGTTGTGAAAGCACCTGGGTGTGCCAAGCGCTACGTCCTGGTTCGGTTCTCCGCCACACCCATCCCCTCAACAGGCTCAGCGGCGGCTGAACTCCAGTGTCGCCGGTTGCCCCCAGTCCCCTGATGCCACGTAGCCACGGGCGTTGTGGCACAGGTGCCTGAGGATCCAGAACAGAGCTTCAGGTGATCCAGGGGCATCAGCGCCGAGGTCCTGCTGCAGTCCCGCGAGGCTGCGGGCCTGGCCGTCAGCCAGGCACTGTTCGACCCGCTCCTGCAGGGCCAGGATCGTGGCTGCGGCCTTCTTGCCGGCTTCCACGCCTGGCTGGTGGTAGGCGTTGATGTTGACGAGCTCGCCGTAGAAACCCACCGCGCGCTCAAACAGGGCGATCAAGGCACCGAGGCTGCGTTCATCGAAGACTTTCATCGTGATCGTCAGGCTCTGCCGCCCGCCTTCGAGCAGGGCCGTGCGGGTGCCCTGCAGGAAACCGTCGAGAAAATCGGCCGGATGCTCACCATCCACGGCGTGAATGTCGCTGGGATCCTCCAGGGCCTCGACAAAGGTCACGAAGAAGTTGTCGACCCCATCCCGCAACTGCTGAACGTAGGCATGCTGGTCGGTGGAGCCCTTGTTGCCGTAGACGGCGATGCCCTGGTGCACCACCTGACCCTGCCGGTCCAGTTTCTTGCCCAGGCTTTCCATCACCAGCTGCTGCAGGTAGCGGCTGAAGACCTCGAGCCGGTCGCGGTAGGGCAGGACCACCATGTCGCGCTGGCCTTTGCCGCCCCCGGCGGCGTACCAGCTGGCGGCGAGCAGTGCAGCCGGGTTGCCTTCCAACGTCGGGATGCGCGTCAGGCGATCCATCGCCGCGGCGCCAGCGAGAAAGGCGCGCAGATCGGCCCCGATCAAGGCGGCGGGCAGCAGCCCCACGGCGCCCATGACACTGGTCCGACCACCGACCCAGTCGGGCAGGTCAAAACGCTCCAGCCATCCCTGGCCTGCGGCCAACTGATCGAGATGACTCCCCGCCATGGTCACGGCCACCGCCTGAGCTGGCCAGTTGCCGCCGCTGGACTCCAGGCGGTCACGGGCCTGCTCCATGCCGATACGGGGCTCGGGTGTGCCGCCTGACTTGCTGACGACGATCACCAGGGTGGTGCGCAGGCGATCACCGATGGCCGCCAGGGTGCGGCTCATGCCGTCGGGGTCGACGTTGTCAAAGAAATGAAACGGCAGTCCGCGGCCTTCTTCATGCAGGGCGCGGATCATCAGCAGCGGGCCGAGACCCGAGCCGCCGATGCCGATCCACAGCACATCGGTAAACGGGGTCCCCGTTGGAGCCTTGATGCCACCCGCCAGGACCTGCTTGCCGAAGGCTTCGATGCGGTCGATCTCACGGCTGATGTGGGCACTGGTGTCGGGGTCCGGGGCCAGCTCGGGGGCGCGCAGCCAGTAATGGCCGACCATGCGCTGCTCGTCAGCATTGGCCAGCGCCCCACCCTCGAGCGCCGCCATGGCGTCGAAGGCCGCAGCAAATCGGGGGCGCAGCTGCTCGAGCTGGGCAGGGCCCAGGGCCATGCGGCTGACATCGAGCCAGAATCCCAGATCCCCGTTGAACCAGAGCAGTTCGCAGAACCGGTCCCACTGCTGAGCAGGACTCGCACTGAACGGATCAGCGGCCAGGGCCATGGGAGCTTGCAACGGCAGAGTCCCCAGAACCTATCGGTGATTGCCCCCGTTGGCAGCCCGCAACGACACAGTCCCCCTGAATCGATGGTGCGACAACGTCACGATGAAGCGATGGATCCCTGTGGGTCTCTGTTGCGTTTATTGAAGTTGTGCAACCATGGAGGGGTTCACGGCGTTGCGCCACGTCAGATGTTGCGACCGACCGCACTTCTGGGTCTGTGGGGGCGCTGCTCGTGGCAACGCCGTGCCTATCTGTTGGCCACGTTCTGTTTCCTGGTCGCCCATCAGGGTCTGCAGAGCTTTCAACAGACGACCCTGCTCACCGATCCAGGCCTGGTCGGCAGCATCAGCAGCCCTGAAGGCGGGCAGACCGCTGACCCGCTCGAGTTCAGCCCCGATGAGCTGAGAGCACTGCATCGTCGCTTCGGCGTTCATGGACCGCAGCCCCGACTGGCCCAGTTGTTCACGGCCGGGCTGGATCAACTCGAACCCCTGCGGGCCGTCACGCTCTCCCGTCTGGTCGATCTGCGCCCGATCGTGTTGCGCGAGAGCCGCCGCCACCGGATCAACCCCATGCTGGTGATGGCCGTGTTGTTTGATGAGTTGCAACACGCCAAACCCGGTGAAACCCATCCGCTGGCTGCCCAGTCCGGTCTGTTCAGCACCCTGGGGCCAGCGCAGCTGGGGATCGGTGAGATGGTCCACCAGGGGCTGCTGTCCGATCGCGCCAGCGACCAGCAGTTGCAACAGGCCCGCACCCGACTGCTGGATCCCGAGTTCAACGTGACCCTGCTGGTGGGCAAGTTCGCCCGTCTGCGCGACGAACTGGGCTACAACCGGACTTCGGTCTTGAACGCCAGCCTCAGTCCCCGTGAGGCCAAGTCACTGGCTGTCCTGGCCTACCTGCACAACGGCAAGCTCGACTATCCGCGCCGGGTGTTGCGCTACATGCAGGATGCCGAATTGCATGCCCTGCTGTATGGCCGCCGCAAACTGGCTACGACAGCGGTGATCTGAACCCCCCGCGGGGAGCCGTGCCGCAGAGCAATCCCAGGGCCTGAAGGCGAACCTCAAGCGCCGCCCAGTCAAAACTGCGGGGATCAGCCCGCTCACCACCGAGATCCACATAGGCATGGGTGGTGATGTTCTGGTAGGGGATCCGATAGCGGAGCATCCAGTCGGCCAGCAGTGCTGCCAGACCGTCGTACTGCGCTGTGGTGTAGCCGCTGTGACCGGAATCGCCATCCTCGCCATCCAAGGGGGTCTCCAGGCTGACGTGGAGGGCGAAGTTGTTGACCGAACCACGCACCGCCGGGTTGGTGACCACCCAGGAGCGGTTGAAAGCAGAATTTCCGGCTCCAAAGGCCCGCTTCTCGGGATCAAGCACCTGGACCACCGTCCCGTCCTGGCCGATCAAGGCGTGATAGCTGACCTGGTCGTCATCGCGGGGATGGGGGGTGACAAAGGTGTTGATCGCCGAGCCGATGCCGTAGACGGTTTCGTGCAGAACGATCAGATGCGGACGGGGATCCAGAGGCTGTCCAAAGGCATCGCGCCTGTAGCGATACCCGTAGTTGGTGGGATGGATCGCCACCGTCACCCTGTTCTCGCGCAGTTGCCGCAGGCGCTGCAGCAACTGCAGGCGCAGGGCGCTGCTGCCGTCCTGACAGCGGCGTTCCAGGGGTGAGCGCCAGGGCTGCTGAATCGGTGGCGGTGGCGGGACTGCGTTGCTCAGCGTGGAGGTCTGAGGTGCCGGGGGCGTGCCAGCCGCGGTGATCCGCGGCTGGCGGCTCAGCCAACCCGCTGCCCCCAGTCCGATCGCAGCGATCGAGGCCAGCACCACGACAGCAGGACGATCGGTGCTCATGGTCTGAGCTGCAGCCAGGCCTCGCGCCGCTGATGGACCAGCGGCGCGGCATCTGCGTCCACCCTCAGTTGCCAACGCTCGGGCCTCGGGGGGCCGGGGTGCAGGTTGTACCGGCGCAGCAGACCCTCACGGCTGATCAGCAGCGCGAGTGCCTGTCCCGGCACAACCGAGGCCAGCAGCTGATTCAGATCCTCCTGCTGCCGAATTCGCTCCTGGCCCAGGGCGATCAGTTCATCCCCCACCTGCAGGCCGGCCTGCTGGGCCGGTCCACCCCGGCTGGTGCGGGACACCCACAGCCCCCCGGCTGTCCGTTGTTCAAGCTGGCAGCCCAGGTCGACACCGGTGCGTTGTGCCGGCTCGAGGTGCAGCCCCACCTCGCTGAGCAGCAGCTGCACCAGCGGAGGGTCCTCGGTGCTGCTCAGCCAATGGGGAAGCAGGGTCCGCAGATCAGCGGCATGCAAGGCAAAGGCATCGAGCAGATCGTCGTCGCTGTAGCCGCGGCGGCTGGTGCCGTGGCTGCGCCACAGGTCCTGAAGCACGGCCCCAAGCCAGGACCCATGGCGCCGCAGGTGCAGATCCAGCACCAACGCCAGCACGGCGCCTTTGAGGTAGTAGCTGATCTGTTGATTGGCCGCATGGGGGTGCGGGCGGTAAAGCTTGACCCAGGCTTCCTCGCTGCTGGCACGCAGGCTTTGCACGAACCGCCCCTGGCTGGCCAGGTAGCGGCCCAGGTCCTCGGCCAGATCCTCAAGAACCTCGTGGGCCGGGCAGCATCCCGCAGCATGGGGCAGGAGCTGATCGACGTAGCTGGTGATTCCCTCAGCGAACCAGAGCGTCGGCACGACCACGGCCCGGTCGTAATCGATGGGCACCAGCTGGGACGGGCGCAGCCGGCGCACGTTCCACTGGTGCAGGTACTCGTGCGCCACCAGCTGCAACAGCTTGCGCCGACCCTCGGGGCGCGCCAGCCGGCGACGGCCGAACTGCAGAACCGTGCTGGTGTCGTGCTCCAGTCCGCCATAGCCCGACTCGGTGAGGTGCAGCACGAACAGATAGTCATCAGCGGCGGGTCGCGGCTCCCCCATCAACCGGCAACAGGCCCGGCAGACCCTGTCCACATCGGCCAGCCATTGCCCGTCCTGCTCTGCAAGATCACCACCCCAACCCACCCAGCGATGGGGAACCCCGGCAACCTCAAACCGATGGCAAGGGTGTGGCCCGACCTCGACCGGGCTGTCGACCAACTGGTCAAAATCGGTGGCAAGCCATCCACCCTCGTCCTGCTCGGGCAGCGGCACAAATGCCTGCCAACCGGGCGGCAGCAGCAGCTGCAGCCCGTGGGGCATCCAGCGCTGGCCGTCGACCTGCAGCGCGAGGGCCGCTAGTGGCAGAAAGCCGTGCTCATCGTTGAGGTGGGCCGTGCGCACGCTCAGGTCGGTGGCCTGTACCCCGTAAGTGACCGTCAGCGGCGCCAGCGAGTCCAGCTCCAGCTCCCATCGAAAGGGGGTCACCCGACGGGGGGCGAGGGCGACACCCTGCTGATGGAGCTGCAGCCCTTCAAGCTGGCCGACGTACTCCCGCAGCAGATAGGAGCCAGGGGTCCAACGGGGGAGGGACAGGCCCAGGCGGGTTGAGCGCGGCGTGAACCGCAGCCGAGCCTGCAGGCGCTGGCTGTGGGGCTCCCGAAGGTCCAGTTCAAGCTGGGGCACGGCAGCGCTCAGGGGCAGAGCACCATTTCGGCTCCGGCCAGGCCAGGGTCAGTCGCCAGTTGGTCCAGGGCTGTGCGGGCTGCGTAGCAGCGGGTGAGGTCACGCAGCAGGCGCTGCAGGGGAAGCGCCGTGCTCAGCCGCTGCAGATCGGCCACCAAGGCCAGTCGTCCATCGGCCTGGTGCTGCCAGCCGATGGTGTGACCACTCTCGAGCTGCACCCGCAAGGCGACCGGCTGTGCTTCGGATGCAAAGCCGGGGACCACGCCGCCGAATTCAGGCCGAAGACCAAGGGACTCCAGACTGGATGCCAGTGCAGCAGGATCGCGCAGCACGGTTGGCAGGATGGTCAGGTGGGACATGAGCCGATGCCCGCTTTTCCAAACCCTAGCCAGAACCAGCTTTCAATCCAGTGGCCGTTGCCACCGCAGACCGCCCTGACGCCACCCCTGCGGATCGGCGTGCTGGCCTCTGGTGCTGGCAGCAACTTTGAAGCCGTGGTGAACGCCTGCCGCGGCGGCGTCCTCGACGGTGCCACCGTCGTGCAGCTGATCGTCAACAACCCGGGCTGCGGGGCCCGGCAGCGGGCCGAACGCCTGGGTGTGCCCTGGCAGCTGGTGGACCATCGCCAACGCAGCCGCCAGCTCCTGGATCAGGAGCTGGTCGCCTGCCTGCAGAGCACTGACGTGGATCTGGTGGTGATGGCCGGCTGGATGCGCATTGTCACAGGGGTGTTGATCGACGCTTATCCCGGACGCCTGGTCAACGTTCATCCGTCCCTGCTGCCCAGCTTTCGCGGCATGGACGCCGTCGGCCAGGCCCTGGCGGCCGGCGTGCGGCTCAGCGGTTGCACGGTTCACCTGGTCGCTGAAGAGGTTGATGCCGGCGAGATCCTGATGCAGGCGGCTGTCCCGGTGCTCGAGGAGGACGACCACAGCAGCCTCAGCGCCCGGATTCAGGTTCAGGAACACCGGTTGCTGCCGGCTGCCGTGGCCTTGCTGGGACAGCGGCTCGGGGCTCTGGCTCAGGGGTAGAACGGCAGCAATGGAAGTCCCGTCTGGGCGTCCAGGCCGGCCATCAGATTGAGGCATTGGACGCCCTGACCGGCCTGTCCCTTGATCAGGTTGTCAATCGCGCTCATCACGACCAGCTGCCCACTGCGGTTGTCAACCTGCACCGACAGCAGAGCCCTGTTGGTCTGGCGTACCCACTTGGTCGATGGGTAGGTGCCGACCGGCAGCACCTGAACCGTGGCTGACCCCCGGTAGGCCGAGCTCAACATGGTGCTGCAGTCAGCAGCAGTCAGGCCTGGATCCCGTAGCCGGCAGTAGACCGTTGCCAGCAGACCGCGCACCATCGGCATCAGGTGGGGGGTGAACTGCAGGGTGATCGGGCTTCCAGCCACCTCAGTGGCCAGCTGCTCGATCTCACTGGTGTGGCGGTGACCGACCACGCCATAGGGGGCAACCGCCTCTGAAGCTTCGGCCAGCAGCAGGTGCTCCTTGGCAGCACGTCCCCCGCCCGAGGTGCCGGTCTTGGCATCGATGATGATGCCGTTGGGCTCGATCAAACCCTGTTTGAGAAAGGGAAGCAGAGCCAGCAGGCTGGCGGTTGGGAAGCAACCCGGCGCAGCGATCAGCCGGGCTGAGGCGATGGCCTCGGCCTTCCATTCGACCAGCCCGTACACCGCTTCAGCGCAGAGGTCCGAGTCATGACGGGGTCGGTCCCGGGCTTCACTGGCGTAGACCTCCTGCCACTGGGCGAGGGAGCGGTAGCGGTAATCAGCCGACAGATCCACCACCTTGACGCCCCGCTCCAACAGGGCTGGTGCCAGGCTGGCCGCCAGCCCGTTGGGCAGGCTCAGCACGGCCATGTCTGCCGCCGCTGCCACGGCATCGGGATCGGGAGCCTGGACGACCGGATCGCCGTTCAGAGGCAGAAAAGGATTGAGCTCGCTCCAGCGCTTGCCGCTGCTGCGCTCGCCGCCCAGGAAGGTGACCTGCAGGTTGGGATGCTGGTGCAGAAGCCGCAGGGTCTGCAGTCCCCCGTAACCGCTGGCGCCGATGACTGCGACACGTTGGTGGGCCACGGACGTGCTGAAGCGTTCAGGGATTTATAAAGGATGATTGCTCAGACTTCACGGTCTGCGAACGGCGCCTCTTGAACGACCTTCAACCCCGCGCTGGCGAAGCCACGATCCGGTTCGATGCGATCGCCGATGCCCTGGCTGCGATCCGCAATGGTGAGTCGGTGGTGGTGGTCGATGACGAAAACCGCGAAAACGAGGGCGATCTCATCTGCGCCGCCCAGTTCGCCACGCCTGAGCAGATCAACTTCATGGCCACCGAGGCCCGCGGACTGATCTGTCTGGCCATGGAAGGGGAGCGGCTCGATGCCCTCGACCTGCCGCTGATGGTCGATCGAAACACCGACAGCAACCAGACCGCCTTCACCGTCAGCGTCGACGCCGGCCCCGAAAACGGAGTCAGCACAGGCATTTCGGCCGACGATCGGGCGCGCACCATCCAAGTGGCGATTCACCCGGCCTCCCGGCCTGCCGATCTGCGCCGCCCGGGTCATGTTTTTCCGCTGCGGGCTCGACAGGGTGGCGTGCTCAAGCGGGCCGGTCACACCGAAGCCGCCGTCGATCTCGCCCGCCTGGCAGGCCTGTATCCGGCCGGGGTGATCTGCGAGATCCAGAACACGGACGGCTCGATGGCCCGGCTGCCCCAACTTGCCGCCTACGCCAGAAAACACAGCCTGCGCCTGATCTCGATCGCCGATCTGATCAGTTACCGACTCGATACCGAGCGTTTCGTGCGACGCCAGGCCGAAGCCAGGTTGCCCAGTGCCTTCGGCATGTTCACAGCGATCGGGTACCGCAATGAACTCGACGGCAGCGAGCATGTGGCGATCGTCAAGGGGCAGCCCGAGCTGGCCTCAGGTCCCGTGCTGGTCCGGGTCCACAGCGAATGCCTGACCGGCGATGCCTTCGGATCCCTGCGTTGTGACTGTCGCCCCCAGCTCGAAGCCGCCCTGCGCATGATCGAGGCCTCCGGTGAAGGGGTGGTCGTTTACCTGCGTCAGGAGGGCCGGGGCATCGGTCTGGTCAACAAACTGCGGGCCTACTCGCTGCAGGACACCGGCCTGGACACGGTCGAAGCCAACGAGCGGCTCGGCTTTCCCGCTGACCTGCGCAACTACGGGGTCGGGGCCCAGATCCTCAGCGATCTCGGGGTGCATCGGCTGCGGTTGATCACCAACAATCCGCGCAAGATCGCCGGTCTCGGCGGCTATGGCCTTCAGGTCGAAGACCGCGTGCCCCTGGTGATGGATCCGGGTGACCACAATGCCGCCTACCTGTCAGCCAAGCGCACCAAGCTGGGTCATCTGATGGGTCAGGCACCCCGTTGCCCGGTGGGTGGGCCTTCGGCCCTGCTGGCCTGGCACGGTTCGATCAATGGCGATGGAGCGCAGTCCCTGGCTGCAGAGGTCGGCAGCCTGGCCAACGAGCACGGTCTGCAGTGCCAGAGCGAGCAGGATCCGCGATTGCTGGCGCTGCTCAACCAACCCCAGCTGGCGTTGCTGCTCAGCACCGCCAGCACCGAGGCTTCGCCCGGGACGCCCCAGACAGACCTGGCACTGCAGCAGTGCCTGCAACGGCTGGCACGCCGGCCTGAGACCGTCAGCGTCAGCCTGGTGTTGAGCCCGGATCCCCAGCATCTCAACCACCCCAGCGCCTCACTGTTGCTGGAGGAGCGCAACCTGCGGGAGCTGCATCAGGCAGAGGCGCTCAACCTGCGGCCTGACCCTGGGTTGCTGATCCGCTGGCAATCCTGAGTCGTCGCCGCAGGCGGCGGCAGACGCTCAGGCCGCCGACAGCCCCAAGCAACGGCAGGGGGCCGGGTACGTCTGCTGGAGCGTCGACATGGTCCCGTTGCTCCAGCAGGTAGCGATTGCCGGGCTGCGAGCGCAACACCGGAACCAGCAGTTCCCGGCCCGCATCCCACTGGGGTGTGGTGGCGCCGTTGGCATTCGAAATCAGCTGGGAGCTGACCACATCGTCCTGTTCGATCGTGCCGACTGGGTTCTGAGGTGCTGCGGGAATCGTGTACCGCACATGCAGGGGATTGCCGATCGGGGCCGGCAGGCTGACGATGTTGGTGTAGGCGACCCCGTTGTCAGTGGCTGTCAGGTTCTGGGGTGTGAAGGAACTCCAGACGAACCCATCCTTCGACCATTGCGGCTGCTGAATGACGACTGGCTGATCAGCGGTCGTGAACAGGGACAACTGGAAAAAACGGTTGAGCGCCAGGTTGTGCAACCAGTAGATGTTGACCACATCCGACGCCGTGCCCGGGGTGAACGTGGCGCAATTGGTTCCGGGGGCCACCGGTGTCGGCAGGCACGCCGTTCGCCCTGCCGGTGGCCAGATCCAGGCCCCGGTGAGGGCAAGCAACGCCGCAGCAGCTGCTCCAGAAGCGCGTTTGTGCATGACCGGGTCGGTGCGGACGGCCCGGCGACCGTACGGGTGCCGACCCGGTTCAAGCGACGGTGCAGCAGAGCGGACACCGGAGTGCCACGGCCCTGCTGCACCCAGCGTCAGCCGGCGACGGCTCAGGCCTGAATCGTGACCTTGGTGATGCGGGTTCCTTTGCGGATCGCCATCACCACATCCATGTCGTCGGTCTTGCCAAAGACGGTGTGAACGCCGTCCAGGTGGGGTTGGGCCCCATGGCAGATGAAGAACTGGGAGCCACCGGTGTTCTTGCCGGCGTGGGCCATCGACAGGGAACCGGGTTCGTGCTTGCGGGCGTTGATCTCGCAATTGATCGTGTAACCGGGGCCACCGGTGCCGGCCATGCCACGGGAGCCATCACGGCTGTTCGGGCAACCCCCCTGGGCCATGAAACCATCGATCACCCGGTGAAAGGCCAGGCCGTCGTAATAGCCCGACTCAGCCAGCTTGACGAAATTGGCCACGGTGTTGGGGGCATCCGTCTCGAACAGTTCGAGGGTCAGACTGCCGGCCTCGGTTTCCATCAGGGCCTTGGTCACGTTCAGCTCGCAAAAGCTGACTGTATGAGCCAAGGGCTGTGGGCTGCGACGGGCAGAGCGGCAGTGAGAATGGTGGAAACCGCCTGACCACGGTGACTTCGAAGCTTGATCTGGCCACGGCCCGTCTCGGTGTGATCGGGGGCAGTGGCCTCTATGGCATGGAGGGTCTCGAGGACCGGCGCAGCATCACCGTGCAGACGCCCTACGGTCCGCCGTCGGATGAGCTGGTCATCGGCCGGATCGGCACTGTTGAGGTGGTGTTCCTGGCGCGGCATGGCCGTCATCACAGCTACACACCCAGCGAAGTTCCCTACAGGGCCAATCTGTGGGCCCTGCGCAGCCTGGGGGTGCGCTGGGTGCTGTCGGTGTCGGCTGTCGGGTCCCTGCAGGAACAGATCCGCCCCCTGGACATGGTCGTCCCCGATCAGTTCATCGATCGCACCACCTCCCGGCCGACGACGATGTTCGGCGAGGGACTGGTGGCCCACGTTGTCTTTGCCGATCCGTTCTGCCCTGTGCTGAGCCGGTTGCTGGCCGACGTGGCCGAGAGCCTGATGCCGGAGGGCCGCCGCCTGCATCGCGGCGGCACCTACCTGTGCATGGAGGGGCCTGCCTTTTCCAGCCGTGCCGAATCGCACCTGTACCGCGCGTGGGGTTGTGACGTGATCGGCATGACCAATCACACCGAAGCACGGCTGGCGCGCGAATGCGAGATCGCCTACAGCACCCTGGCTATGGCCACTGATTACGACTGCTGGCACGAGGAACACGCTTCGGTGACCGTCGAGATGGTGATCGACAACCTCAGGGCCAACGCGTCCCTGGCCCAGCAGATCGTGCGGGTGGCAGCCGAACGGGTCGCAGCCCAGCGGCCACCCAGCAGTGCCCACCACGCCCTGCGACACGCCTTGATGACCCCGATCAGCGAGGTGCCTGCGGCAACCCGGGAACGGGTCGACCTGCTGACAAGCCCCTACTGGGGCCCCTGGGACAGCTGAGCCAGGGCCTGCCGGAGGCTTGATCCCTCGCTCAACAGCAGCTGGCGGGCCTGGGCGGCGCCAAGACCGCTCTGTTCCATCAGCAGGGCGAGCTTGACCGAACCGCCGGCGGCCGCGAGCAGGGTCTGGCCCCGCTCCCGGGGTACGCCGGCCAGGTCCCGCAGGATGCGCAGGGCCCGATCTTCGAGCTTGGCGTTGGTCACGGCCACATCGACCATGCGGTTGCCATGCACCTTGCCCAGGCGCACCATCACCCCGGTCGAGAGGATGTTGAGCGCCATCTTGGTGGCGGTGCCCGCCTTGAGCCGCGTCGAGCCCGTCAGCAGCTCGGGGCCGGTCAGCAGGCGGATGTCGATGTCGCAGGGCATGGCTGCCTGTTCGGCCGGTACGCAGGCCATGGCAATCGCCAGGGCTCCGATCCGGCGGGCATGCTCCAGGCCACCCAGCACATAGGGCGTGGTGCCACCAGCGGCGATGCCCACCAGGCAGTCCCCTGGTCCGAAGCCCCGGGCCCGCAGGTCAGCGATGCCGGCAGCCGCGTCGTCCTCGAGGCCTTCTGAACTGCGCAGCAGGGCAGGGGCACCCCCCGCCAGCACGCCCTGCACGAGGTCGGGATCACTGCAGAAGGTGGGGGGGCATTCGGCCGCATCCAGCACCCCCAGGCGTCCTGACGTCCCGGCCCCCAGGTAAAACAGCCGCCCCCCGCTGCGCAGGCGCTGGGCAATGGCGTCGATCGCCATGGTCAGGGCCGCTGCTGCAGCGGCGACGGCCTGCTGGGGACGCAGATCCTCCTGACAGAACAGCTGCACCAGGGCTTCGGTCTCCAGGGCATCGAGGTCGATGCTCAGCGGGTTGGCCTGCTCCGTGAGCAGATGACCCCGATCGGCCGCTGCGGCGTCGCTCACAGCAGACCCTCGAGCCGCCTGCGAAAGGCTTCGAGCTCTGCATCGCCTGAGCTGATCGGTTCCGGCTCACCCTCGGCCTCGCGCCAGTGGCTGGTGTCCATGTTCTGTTCGGGCGGGGCGATCAGCAGCCTGTCCTCGGCGGTGGTGGGCAGAAAGCCTGCCGGCACGAACCGCGCCTCATAACCGGCCTGGCTGCAGAACAACTCCATCTCATCCCGCTCGAGGGCCTCCACCGTCGGCGTCGGAAAGTCCTGAGCCTCGAGCAGGCCCGCGTATCGCTCGGCGTCATCCTGCTGCTCAAACAGCAGCACGACGGTGCGACCGGACAGCTCCAGAGAGTGAATGCCTTCCTGATCGCTGCCGGCGTCAAACAGCAGCACATGAACCAATTCGGCAGCCAAAACCCAGGCAACAGAGACCGCCCCAGTGTCTCACCGGTCGTCGGACCCGTCCGCCGCCAGCTCCTGCAGCCGCCGGTAGAGAGCGTTCTCGGCCTCACTCAGGGTTTCGGGTACCACGATCACGATTTCGACCAGCTGGTCGCCGCGCCGCTCGCCCTGAGCCAGCCCCCGACCCCGCAGCCGCAACAATCGGCCGCTGGAGGACCCAGGCGGCACCCGCAGCTGCACATCACCGTCGAGGGTGGGCACCAGCACCAGACAGCCCAGGGCAGCTTCGGCCGGACTGAGCTCGAGGTTGTAGGTCACCCGCAACCCATCAATGCGCAGCCCTTCGGCGGTGCGCACCCGCAACTGCAGAAAGTGATCGCCGCCGCCTGGAGCCACACCCGCCAGCCTCAGCCGCCAGCCATCGCCAGCCATGGGCGGGGTCCACACCTCGACCGCGGTGCCGTCGCCTAACGCCAGCTCGACCCGTGCGCCCTGCAGAGCCTGTTCCGGACTGAGCTCCACCAGGGATTCCAGATCTCCCGTCGCCTGAACCGGCGGTGGCGGTGGTGGCGCCGCTGTCACCTCCGAGGGCTGCTGACGGCGGCGTTGGCCGAACAGGGTGTCCAGGTAGTCCTCGAAATCGGGGAAACCGGTGGCAAAGGGGTCCGCTCCAGCCCGGCCACCCGCTGGCGAACCACTGGCTGATCCCGCCTCCCAGAGCTCACGGCGCCGGGGATCGGACAGCACCGCATAGGCCTCATTGACCAGCTTGAAGCGCTCTTCGGCGACGGGATCGTTGCCGTTGAGATCGGGATGCCAGCGACGGGCCTGGGTTCGGAAGGCACGCTTGAGGCTGACGGCGTCGGCACCCGGTTCAAGACCGAGGACGTCCCAGTAGTCGGGCGCGGAGGGTCCAGCAACCACGGATCTCAGCGCTGACCCCAGGGATCATCGTCGTCCCAGCCGCGCCCCCTGGACGGCGTCGCCGGACGGCGTGGTGGGGGCATGGCCCAGGGATCGCTGCCTGGGCGATCCCAGTCGTCCCAGTCATCATCGGAAAACAGTTCGTCCTTGAGCGAACCCAGCGTGTTCTTGAGACCCTGCAGCGGTCCCTGATCAGCCTTGCGTTCACTCAGCAGGCGCCGGTTGAGACCGTAGAGAGCCTCCTGCAACTGGCTGACGGCCAGTTCGAGATCAGCCAGATCGGCGCGACCCCGTGCCTCTTCGGCGAGCAGGTCCTGGACCTCCCGCAGGGCCAGCTCGACCGAGCGTTGCTGGCGTTCGGCCCCGTAGGGCCCCAGCTCGAGGGCTGCATCGCGCAGACGCCGCTCGGCCTGGGCGACCAGGGTCTGGGCC
>Ga0079301_1000747_pt1 | contig 15725 bp, 14 predicted proteins | sample Wag4_2014_7_11_3_FD_74797 | JGI IMG/M metagenome (GOLD analysis project Ga0079301, IMG submission 74797) | Fresh water mixed with fracking chemicals microbial communities from Ohio, USA - Utica-2 Time Series FC 2014_7_11 | ecosystem: Engineered > Industrial production > Chemical products > Input... | reverse complement strand
GCCCAAGATACAGCAAGGGTGCGCATGATTGTTCTTGCGCACCCCATCATCTGAAACCAGTTATGCGTTTAAGCGGAATTACACTTTGGCGAGCTGTTTGAGCTGTTTTTCGACTTCGTCGATCACCTCATACGTTCTCAATGGAATAGGAACGCCTGCTTCGCTCAGTGCCTTGACCTTTGCCTCAGCGGTGCCCTTGTTGCCTGAAACGATCGCTCCCGCGTGCCCCATGCGCTTGCCAGGCGGCGCTGTTCGGCCGGAAATGAAGGCCACAACAGGTTTGGTCATCGATTTGATGTAGTCAGCGGCAGTCTCTTCATCTGACCCGCCGATTTCGCCGGCCATGACCACGAGTTCTGTTTCGGGATCCGACTCAAAAAGTTTGAGGCAGTCGATGAACGGCGTTCCGATGATGGGATCACCACCAATGCCCACACACGTCGAGATACCGAGCCCTCGACTCGACAACTCTGCAACCAGTTCATAAGTAAGGGTTCCGGACCGGCTGATCATACCGACGTTACCGCGCTTGAAAATGTGGGCGGGCATAATGCCAAGCTTGGCCTCGCCTGGGGTGATCAAACCAGGGCAGTTGGGGCCAATCAAGCGTGATTGACTCGTTTTCAGGCGATCGTGGACCCGGATCATGTCATGAATAGGAATGCCTTCCGTGATACACACAACCAACGGCACAAACGCGTCAAACGATTCCAGCATCGCATCCGCCGCAAATGGCGGCGGCACGAAAATAATGCTTGCATTGGCGCCTGTTGCGGCTACCGCCTGCGCAACCGTATCGAAAATGGGTACCCCGTTCGCGTCAAGTGTGCCACCCTTGCCCGGCGTAACGCCTGCTACCACCTGGGTGCCGGCTTCGATCATCTTCTGCGTGTGAAAGGCACCCTCACGACCCGTGATGCCCTGCACCAACAGCTTGGTCTGCTTGTTGACCAGTATACTCATAAAACTTGCTCCTCAGCGTGATTGTGATGGGTTCTTGGTCCAATACCGGTTTATCTCAAGCCGGCCAGTGACACCACTTTTTGGGCCGCTTCCTGCATGCTGGCGGCAGGGGTGAACTTGGCACTGCCTTCCAGGATGCGTCTGCCAGCTTCTTCTTCCGTACCTGACAAACGCACGACCACAGGGATGTTTAACTCCATTCCTTCGGTCGCATGGATGATGCCACGGGCTACCTCATCACAGCGGGTGATTCCACCAAAAATATTGATCATGATGCCTTGGAGGCCTTCTTCCATCAGCACGATTTCCAACGCATTCTTCACCACATCGGCTTTCGCGCCGCCACCGATGTCCAGGAAATTGGCAGGTTTACCGCCTTCACGGTTGACCACGTCCAAACTCGTCATCACGAGGCCGGCGCCATTTCCGATGATGCCGATGTTGCCACCGAGATGAACGAAAGTCAGTCCCCGCCTGGTCGCTTCTTCTTCGATTTCGTGGCCATCTTCGGACTCTTTCCAGCCTGCGAGATCCGGGTGGCGGAACAGGCTGTTCTCGTCGATGTTGATCTTGGCATCCGCTGCAATCATTCGCCCATCCTGCGTGATGGCCAGCGGGTTGATTTCTGCGAGGTCTGCATCCGCGCCAATCATGCACGCATAAAGATGACGCAGGAAGCTCGTTGCTTCTTTCACATAACGGCGATCGAAACCCGCCCCGAAAATCAGTTGACGAATTTGATAATCCTGGAGACCGACAGCGGGGTCAACCCATACTTTTGCAATTTTCTCAGGCGATCGCTCCGCGACTTCCTCGATTTCGACACCACCCTCCGCAGAGGCCATCACGATGACCCGTTTGCTGTCACGATCCACCAACATGCCAAGATAATACTCCGTGGCAATATCCACAGCTTCTTCGACCAGCACCTTTTTAACCGTCAAACCCTTGATGTTCATCCCAAGAATGGCTTTGGCCGCCTCGTAAGCTTCTTCCGGCGTGTTGGCGATCTTGATGCCGCCCGCCTTCCCGCGACCCCCGACATGCACCTGGGCCTTAACGGCCACTTTGCGTCCGATTTCTTGCGCGATACGCTTTGCATCCGCCGGATTGTCCGCAACGCTGCCCTTGGTGGTGGGAATCTGATACTTTTCCATCAACAGTTTGCCCTGGTACTCGTGAATCTTCATCGAAACCCGTTCTCCATTTCACAATACACCCATATCCAGCGTCACTTCGGAAACTGACCGCAATCAGGCAATCCCAAAACGTTGGATTCTAGCACAAAGCGGAAACAGGGTGCCAGAAAAAGCGTTGTACGCTCAAAATCGACCGCTTGTTTGATTGTTCGTCCCAAGGGCACGAATGGCTGTGGTGTATCAGGCTTGACTCGTTTGATGCTGGCAGAGTTCAAGCAGGACCCCGCCGGTTGCGGCAGGGTGAATGAATGCGATGAGATGGCCACCTGCACCGATGCGTGGTTTGGTATCAATCAAACGAACCCCTTGCTTGGCGAGTTCGGCTAACTTGGTCTCCAAATCGTCGACACGCAAGGCAACGTGGTGAATGCCTTCGCCGCGTTTGGCAATGAATTTGGCAATTGGGCCGTCTGGATCAGTTGTTTCGAGTAACTCGATACGGCCACCGTTCGTGGGAAAGATGGCTGTTTTAACCTTCTGATCCGCCACTTCTTCAATCGTCGGCGTATCAAGCCCTAACACCTTCACATAGAACTCCAGGGCCTTCGCAAGGTCGTTTACCGCGATGCCCACGTGATCGATCGCACCCCATTGACTGGCAAAATTCTGCACGGTCTGCTCCCCACCCTCAAAACTTCAAGCCCAACGCCATGCTAACACGAAGCCGATTGTTCCAGTATCTGCCAGGCTCACCGGTGGGGAACGCAAATCAAGGGGCAATCACCGGTCTCTTCGGGTGGTGAGGTCACAAACAACGAGTCCGTGCCTGATGTTTTGAGTTTGCCACTCAGGTTTTGAATGAAAACCGATGCGTCGCTGTATCGACAAGTTTTGAACAGGCACCTGCGCGTGGCTGTAGGGCGTCGATTCTTCAGTGTGCCCGTGTGAGGCTTTCCGTGCGGGATTGTCGCCTTGCCACGTGAGCGATTAATCGGGCGATCGCCCCATTAACGGGGGCATGCAGCTTGTGACGTTTGGCAAAGCGCTCCACCGCTGCGTTGAGAAAGGGCATTTCCGTATCAAGGCCGCGACGGAGGTCCTGCAACAAGGCATTCCAATTGTGGCGGGTGTTGTGCAAGGCGGTAAAGACCCGTTCGATATCATCGGCTCCGAGCACGACGCCTTCGGCGTGCGCGACGGGCAAGGCCTCTTCCAGGATTTGTTCGACCAGTTCACGGAGTTCCGGTGATTCGAGGATGGCCCCGTTGCGTTCGTCCACCAACGAGCAAATGCCGCTGACCGCCAGGTTGAGCAGCGCTTTGCGCCACTCAACTTCAGCGACAGTTCCTGAGACGCGCGCGCGCAAGTTGGCGAGGTTGAACAATTTGAGGAAATTGTCCTCAGTGTCTTTGCAATTGGGGTGGTCCACGCCCAGTTCAAACAACGGTGCGCCAGCAACCACGGCTTCACGCGGCGTCTGCAGGTTGACACCGACCCAGCAGGTGATTCGAACCATGCGGCAATGGGGCAGGTATGTCGAAACGAATTTGTGGACGCCCAAACCGTTTTGCAACAAGCCGACCGCTTGTCCGGGGTGAAGGATGTGGCTGAGTGGTCCGACCAGTTTTTCGAGATCGGTCGCCTTGACTGCCAGTAATACCAGCGCATCCGGAGGGATGACGAGCGCACTGTTTACCCGTTGAATGGGCAAACGGTAATGCCCGGTGTCTGCTCCGGCGAGGGTGAAACCGTCAGTTTCGAGTTGGCTCGCGCGTGGCTCGCGCGCGACGAGGGTTACATGTGCAATGGCTGACAGGTGGGCGCCAAGGTAAAGGCCGATCGCACCTGCTCCCACAATGTAGACGGATGTCGGCTGATTGTTGAACACGCCAGGACCTCTTTCTGTCGTCACGCGCGCAGGTTTCATTCTACGCGCCCGCAACGCATTCGCCCACGCCATCCCGAACGCGCCTGGAGTGAGTTTGATACCCAATCGTATTGAATCATGCGTGATCACTTAAGAAACTGGCTTCGAGTATTCAGACTGACCAAAACGTTGCCAGTCCCGGAAACCCGCTTGAAATCACTTCGAGCGAACGATGAATCATTGGTCTTGCGGTATAAATTGCTTGAGTGTACAAATATCCGTTTTGAATGTTGCACCATCCGTGGATGGTACTTTTTTGCGGTTCGGGTATATTACGGGAGTCCTGGCGTGCCGGGTGATGAACTGGCTTGCCCACCGTTTGAAAACAAGGAGTTTCGACAATGCATTCAACAATTTGTACGCGTTTGCTGGCGGCTGTGGTGCTTGTGGCTGGTGTCACGTGGGGGACAGCTGCGGCGGAAGCTCGTGATGGCAAGGCCATCGCGCAAAAGAATGCCTGCTTTGCCTGTCACGGCATTGGTGCATCCGAGCCGAAGAAAATGGGGCCGAATTATGGGGTTGTTGCGGCCAAGTATGCCAAGGATGGCAAGGCGATCGCCAAACTGGCCACCAAGATTCGCAAGGGTGGTGCCGGCTCGTTTGGTTCCATTCCGATGCCTGGGTATCCGCAGATATCCGAGGCGGATGCGAAAGCCATCGCGCAATGGGTGATGCAGCAAAAGTAGGACAACAATTTTGTGCTCGCACCGGACAGGCAGGCCGGTGCGAGTGTTTCGTTGGGTGTATGATGGTTGCGTCCGACGAGATGGGGTAATTGATGTTCAAACGAGGGCAAGCAGGACGCCAATGGTTGTGGCGGCTGGGTTTGGTATCCGTGACGCTCGTGGGCGTTGGGGGTGGCTTTTGGTTGTGGCAGGGTGCGCAGACGGTTCCCACCATTCCGGTTGAGCGCCGCACCCTGGAAGAGATTGTCGAGGTCAGTGGGGCGGTTGAATCGTTGCGTGTGGTGCCTTTGAAGGCGGAAGCGGCGCTTAAGGTGGAAGCGTTCTTGGTGAATGAGGGCGGGCGTGCGAAGCGTGGTGACCCGCTGTTGCGTCTGGATGGGCGGATGGCGCGGTTACAGTTGTCGCAGTTACGGGCCAATTGGGATTCTCAGCAGGCGAGGGCACAGACGGCCTTGACGGTGGCCCAAGCCAGTCTGGTGGATGCCCAAAAGCGTCAGGTGTTGCAATTGGCCACCGCGCGGACGCAAAGGGCGAAGAGTCAGGCGCAGTTGCGGTTTTTGGAAGCTGAATGGGGCAGACAGTCGCTATTGGCCAAGGCGGGGGGTGTGAGTGAACAGGCGTTGTCCAATTTGAAACAACAGTTGCAGCAAGCGCGTTGGGATGTGAGTTTGGCCCAAGACAATCTCGACCGTCTTGAAGCAGGTTCTGAGGTGTTGCAGGCGCGCAATCAGTTGACGCAGGCGAAGGTGGTCGAGACGCAGTTGGAAGTCGAGCGGCGCGCTGCATTGGCATTGGCGCAAAAGGCTGTGGCAGATACGGTTTTGCGGGCGCCTTTTGATGGCACGGTGACGGCTTGGGATACGGAAGTGGGGGCTTTGTTGACGCCGGGTATGGCGATCGGGGTGTATCAGGATCTGGCGCATTTGCGGATGCGTTTGCCGGTGGATGAGCTTGATCTTCCTAAATTGCGTGGGGGCGGTGCGGTTTCGATCACCTTCGATGCGTTGCCGGAGCGACAGTTTGCAGGTGTGATTGGGGACATTGGTCGGGCGAGCACGTCGACGGCCAACAATGTGCAAGTGTTTCCGGTTTATGTTGATTTCAGTGATCCGAGTGGGGTGGTGCGACCGGGCATGAGTGGTGATGTGCGAATTGTAACAGCGACGCATCCGGATGTTTTGGCGGTACCGCTCGGGGCTGTTCGTCGGGAGGGGGATGCGGTGACGGTATCGGTTGTCCGGGAGGGCCGACCCGAAGCCGTGGCGATCACGCCTGGTGTGAGCACGTTATCGCATCTGGAGGTGCGAGCCGGTTTGCAGCTTGGCGATCGCATCGTTTGGAAGGCACCCGTTGTTGAAACACCCAAGCCGTGAGGATGTGGGCGTGACGGTACCGGTCATCGCCTTGGAAGCCATCAACAAGATATATGGTGGCGCAGTTCCATATCATGCGCTGCGGGATGTGAGTCTGGTGGTGGCGCCGGGTGAGATGGTGGCCATTGTCGGTGCATCCGGGACGGGTAAGTCGACTTTGATGAACGTGATTGGGTGTCTGGATCGTCCGACATCCGGTGCTTACTTTTTGTCGGGCGAGCGGGTATCGACGTTGGGTGATGATGAATTGGCGCGGGCGCGCAACCGGCAGATTGGATTTGTTTTTCAGAGTTTTCAGTTGCTGGCGCGTTATTCTGCGTTAAAGAACGTGGCGTTGCCGCTGATTTATGCGGGTGTTGGTGCGAAGGAAGGTGAGGCGCGGGCCCGTGCGGCGCTTGAGCGCGTGGGTTTGGGCGATCGCCTGCACAACCGCCCCAATGAGCTTTCCGGTGGTCAGAAGCAGCGTGTGGCGATCGCGCGGGCGGTGGTCAATCGTCCCAGCTTGATTCTCGCGGATGAACCGACCGGTGCGCTCGATACACGAACGGGTGAAGAAATTATGGCCCTTTTTCAGGATTTAAACCGTCAGGGCGTCACGATGGTGATTGTGACCCACGAACCGGATGTTGCAGCCTGTTGTGGTCGTCAGATACGGATGCAGGATGGACGTGTAATCGAGGATGTGCGTCTTGTGCCGAGGCAGGCTGGTTTATGAGGTTCAGCAAGTATTTTGGCATGGCCTTTGAGGCCTTGGTGCTTAACAAGGTGCGAAGCGCGCTGACCATGTTGGGCATGATCATTGGCGTTTTTTCGGTCATCGTGATGATTGGCATGGGGCAGGGGTCACAGGCCTACATTACGGAACAGGTGCGAGGACTTGGTGCGGGTGTGTTGATTGTCACCCCGGGCAATCCCAAAACCCAAAAGTCGTTTGGTCCTCCCGGCACGACCACGGCGATGACCCTTACCTTGAATGACGCGCGGGCGCTTGAATCGATTCCCGGTATCAGCTATGTCTCACCCAATGCATTCATTCAGGCGGTCTTGAAGGTTGACAAGAATGCAGTGGGCGGCATGGTGCTTGGCACGAGTCCCAGTCTGGCTGTGGCGCGGGGGTTCAAACTGCGCAGCGGTCGATTTTTTAACGATCAAGAGGCACGCACGGGTGCGCGGGTGATCGTGCTTGGGCGTAAGTTGGCACAGGATCTTTTCGTCAATACTTTGCGTGAGCCGCTAGGAGACAAGGTGCGCATTGAGGGGCAGCGTTTTCGGGTGATTGGGGTGCTTGAGGAGCAAGGCGGTGGGTTGTTTGGTTCCACGGATGAGCAGGCCATTATGCCGACGCGGACGTTTCAGAGTTTGTTAAAAGGTGGCGAGCGCATCAATTCCATTTTCATCAAATCAGGAAGTGATGAGTTGCTGCCGGTTCTTCAGAACCAGGTCAGCACCATTTTGCGTCAGCGCCACGCCATTCGTCCGGACGAGGATTCGGATTTCAAGATTCAGACGCAGTCGGAGTTGCTGTCAACGATTGGCGTGGTGACGTCGGCTTTCACGATACTGTTGGCTGGGATTGCGGCCATTTCGTTGTTGGTGGGTGGTATTGGCATCATGAACATCATGTTGGTGTCGGTGACGGAACGTACCCGTGAGATTGGAATTCGCAAGGCATTGGGTGCCCGTCATCGGGACATTTTGGCGCAATTTTTGCTGGAATCCGCGACGATCAGCCTGGCCGGGGGGACTTTGGGTATTTTGCTGGGTTTGTTGGCGACTTTTTCGGTTGCGCGGCTTGTGCAGTTGCCGTTTGTGTTCTCGTCACTGGCGGTTTGTGGCGCGTTTGTTTTCTCGGCTGCGGTCGGTGTATTTTTTGGCGCTTATCCGGCCAACCAGGCGGCGCGTCTTGATCCCGTGGATGCCTTGCGGTATGAGTGACGCACGAGTTCCTGTTACAATGGGATATGTCATATCCTGAGCAGGCCATGGCGCTTTTGAAGGCGCGCGGTTTCCGCCAGACGCGTCCGCGTCGCTTGGTGCTGGATGTGCTGGATGCGGCGCTGCAACCTTTATCGCCTTATGAGATTGCCGAAGCGATTCGCGCGACGGGTGAGAAAGGCGATGTCGTGAGTGTATATCGTATTTTGCAGACGCTTGAGGAAAATGATCTCGCGCACAAGGTGCTTTCCACCGGCAAGTTTCGAAAGTGTCACCTGGCGCCCGAGCACGATTGTCAGCGGCATCAATTGCAGCACTGTCACCATAATTTGGTTTGTCGACATTGTGGCAGTATTGAAGAGGTCCATTGCCCGGGTATGGATTTGATCGAGCAGGTGTTGACGGCGCAGTCACGGTTTCGCATTGAGCAGCATCGGTTGGAGTTTTTGGGCCTGTGCGAGCCTTGTCAGGCGATCGCCCCTCCGGGCGCTGCGCCTCACCGCCACTGATGCGCAGCGTCAGGCGCCAGTCAGTGCGCACGCCTGAGTAGCGAAACCTTTGGTTGCTCGATGGTTTGGGGGTGATGTCAGGCGGGTATGCTGCCAATAAGGCGTTGTAGGGGGAGGTCACGATGCGCGCATTCAGGATGGGTGTTGTTGCGATGCTTGGCTGGATAGGGATCCACGCTTGTAACGTGACGGTTGCGCCTGTGTCTGCGCCGAGTAAAAAGCTTTCCAAATCGCCTGTTGCGTCCGTTTCTGCGCTTGTGTCGCCGTCTGCGTCGCCTTCGCCCATCAAAACCGCCTCACCGACACCGAGGCTGAGCCCCACGCCGAGCCCCACGCCGACGCCGGGGCCTCCTGCGACGGATGCCGAGGTGAACGAGGTGACGGCATTTCCTTTTACGCGGGTGGGACAGAAGTGGGAATACAAGCTGACGTTCAAGCTTGGTAATTTTGATGTAGATGGTGTGTTGACCTTGGATGTGTTGGAGCTGACGGCCACTGGGGCGCGGGTGAGGGTCAAGACTGAAGTGGCGTATCTGGCTGGCAAGCCACAGGAGGCTGAGCGGGTCATCACGCGTTTGGGTGGGAATCCGTATGCGCAGATCAACGCCGTGCTGTCCGGTACCCAAGAGGTCACGAGTACGACGCCCGAGAACACCAAAGAATCCGTGACCGTTCCCTTCGGAACTTACCCGAACGCGGTGCGTTCCAAATTCAGCAGTGTTTCAGGGGGGACCACCGCTGATTTCAATTTGTGGATGGTGAAGGATCTTGGGATGGTGAAAGAAAGCATCAGCAGCGACAAACCACCAGCCAGTTTGGGAACGCTGCTTGGCTCCGGAATGACCCTGGGCAAGACCACCACGCTCCTGGAATTGAAGGATTATAATCCGGGTAATGCTTCTGGCACGCCCGTTCCGAACGTTTCCACTGGACCTTCGTTAGCCCCTGTCGTGTCGCCCTCGCCGGTTTCGTCCGGCAATCCCTCACCGAGTGTGATGCCGTCTGTGGGGCCTTCCGCATCAGCATCGGCGGTTGCGGATGCGACGGCTTTCCCCTTTACGCAGGTGGGTCAGAAGTGGGAGTACGTGATGGGGTTAAAGGTGGGGAGCAATGCTTTATCGGGAACGATGAAGCTGGAAGTGATGTCTGTGAACCAAGCCGGCGCACAGTTGAAGATTGATACGACGGCCAGTGCGGCACTGCCCATACCGCTGCCGCCGCAATCGCTGACCAGGGAGGTCACGCGTGCCGGGGGGGATCCCTATGCGCAAATCAACGCCGCCATCACCGGTGGCACGACTGTGACCAGCTCGGCACCCACGTACTCGCAAGAAGCGGTGACGGTGCCTGCAGGTGCCTTCAACGAGGCCGTGCGTGCGAAGTTCTCAAGTACAGGCTCCGATATGAGTGCTGACTTTGATATGTGGCTTGTCAAGGATCGGGGAATGGTCAAAGAAACGGTGAACAGCACCAAGCCACCGTCTTCGTTGGCTTTGTTGGGAGCATTGCCCACCACCACCACATTGGAGCTCAAAACTTACACCCCGGCTCCTGCTGCGGCTTTGCAGGGTATTTGGCTGGCTTGGCACCAGCCACTGTTCACCATTCGCTGAGGTCGGCCTCGCATTAGCAGCAGCGGGTGATGCCGTCGTACATGTCTGTCATGGCGGCCTTAATCTGGTTGTTGATTGTTGTTTGACAGTTTTGATGGGCTTGCATGCGGGCTTTGAGGCGTGTTTCGCCGCTTAGGTCATGCAGGAGTCTGACCAGCTTGAGAATCAGGCGCATGGGCTGATCCCCGAGTGATATTCCACGGCGCTTTCGGTATTTTGACGGGGCATGCTGCCTTTGAGCAAACGGACCCACTGGGTGATGGCAATGACGATGATTGTGCCTGTCAGCAGCACGAGGAAGCCCGTAACGCTCAAGTTGACCAAGTCGTTGCGCATGAGCATTGCGGCATCGGGTGGTGGGTTGCCTTGGTTGAGTTTGTCTGCCAACATCTGGTAATGGGCCCAAAAGCCGATGCGTGGATTGGTTGAAAACAGCTTGGCGGTACTTGCGCTAAAGGTCACGCTCCCCAGCCAGAGCAACGGGATGAGGGTGATCCAGCTATGGCGTGCTTTGCCTGATTGGATGAGCATGGAGGTGCCTAAGCATAGGGCGATGAGGGCCAACAATTGGTTCGCGATGCCGAACAGGGGCCATAGGGTGTTGACGCCGCCGAGGGGATCGATTACACCCTGATACAGAAAATAACCCCAACCAGCCACAATCAGGAATGTGGCGAGCACGGCACCCGGATACCAACTGGTTTGACCCAATGGTTCCCAGATCTGACCGAGCAGGTCTTGAAGCAGAAAGCGGCCCACACGCGTGCCGGCATCCAGGGTGGTCAGGATGAACAACGCTTCGAACATGATGGCGAAGTGGTACCAGAGTCCGAGGAGGGCTGGGCCTCCGATGAGGTTCGATAGAATCTGCGCCATGCCAAGCGCGAAGGTGGGGGCGCCACCGTTGCGATTGTAAAGGCTGCTTTCACCGACCAGTGCGGCGAGGGTGCTCATTTGTTCCGGCTTGAGGCTGAAGCCCCACTGAGTGATCGCTTGGGCGACCGCCTCCGGCGTTTGGCCCGTCAACGCTGCCGGGGCGTTGATGGCCAGATAGATGCCAGGCTCAAGCGCACATGCGGCAATGAGCGCCATAATCGCAACGAAGGACTCCATGAGCATCGCGCCATACCCCACCAATCGGGCATCGGATTCGCGCGCCAAAAGTTTGGGGGTCGTGCCAGATGCGACCAGGGCATGAAAGCCTGAGATGGCCCCACAGGCGATCGTAATGAAGCAAAATGGGAACACCCCACCGGCAACCACAGGGCCTGTGCCATTCACAAAGCTTGTTACCGCAGGCATTTTCAATTCAGGCATGCCCACAAGCACGCCTGCAGCCATGAGCAAGACGGTGCCAATTTTGACGAAGGTACTCAGGTAATCGCGGGGGCCAAGTAACAGCCACACGGGCAAGACGGCAGCGCTGAAGCCGTAGATCATGAGGGCCCACGCCAGGTCTTGCGCCCGCCAGGTAAACCAGGTGGCGAGGAGGGGTGTCTGGGCGACCCACTGTCCGCCGAGCAGGGCCGCAAGCAACAGTACGACGCCGATGGTGCTTGCTTCCGTGACTTTGCCGGGGCGCCACACGCGCATGTAAAGCCCGACGAGGAGGGCGATGGGAATTGTTGCAGCAATCGTGAAGGTGCCCCACGGGCTTTGTGCCAGGGCTTTCACCACGACGAGGCCGAGAACTGCAAGCAGCATGATCATGATCACGAGGATGGCCAGCATGGCGACGAGGCCTGCAACTGGCCCCATTTCATCTTTGACCATTTGCCCGAGGCTTTTGCCGTTGCGGCGCATGGAGCCTGCGAGCACGATAAAGTCCTGGACGGCGCCACCGAGCACGACCCCGATGATGATCCAGAGTGTGCCTGGCAGGTAACCGTATTGCGCGGCTAGAATGGGGCCAACCAATGGGCCTGCACCAGCAATGGCCGCGAAGTGGTGGCCGAAAAGAACGTAGCGGTTCATGGGCAAAAAATCGCGCCCGTTTTCGAGTTTGAAGGCTGGGGTGAGACGGCGATCGTCCAGTTCAAACACCGTAGTGGACAGATAACGTGCATAGAGGCGATAACCAACGGTGTAACAGCAGATGGCGGCCACCAGCACCCAGAGTGCGCCGATGCTTTCGTTGCGCATCAAGGCGAGGCTACCGAGGGCGATCGCCCCAAGGAGCGCGACGAGCCAAAGCCACCAAGGCGTGTGATACCGAGAAGTCATCCGAGCAAAGCCTTTCCGCTTGGTGAAACGACTACCGGTCGCGGACACTGGATTCGGAACCGGTGATCATTGAAAAAAAGGGGGCGTCTGTACACATTTGAGGGTCGTGTTTGGGCTCCCATCGACACACTGCACGCCTGATGGCACGACGGGTGCCGCGTGTGTCTTGATTTCGCCGATTTCGGCACGAATACCCGCTGGTTGACCTCAGATGGCCAAAACGATCATAGCAGGTGAACCCTGACGTGGTCTTTGGCGGTGGCACTTTCACGGTTGGGTACGGTGGGATTGTCTGGCGTATGGGTTGACCCACTTTGTGCTTACCCATCACCCATCACACAGGCGTGCGGCGCCGAATTGGGAGCAAGGTGTTAAAATTGATTTCAGGCGCACGCGAAGGAGGGCTTGCAGATGCAGCAGTTGGAGCGGCAAAAGGGATTTGAACTCGATCGTGAGGTCGTGGAACAGGTGTTGCGTCAGGCTTTGGCGCGCGGGGCGGATTTTGCGGAGATTTTCGCTGAAGACAAGACTTTTGGTAGCATTCAGGTCTTGGGTGGCCGGGTGAAATCGTGTGTGTCCGGGCAGGATTTTGGTGCAGGTTTACGGGTTTTTTATGGGCTTGAGGCCATTTACGCGTATACGAGTGATTGCAGCCTTGAGGGGTTGTTGCAATTGGCCAAGCAGGTGAGTGCGCCACGTGAGTCGGTCGGGCGGCGTGGGCTTTCGCCTTGGAACAGGCAGGAGGTAACGCCGCGGCATACGTTGACGATTCATCCTGATGCGGTGAGCAAGGCGGTGAAGGTTGAGCGCATGCTGCTTGCGGATCAGGCGGCGCGGGCAGTGGATCCGCGCATCGAGCAGGTTGAAGTCTCGTTGGCGGAAGAGTTCCAGCGGGTATTTATTGCCAATTCAGAGGGGTTGTGGCTGTCGGATGAGCGGCCGTATGTGCGGTTGATGATCAATGCGATCGCATCGGACGGCGTTGAAAAACAATCGGGGCGCGAATCTCCCGGAGCCATGGCCGGCTGGGAATGGGTTGAGGAGCAAAATATTGAAGAATTGGCGCGTTCGGCTGCCGAGATGGCTGTCACGATGCTGTCTGCTGATTATGCGCCCTCAGGCAAGATGCCGGTGGTCATTGAAAACGGGTTTGGGGGGGTGATTTTTCACGAAGCGTGTGGTCACTTGCTTGAGACGACGTCCGTGGCCAAAGGGGCGAGCATCTTCACGGGGCGGTTGGGAGAACAGATTGCGCATCCGTGTGTGACGGCTGTTGATGATGGCACGATGGCGGGAGAGTGGGGGTCCTTGGCTGTCGATGATGAGGGTTTGCCGACTCAGCGCACGGTGTTGATTGAGAACGGGATTTTGAAGAGTTACATGGTGGATCGCTTGGGTGGCTTGAAGACGGGTTACGCGCCGACTGGGTCGGGTCGTCGTCAAAATTATCGTTTTGCGCCGACGTCGCGGATGCGCAACACGTTCATTGCGCCCGGCAATAGCCGTTTGGATGAGATGATCGGCTCCATCACGTATGGTTTGTATGCCAAAAAAATGGGTGGGGGATCAGTGTCTCCGGGAACGGGTGAGTTCAATTTTGCGGTGCTTGAGGGTTATATGATTCGGGATGGCCAGATTGCCGAACCGGTGCGTGGCGCCACCCTGATTGGCAATGGTGCGGATATTTTGCAAAAGATCGTGATGGTGGGTGACAATTTTGCGATGGCTGCGGGTCGTTGTGGATCCATTTCCGGCTCGATTCCAACCAATGTGGGGCAGCCTGCCCTCAAAGTGAGCGAAATTGTTGTGGGTGGACGCAAGTGAGCCAGGAGACGCGCATGTCAGTTACGTCAAAGGTTGTGGATTTCGAGCATGAAGTTGCTGCGCTGTTGTCTTTGGCTCAGGGGTTGGGGCTGAATGACGTGGAAGTTTATGCCCAGCGCGATGAAGCGTTGACCTTGCGGGCGCACAAAGGCGAACTTGAAAGTTTTCAGCGTTCCAATCCTGTTGGGGTGGGTGTGCGGGTCTGGCAAGGCGCGCAGGTTGGCTATGCTTACACGGAGAATCGCTCCGAGGACGCGTTGTGCCGGGTGTTGGAGCAAGCCGCCTCCAATGCGGCATTGGTTGAGCCGCAAGAAGGGGCGGGGCTGTTTGAGACACCTGCTGCCGGGCAGGCCACCTTGATGCCGTCCTGCGTTGATTTTTCGGGTGTTGATTTGCAGCGCAAAATTGATCTCGTGCTGGCACTCGAGCGTGCCAGTTTCGCTGCGGATAACCGCGTGACATCGGTTCCGGGCTGTGCGTATTCGGATTCGACCCGTTGTGTGCGTGTGACCAATTCCCGCGGGTTTGATGGTGGGTATCGTTTGAGTCAGGCCAATTTGCTCGTGTACCCATTGGTTGCGGAAGCCGGGCAAAACAAGACGTATTACAGTGTTTCTTTGGCACGACGGTTTGAGGATTTGGATCCTGAGCAGCTGGCGCGTGATGCGGTTTTTGGCGCAATTTCACGTTTGGGTGCCAAAGAGCCTGTGAGTGGGACGTATCAGGTTGTGTTGACGCCACGGGCGATGACGGAATTGTTTGCAGCGTTTGCTTCCATTTTTTCAGCACGGGCGGTGCAGGAGGGCAAGAGTTTACTGGCCGGGAAACTGGGTCAGGCGATCGCCAGTCCGCTCGTGCGAATCAAAGATGATGCCAGCCTTGAGACAGGCTTCGCGTCGCGTCCCTTTGATGACGAAGGGGTTGTTTCCCAACCGCTGACCTTGGTTCAAGAGGGTGTTCTCTCGGCCTATCTGCATAATTTGCAGACCGCGCGCAAGGCGGGCGTGTTGTCAACGGGGCATGGTGAACGGGGTGGTTACAAGGGCACGCTGGGTGTGGCACCCAGCAATTTGTTCATTGACGCGGGGGATTGTCACCTGGCGGATTTGTACCGGGTAGCGGGGCCTTTGGTGGTGGTGGATGATTTTCAGGGTTTGCATGCTGGCACGAATACCATTAGCGGCGATTTTTCATTGGCTGCACAGGGATGGTTGTACGAAGGCGGCGTGCGACAGTATCCTGTCCACAATTTCACGGTAGCGGGAAATTTCTTGTCGTTGCTGGCGGATGTGGATGCCTTGGGTGATGATCTCGCATTTTACCCGCACGGGGCGTATGTGGGATCGCCATCAGTGCGGGTGCGCGCTTTGGCGATCGCAGGCGCCTGAATACCTCTGTTTAAGCCGATTTTTGATTATGACGGTGCCGACAGGCTGGCTTTCGCTGGTCAGCACCGTCATAACGATGCGCCCCTGGTGCGCCATAGTATGCCTGCCTTCGTTTTTAATTCCTTTACACCTCAAAATATTCACC
>Ga0079301_1000745_pt1 | contig 15746 bp, 10 predicted proteins | sample Wag4_2014_7_11_3_FD_74797 | JGI IMG/M metagenome (GOLD analysis project Ga0079301, IMG submission 74797) | Fresh water mixed with fracking chemicals microbial communities from Ohio, USA - Utica-2 Time Series FC 2014_7_11 | ecosystem: Engineered > Industrial production > Chemical products > Input... | reverse complement strand
TTTTTATATTTACTAACCATTATAACTTCTTTTTAGAAGGTTATTAAATGATAAAATATTTAGTATTCACTACTTATATACTGTTAATTAACTGGGTGTAAAATGAGTTTATTTTGGACCTTTACCCCTTAATACCTCTAAACCTTAATACTTGTTCTAGTTCTGTCCACATAATTTTTATCAAAAAGGGTGGTTTTCCACCTAAAATACTACTTATTAACCCTTAGTTTGTGGATAGAAATAAGGCCGCAATACCTTATTTTTGCTCTCCGGTAAATTGCCGGTTATTTTATTTATTATAATTCGTTTTTATGTCTGTTATTCAAAGTATTCGTGACAGAGGCACGTGGATCATTTTTACTATTATCACTGTAGCCTTAATTGCTTTTATTTTACAAGATGGTGTTGGTAGAGGCGGAAGCGCTTTTTCTAATACAACCACTATCGCTGAAGTAAATGGCCAAAAGTTAGAAAGAGCTGCTTTTGAAGAAAAATTATCGATGCAAGAAAAAATGTATGCTAGCCAAGGTGCTCAAAGAGATCAATTGATTGGTTCTTTGTTTAATCAAGAAGTAGACCGTTTATTAATTGAAGCAGAGTGTACTAAATTGGGATTACAAGTAACAGGAAAAGAATTATCAGATATTTTATTCTCTGAAAACTCTCCATTAAAACAAGAGTTTACAGATCCTGCAACAGGCTTATTTAAAGTAGAAGATGCTAAAAAAGCATTTGCTCAAATTAAAAAAAGTAAAAATGCGGATCAAATTAAAATGATCAATCAGGTTTATATTCAACCTATATTAGAACAATCACTACGTAATAAATACAGTGTGTTACTTCAAAAATCTGCTTATGTTCCAAAGTGGATGGTTGAAAAACAAGCTGCGGATAACAATCAAATCGCTAGCGCTTCTGTAGTATTTGTTCCTTATGCAAGTATTGCTGATAGTACTGTTAAAGTAACAGATAATGATATTGCCGCTTATGTGAAAGCTCATGCATCTGCTTATAAGAAAGATGAAGAAACTAGATCTATTGCTTATGTTTCTTTTAGTGCTATTCCAAGTAGTTCAGATAGTGCTACCGTATTCAATGAAATTTCTGCGAATAAACAAGAGTTTGCTGCAGCTACAGATAATGCTGCTTTCTTAAATAGAGTAGGAAGTGATTTACCATTTTATGATGGCTACTTTAGTAAGGGTAGAATGCAACAAGCTAACAAAGACACGCTTGTTAAAATTCCTACAGGAACTGTGTATGGTCCTTATGTAGATGGTAATGCTTTTGTATTAGCTAAGATGGTAGGTGTAAAAAACTGGCCCGATAGTTCAAAAGTTCGCCATATTTTAATTGCTACTGTTAATCCTCAATCTGGTCAGCTAATTAGACCTGACAGTATTGCAAAAAAATTAGCGGATTCTATTAAACTTGCTGTAGCTGGTGGCGCAGACTTTAATGCACTTGTTCAAAAATATTCTGATGATGAGGGAAGTAAAGCAAAAGGTGGTGTGTATGACTATTTTGCTCAGGGTCAAATGGTAGGTTCGTTTAATGATTTTTCTTTTGATAAACCAAGGGGCACTAAAGATGTAGTAAAATCTGAATTCGGATACCACTACACTGAAGTATTGGATCAAAAAAACTTTGCGCCAGCATACAAAATTGCCTATTTATCTAAAGCCATTGTTGCTAGTGGAGAAACTGAAAATGCGGCATCTACCGCAGCAGCTTCTTTTGTAGCAAGCAGTAAGTCTCAAAAAGATTTCAATGAAAATGCACTCAAGAATAATTTGCAAATTTTAAATGGTGTTGACATCAAGAAAAACGATTTCACCATTACTGGTTTAGGTAAGAGTAGAGAAACCGTGCGTTGGGTATATGAAAATAAAGTAGGTACTATTTCTGAACCTACCCAAATTGGTGACGCGTATGTTGTTGCTATGGTTACTTCAATTGGTGAAAAAGGAACCATGGGTGTATCTGAGGCAAAACCGCTTGTAGAAGGCCTTGTTAGAAATGAATTAAAAGCAAAGCAAATTATAGCTTCTAAATTTACAGGATCTTCACTTGAAGATTTTGTAAAGAGTTCTGGTTTCCCAGCACAACGTGTAGACAGTTTAAGTTTCGCTTCTCCGTTTGTACCAGGTGTTGGTGCAGAACCAAAAATAGTGGGTGCTGCATTTAATAAAGCACTTATTGGTAAAAGCACCTCAGCTATTGAAGGTGCCGCTGGTGTATTTGCTGTGAAGCCTGAAACTATTGGGGCTGCTGCGGTTATGCAAGACGCGGCTGCTTTACAAACTTCACTATTACAAGCTATTCAATCGAATATTTTTAGAGGTTTTGAAGCGATTAAAAAATCTGCAAAAATTAAAGACAACCGTTCTACTTTCTATTAGTAGAATTTAAGATGATATTAAAAAGCCTTGCTAAAATCTAGCGAGGCTTTTTTATTTATAATAGTTATGGTCTTCAATTTCTTTTCTGACATTTTCAGGAACCAAATAGCGTATTGTTTTTTGATCCTTAATATTTTCTCTTATATCTGTTGCAGATATATTTAATAGTGGCGCTTTTAAAATAGTAAGGTTGGCGCCATGTGTATCAGTGATTTCATAACCTGGGCGTATATATACGTAGAAGGCATATTTCTTTAAAAGTATCTCTGCGTTTTTCCAGCGTGGAATATTTATGAATCCATCGCTTCCTATAATGATAGAAAATTCATGTTGCGGATATTTTTCCTCTAAATATATAAGCGTGTCGATTGTGTATGAAGGGCGTGGTAATTTAAATTCAACATCAGAGGCCCTTAATCTTGTTTCGTCGTTTTCTATGGCGAGATTAACAAGGTGAAGGCGGTCGTATTCGTTTAAAAGAGACCCAGCTGTTTTAAACGGATTTTGCGGAGATACCACAAACCATACTTGCTGTATTTCAGTTCTGTCTACAACATGGCTCGCGATCATTAAATGACCGTGGTGAACTGGATTAAAAGAACCAAAATATAAACCTATTTTCATCTAATGTGTTGATAATCAATAAGTTAATTAGTTGGCTGGCACAACAATAATACTGTCAGCTTCGCTTAAACGAAGGCTTAAATGATAGCCAGCAACTTCTATAGAAATAGGATCACCTAGTGGTGCTACTTGAACCACTTTTACGGGCTCTCCGGGCACACAACCCATTTCTAATAATTTTATGTAAAGCTCATCTTTTTCAAATGAGTGAATGATCCCCACTTCTCCTGCTTCTAACGCTGATAATTTTTTCATGCACTCTAATAGTTTATTAAACTTCTGCAAAGGTACCGACCTCGGTAAAGAAAATGTTACGAAATTTGGAGTTAAACTTAACTTGCACCTATGCAAAAAGTAAATTTCCAAAAGGCCGATGCTGCGCTTACCCTACCAGCTAAAACCATACTCAAGGCGTTTATTGAAAACCTATTTAAAAAGGAGAAGACGCCACTCGCTACCATCAACTATATATTTTGCTCTGATAAACACCTGTTGTCTATCAATCAGCAGTTCTTAAACCACGACTACTATACCGATATTATAACTTTTGGCTTACACGACAAGGGAACACCTGTTGTAGCAGAGGTTTATATAAGTGTAGACAGAGTTAAGGATAATGCCAAGACCCTTGGCGTAACCTTTACCAATGAAATGCTTCGGGTTCTTTTTCATGGTGCCCTACATCTATGTGGTTACAAGGATAAGAGCAAAGCCGACATTTTGATGATGCGTGCTAAAGAAGATGCATACCTTAAGCGTTATACTAACAAATAGGTTCCACGTGGAACGGCCCCACATTTTTTTGCGTAATATTTCTGCGGTGTTCCACGTGAAACATCTTTCGAGTGTTTTTGAATTGATGAACTGGTTTACGCCTTTGTTCCACGTGAAACATTCAAATCTAACCCCTTAGTATCTTGTTTTCTTTTTGATTGGATTATCTTTGCATCCATGTTTCCAGATTATGATGTTATTGTTGTAGGTGCCGGACACGCAGGTTGTGAAGCCGCCGCTGCCGCTGCCAACCTAGGTAGTAAAGTCCTCCTTGTTACTATGAATATGCAAACCATTGCCCAAATGAGTTGCAACCCAGCTATTGGTGGTATTGCCAAGGGTCAGATTGTGCGCGAGATAGATGCAATGGGTGGATATACCGGACTGGTTACAGATGCAAGTACTATTCAATTTCGAATGCTCAATAGGAGCAAGGGTCCAGCAATGTGGAGCCCGCGTGCGCAAAACGACCGTATGTTGTTTGCTGCCAAGTGGAGAGAGATGCTAGAAGAAACCCCAAATGTAGATTTTTACCAAGACACGGTGCAGGGGTTAATCATAAAAGACAATAGAGCGGGTGGAGTTATTACAGGACTAGGACATGAAATTAGATCTAAAACCGTGGTGGTTACTTCGGGAACCTTTTTAAATGGCATCATCCATATAGGTGAAAAACAATTTGGAGGCGGACGTGTAGCAGAAAAAGCCGCTACAGGTATCACTGAGCAGTTGGTTGCGCTGGGTATGGAAAGTGACCGTCTAAAAACAGGCACACCACCTAGGGTAGATGGACGTAGTTTGGACTATTCAAAAATGGAAGAACAAGCTGGGGATGAGGAAGTTGTGGGCTTTTCATACAAAGACACGCCACGCATTAAACCCACAGATCAGCGCAGTTGCCATATTACCTATACCAGCCAAAAGGTGCACGACCTTTTAAGAAAAGGATTTGACAGAAGCCCGATGTTTCAGGGTAGAATTGAAGGCGTGGGTCCTAGATACTGCCCAAGTATTGAAGATAAAATTAACCGATTCGCGGACAGAGATAGACACCAGTTGTTTGTAGAGCCAGAAGGATGGAACACGGTAGAAATATATGTAAACGGGTTTTCTACATCATTACCAGAAGAAGTTCAGTACGAAGCTCTTCGTAGTGTTCCTGGGTTTGAGCATTGTCGCTTTTTTAGACCAGGCTACGCCATCGAGTATGATTATTTTCAACCTACACAATTAAAATATTCTTTAGAAACCAAGCTCATCGAAAACCTGTTTTTTGCCGGACAAATAAATGGCACAACGGGTTACGAAGAAGCTGCCTGCCAAGGTTTAATGTCCGGTATTAACGCGCACCAAAAAGCGCGCGAATTAGACCCTGTTATTTTAAAAAGAAGCGAAGCTTATATTGGTGTACTCATTGATGATTTAGTAGGCAAAGGAACAGAAGAGCCTTACCGTATGTTTACGTCTCGCGCCGAGTTTAGAACCCTCTTAAGACAAGATAACGCCGATATTCGTTTAACGCCATTAAGCTACCAATTGGGTCTTGCCAAACAAGATAGAATGGACGCCGTGGAAGCGAAAAAAAATACGGTTGCCGACATTAAAAATTTACTCGCATCCTATAGTATTGAACCTTCAGAAATTGAAGGCTATTTCAATGAAATTAATTCGGCATCTATTACCGAAAAACAAAAAGCTTCAAAAATATTATTACGTCCAAACGTAGACCTGGTGGGCCTTTCAGCAGCTATGCCCCGCTTAAAAGAAGCACTCGAGGGATTTCATCCACAGGTATTAGAGCAAGCAGAAATTCAGATCAAGTACGAGCGCTACATCGAAAAAGAACAAGAAATTGCAACGCGTATGTTGCAAATGGAAAATAATATCATTCCAGAAAGTTTTAATTACGATGGTATTGCCGCCCTCTCCAATGAGGCCTTGCAAAAATTCAAAAAAATTAGACCGAGTACGCTGGGCCAAGCCAGCAGAATTAGTGGTGTAAATCCAAGTGATATTCAGATACTCATGGTTTATATGGGCAGATAGGCCCACTCACATAATTGCATCAATAGCGTATGGGATTTTTATGTACATTCATAAACCATACCAAGGAAAAACAAAATAAAACAACAAGTATGAAAAAAATCTGCCTGATGTTTGTTGGGTTACTGCTATTAAATTTTGTGCAGGCTCAAGAAACTTTTCAAGTAAACGGCGTTGGCGATAAGCGCGACGGCTGTTACGCATTTACCAATGCAACCATTGTAAAAGATGCGCAAACCACCATCAAAAATGCAACCCTCTTAATTAGAGATGGAAAAATTATTGCAGTGGGTGAAGGTGTTGCCGTTCCAGCAGACGCTGTAGTGGTAGACTGTAAAGACAAGTTTATTTATCCATCATTTATTGATGCCTACACCGATTATGGTATGCCACAACAACAGCGTGCGCAAGTGGGTTTTAGTTTTGGAGGACCTGGTCAATTAACCAACAACCAAAAAGGTGCGTATGGTTGGAACCAAGCATTAAAGTCTGATGTAGAGGGTCACAAACTTTTTTCGGTAGATGAGGCGAGAGCAAAGTCATTTAGAGAAACAGGATTTGGTACCGTACTTACACATCAAAAAGATGGTATTGTGAGAGGAACTGGAACTGTAGTAGCGCTTGCAAACAATAAAGATAATTTTGTAGTTGTTAAAGAAAAAGCTGCTTCATTACTATCATTCAATAAAGGTACTTCAACACAAACCTATCCTAGTTCATTAATGGGTTCTATCGCTTTACTGCGTCAAACCTATTTAGACGCGGCTTGGTATAAAAACAATCCTGCTGCTACAGGCTTACAAGGTGATGGCGTAAATATTACACTTCAGTCATTTAATAACAATATGTCGCTTCCTCAAATTTTTGATCCTGCCGATAGAGGCGCTGGTGATGTTTGGGGCGTAATGCGCGCAGACCGTATTGGAGACGAGTTTGGTGTACAATATATTATTAAAGCAACCGGAAAAGAATACCAAAGAATTAAAGAAGTGGCTGCAACAAAAGCACCACTAATTGTAAATTTAAATTTCCCTGTGGCTATGGATGTAGAAGATCCTGCAGATGCAAGACTTGTTTCATTACAAGATATGAAGCACTGGGAACTAGCTCCAACCAATCCAGGCGCAATTGAAAAAGCAGGTATTCCGTTTTGCTTAACAAGTTCTGATTTAAGAGATGCTAAATCATTTTTATCAAGCGTAAGAAAAGCAATTGAAAACGGTTTATCAGAAAAAGCAGCGATGGACGCACTTACAAAAACACCAGCAACTTGGTTTGGTGTATATGATAAAGTGGGTAGCATTGAAGCTGGTAAATTAGCCAACTTTATAATCACAACAGGCCCTGTTTTTGCAGAAAAAACAACCTTATTACAAAACTGGGTATTAGGCGAAAAGCACGCTGTAAACGAATCTGCGTGGACAAGCGTAAACGGTAACTATACGCTTACATTAAATACACAAACACCACAAACATTTGCTTTCGAAATAAAAAGTAACAACAGCGCAACCGTTATTGCAAAAGATACGGTAGCTGCAACATTTAGTTACGATGGTAAAGTGGTGAAGTTTTCTTTTGCTCCTGAAAAACGCTCTCGTAACAATATTAGATTTACCGGTTTTAACGCAGGTAATACTTTTAATGGTACTGCACAAGATGCTGATGGAAATAATTTTACTTGGACTGCTGTATATGCTTCTGCATCTAAGTCAGACAATGCTTCAAATGCAGGTGGTCGTGGCCGTATGGGTGCGGGTGGAAACGGCGGCGGTGCAGGTGCTGGCAAAATGGGAAAAGTTACTTTTCCTATGATGGGCTTTGGAGTAGATTCATTACAAACCAACGCACAATCATATTTAATTAAAAACGCTACCGTTTGGACTTCAGAAAAAGAAGGCATTTTACAACAAACAGACGTACTAGTTAAAAATGGCAAGATTGCTAAAGTTGGCAAAAACTTATCGGATGCAAAGGCAACAATTATTGATGCCACTGGCAAGCACGTAACAGCGGGCATTATTGATGAGCACTCGCATATTGCTTCTGCCTCTACCAACGAAGGTGGACAAAGCGTAACATCAGAAGTACGAATTCAGGATAATATCAACCCTGACGATATTGATATTTACCGTCAATTAAGTGGCGGTGTTACAACCTCTCACATTTTGCACGGTTCTGCAAATACCATTGGTGGTCAAACGCAGTTAATTAAATTAAGATGGGGTGCAGATGATGCGGGCTTATTATTTAAAGGAGCCGATCCGTTTATCAAATTTGCACTTGGTGAAAACGTAAAACGTACTTCATCTTCACAAGGTAACAACCGTTACCCAGACACCAGAATGGGCGTAGAACAAGTGTTAAACGATGCCTTTGCAAGAGCAAAAGCGTACGAAGCAGCACTTGCAAAAAATCCTACCACTAGACGCGATTTAGAATTAGACGCGCTGGTAGAAATCATGAATAAAAAACGTTTTATCACTTGTCATTCTTATGTGCAAAGTGAAATTACGGCAACCATGCGCGTTGCAGAAAAGTATGGCTTTAAAGTAAACACATTCACGCATATTTTAGAGGGCTATAAAGTAGCTGATAAAATGAAAGCACATGGTGTAGCTGCATCAACGTTTTCTGATTGGTGGGCGTACAAAGTGGAGGTTACAGATGCCATCCCTTACAACGCCGCTATCATGACAAAAGTTGGTTTAAATGTTGCGATCAATTCTGATGATGCAGAAATGGCGCGCCGCTTAAATCAAGAAGCTGCAAAGAGTGTAAAATATGGTGGTCTATCAGAAGAAGAAGCGCTTAAAATGGTTACGATCAACCCTGCTAAAATGTTACACGTAGATAGCAAAGTAGGAAGTATCAAAGTGGGTAAAGACGCTGACCTTGTAGTATGGAGCGATAACCCACTAAGTATTTATGCCAAAGCAGAAAAAACAATGATAGATGGTATCGTTTATTTTGACCGCGAAAAAGATGCGCAAATGCGTAAGCAAGTGCAAGCAGAACGTAGCCGTTTAATTGCTAAAATGGCTGGAGAAAAAAGAGCGGGCAGACCAACAATTCCAGCGGCTCCAAGCTTTAAAGAAGTGCATATTTGCAACGACCACTCACATAAATTAGGTATGCTTGAAATAGAAGGGGATGAATTAGAAGCAAACCAAAACGATAATAAATAAACTGTAGCGACATGAAAAAAATAATAGTTACACTTGGCGCGCTCGTATCATTCACTGCTGCAGTATTTGCACAAGATGATGTTTACCCAGCCGCAAAACAAAATAAAAAAACAGCCATTGTAGGTGCTACTGTGCACGTAGGTAATGGACAAGTTATAGAAAACGGTACCGTTGTTTTTGACAATGGAAAAATCGTGTATGCTGGCGACGCAGCTGCTGCGCCAAAAGCAGAAAACACCATTGATGCAAAAGGCAAACAGGTGTATCCTGGTTTAATTTTACCATCTTCTAATTTGGGCTTACAAGAAATTTCAGGCGTTAGAGGTAGCACCGATATCAATGAAATTGGTGAGTTTAACCCAAGCGTACGTAGTATAGCAGCGTATAAAGCAGAGTCTGTTATTATCAACACATTAAGGTTAAATGGTATTTTACTCGCACACACCGTTCCTGGCGGCCAACTTATTGCTGGTCAATCATCGGTGGTTCAATTAGATGCATGGAACTACGAAGATGCAGCGTACAAAACAGATATGGGTATGCATTTTTACATGCCTAGCTTATTATCTAGAGGCGGTGGACGCGGATTTGGTCGTGGCTTTGGCGGCGCTCCAACTGGCGATCCTATCAAAGCAGCACTTGATAAAATCGAAAGTGTAAAAGCCATCTTTAGAGAAGCAAAAGCCTATCATCAAAAAGGCGCTGACAAGCAAATCAATTTAAAATTAGAAGCAACCAAGGGTTTATTTAACCACACACAAAAATTATTTGTGCATTGTAACCAGGTTAAGCAAATGATTGTTGCCATTGATTTTGTTAAAGAATTTGGTTTTGATGTAGTCGTAGTTGGCGCAAGCGAAAGCTGGCAAATTGCTGATTTATTAAAAGCCAATAATATTGCTGTTATCTTAACACAAGAACATAGTTTACCTACCAGCGATGATGATGATATCGATCAACCGTATAAAGCAGCAAGCGCTTTACAAAAAGCTGGTGTTTTATTTTGTTTAAATGATGACGATCCTCAAAACCGTGGTAGAAACCTCATGTTTAACGCTGGAACCGCTGCTGCATATGGTTTAGGTAAAGAAGGGGCACTTCAAGCCATTACCTTAAATGCTGCAAAAATTTTAGGTGTTGCTGATAAAACAGGAACCCTAGAAGTAGGTAAAGACGCAAACATTGTAATCAGCGAAGGTGACATTTTAGACATGAAGTCTAGCATTGTTACCGATGCTTTTATACAAGGCCGCGCGGTTGCAATTACAAGCAAACACAAGCAGTTGTATGAGCGTTACAAACACAAATACGAGATTAAATAAAGAGTTCAAACCCTTATCAAAACCCTGGCTAAACGCCGGGGTTTTTTGTAACTTTACGCCATGGCTAAAAAACTTTTTTTGTTGGATGCGCTTGCCCTTATTTATAGAGCGTATTATGGACTGATCAGAAATCCACGCATTACCTCAAAAGGAAAAAATACCAATGCGCAATTTGGTTTTACCAACACATTAATTGATCTAATCAACAAAGAAAAGCCAACGCATATTGCCGTTTGTTTTGATACACACGCCCCCACCGAACGTCATACTGATTTTACGGAATACAAAGCCAATAGACAAGAAGCCCCCGAAGATTTAATAGATTCTATTCCTGAAATTCAGCGCATCATTAGGGCATTTAATATTCCAGTAATGGAACTAGATGGTTATGAGGCTGATGACGTAATTGGGACCCTTGCTTGGCAGGCCGCAGACAAAGGCTACGAAGTATACATGGTAACGCCCGATAAAGATTATGGTCAGTTACTGATTCACCCGGGCGTATATATGTACAAGCCTCCATTTATGGGCAATGCCGCAGAAATTTTAGACGCTCAAAAAATTTGTGAAAAGTGGGATATCGCCCGCGTAGAACAGGTGGTAGACATGTTAGGTTTAATGGGCGACGCCGTAGATAATATTCCGGGTATAATGGGCGTTGGTGAAAAAACTGCAGCTAAACTTTTAAAAGAATACGATACCCTCGAAAATGTATTAGCCAATGCGCACAATATTAAAGGCGCGATGGGAGAAAAAATTAGAAAAGGTGTAGACGACGCCATCATGAGCAAAAAGCTCGCAAAAATTATCACCGACGTTCCTGTAAGTTTTCATGAGGAAGATTTTGCGCTCTCTCCTATTAATAAAGAGGCGCTCGCTGAAATATTTGTTGAGCTAGAATTTAAAACACTCGGTAAAAGAGTTTTAGGTGATGATTTTAACGCTTATATGCCGGCGCCAGAAGGTGTTCAAACAGATTTGTTTGGCAACGAAGTGGTAGCAGCGCCTTCTAAAAAATCAAGCGCAGCAAATGCTGTGTCGAGTGCGGGTTCTATGGAAGCGGCAGAAGCCGTGGGTAACGCCGGTGAAGAAGCAGAACAGCGCGGAATGATTGCTGATAAAAACATTACCAATACACCGCACCAATATATTTGTGTAGAAACAGAAGCTGCATTAAAATCACTTGCGGAGCAGTTACTAACTGCCACCGAAATTTGTTTTGATACAGAAACCACCGGAACCGATGCCAACAATGTAGAGCTTGTTGGATTTAGTTTTTCTGAAAAACCAGGACAGGGTTATTATATTCCTTGCCCTCCTAATGAGGCAGGTGCAAAAAAAATGCTTTCTTATTTTGAAAACGTATTTGCAAAACAAGACCTCGTATTAATTGGACAAAATATAAAATACGATTTACTGGTATTAAAATGGTATGGTGTAGTTCCTGCAAATAAACTTTTTGATACCATGCTTGCGCATTATGTAATTGAGCCAGAAGGCAGGCGCAGTATGGATTTACTAAGTGCTCAATATTTAGGATACGAGCCCGTACATATAGAAGCCCTCATTGGAAAAAAAGGAAAAAAACAGGGCAGCATGCGCGATGTGGCGGTAGAACAAATTACGGAGTACGCTGGTGAGGACGCCGATATAACTTTACAATTAAAACAAGTTTTTGTTCCTTTATTAAAAGAAAAAGAGGTTGAGCGCGTTTTTGAAAATGTAGAAAATCCACTCGTGCGCGTACTTGCCGATATGGAATTTGAAGGCGTTAAAATTGACAATAACTTTTTAAACGAATACAGTAAATTATTAGAAGTAGATGCTAAGCAGTTTGAAGAAAATGTGTATGCTGCAGCAGGCGTTCGTTTTAATTTAGCATCACCCAAACAACTTGGCGAAGTTTTATTTGACAAACTAAAACTAGATCCTAAAGCAAAAAAAACAAAAACGGGCCAGTACGCTACCGGCGAAGACGTGCTTCTAAAATTATCCAACCAGCATAAAATTGTTGATGACATTTTAGGATTTCGAGAGCTTACTAAATTAAAGTCTACGTATGTAGATGCGCTTCCGCTCATGATCAATCCAAAAACTGGACGCGTGCATACCAGTTATGCGCAGGCTGTGGCAGTAACGGGTCGTTTAAGTAGCACCAACCCAAACCTTCAAAACATTCCTATTAGAACAGCGCGCGGAAGAGAAATCAGAAAAGCCTTTATTCCTCGTGAACCGGGTCGTATTCTGATGAGTGCTGACTATTCTCAAATAGAACTCCGTATTGTAGCCGCCATTAGTGGTGATCCTAATATGTGCGCGGCTTTTAAAGCGGGTATAGACATCCACACCGCCACTGCTGCCAAAGTATATGGCGTAGAAGTAACAGATGTAACCAAAGAAATGCGCTATAAGGCCAAGAGTGTCAACTTTGGTATTATTTATGGACAGGGTGCTTTTGGGCTTGCCGATAATTTGGGTATCTCCAGAACGGAGGCCAAAGAAATCATTGACAACTACAAAAAGGAGTTTCCAAACATCCAGGGCTATATGGACGAACAAGTGGCTCTAGCCAAAGAAAAAGGCTATGTAGAAACCCTGATGGGCCGTAAGCGCTGGTTAAAAGATATTAATAGTAGCAACTTTACCGTTCGTGGTTTTGCGGAAAGAAACGCCATTAATTCACCTATACAGGGTACGGCCGCCGATATGATTAAGCTGGCCATGATTAAAGTGCACGCACAAATGGGCGCGGGTAACTGGGGGTCTAAAATGATTTTACAAGTACACGATGAACTTGTGTTTGACGCGGTCCCAGAAGAAGCGGATGCATTAGAAAAATTGATTATTGAATGTATGACCACCGCTTTACCTTTGCCAAACGGTGTTCCAGTAGAAGCAGAAGTAGGAAAAGGCAACAACTGGTTAGAAGCACATTAATATAAGTTAGTTATGGTGGCACAACTTTTATCGTTTCGCTGGGATATTATGCCAGAAGCTTTTTTAAAAATTGGCTCACGGTATTTTTTGTTTGCTGCACTTGCCTTTATTATTTTCTATGTTGTTTTTAAGCAACAATTTTTCTACAAAAAAATTCAAAAGCGTTTTCCAAAAGTTCCAGACTATTTGCGTGAAGCAGGTTTTTCATTAAGCACCATGCTTATTTTTAGTTTCCTAATCATGGTATTAAATTCGTCACCAATAGCAGAGTACACAACACGTTATAAAAACATTAGTGATTACGGATGGGGTTATTATTTTTTAGCTTTTCCCATCATGTTTGTACTACATGATTTTTATTTTTATTGGGTACACCGCCTTATGCACCACAAAACACTTTTCAAATATGTGCACCTTGTTCACCACCGCTCTACCAACCCCTCTCCTTGGGCTGCGTATGCGTTTCATCCGATAGAATCGGTATTAGAGCACGGCATTGTGGTACTGTTTTATTTTATCATGCCTATTCATATTACACAGCTAGCGATTTTCTTTTTGTTCTCGATTGTTTACAATGTATATGGGCACCTTGGCTACGAATTATATCCGGCTGGTTTTCACAAAACTAAAATTGGCAGATGGATTAACACCTCTACCAACCACAATCAGCACCATCAATATTTTACAGGCAATTATGGGCTCTACACACTTGTGTGGGACCGCCTCTTTAATACGATTCGCGCAGATTATGATGATCGTTTTGTAGACGCTACTACGCGCAGTAAATAACTTATTTTTTCTTGTAAATAGGAACCGTACTACAAGGTTCGCCAAACATAATAGACTTTGTAACAGGTCTTAATTTGTTGGTAATGCCCACATACGCAGCTGCCGGAATTTGAATATCGCCACAGCCTTTTACCACCACTCTTTTATCGGTATAATCTTCTGCGTTAATGGCTTCAATATTTTGTAAAAGGAGTTTTTCTTTTAATTGTTCTTCGGTACCAAAAAACACAGTGCTTGCAAACGGCTCTAATGCAGAAGCAATAAGCATATACGCCCACATGGGTATTATCGCATCTGCAGAACAGGTAATGGCAACATCGGCGTTTTGATACACCGTCCAATCCGTGCCCATGAGCGCTGCTCTAAAATCTTTTTCTTTTAAAATGAGGCCCATAAACAAATGGTCCTTCACGTCAAAAACCAAAATTGGATTTGAAGGATAATATTTTTCCAGGTCTAAAGAAATTAAACCGCTCTCTTCTACTTTATTGATAATGGGTTCTGCCATAACAAAAAATTATCTGTTCATGCTCGCTAAAAACTCTTCGTTGTCTTTGGTACCACGCATTCGTTTTAATAATTCGTTCATTGCTTCATCGGTATTCATATCGTTGATGAACAAACGTAAAATATTCATGCGGCCTAGTACTTCTTTATCAAGTAATAAATCATCTCTACGTGTAGAAGATCCCACTAAATCGATAGCAGGGAAAATACGCTTGTTGGCTAGTTTGCGATCAAGCTGTAATTCCATATTACCAGTACCTTTAAATTCTTCAAAGATCACTTCGTCCATTTTAGAACCGGTTTCAATTAAGGCCGTTGCTAAAATAGTTAATGAACCACCGTGCTCAATTTTACGCGCGGCACCAAAAAACTGTTTTGGTTTTAAAAGTGCATTCGCTTCCACACCACCACTTAATACTTTACCACTACTTGGCGCTACTGTATTGTGTGCGCGTGCTAAACGTGTAATAGAATCTAATAAAATAACAACGTCATGACCGCATTCTACAAGGCGTTTTGCTTTTTGTAATGCGATACCTGAAACCTTAACGTGTTTTTCTGCGGGCTCATCAAAAGTAGAAGCAATCACTTCTGCTCTTACGCTGCGCTCCATATCGGTAACTTCCTCCGGTCTTTCATCAATTAAAACCACCATCAAATAAACCTCTGGATGGTTTGCTGCGATTGCGTTTGCCACCTCTTTTAAAAGCATGGTTTTACCCACTTTTGGTTGCGCCACAATCAGCCCACGCTGACCTTTACCTATTGGGGTAAAGAGGTCAATAATACGTGTACTATAATTTGTTGGAGACGTAAACAGGTTTAATTTTTCGTTGGGGAATAACGGCGTCAAATAATCAAATGGTACACGGTCACGCACTTCGTCGGGTCTTTTGCCATTGATAAAATCAACTTTAATCAGTGCAAAATATTTTTCACCTTCTTTAGGAGGGCGAACAGCACCTTGCACGGTGTCTCCAGTTTTTAATCCAAATAATTTTATTTGTGAAGGAGAAACATACACATCATCTGGTGATGATAAATAATTATAATCAGATGAACGTAAAAAACCATACCCATCAGGCATCATTTCTAAAACGCCCTCGCCTTCAATCATTCCTTCAAACTCAATATTAAATACTGGTTCTTTTTTATGTGGTCTT
>Ga0079301_1000741_pt1 | contig 15789 bp, 9 predicted proteins | sample Wag4_2014_7_11_3_FD_74797 | JGI IMG/M metagenome (GOLD analysis project Ga0079301, IMG submission 74797) | Fresh water mixed with fracking chemicals microbial communities from Ohio, USA - Utica-2 Time Series FC 2014_7_11 | ecosystem: Engineered > Industrial production > Chemical products > Input... | reverse complement strand
GAATGCCGTCGGCGCGCCGGATCAGGCTTGGGATGCGTTGCCAGTCGAGGTGTTGGCTTAAGTTGGCTGTTTGAGCGAGTTGCTGGATGGCGCTGCGGTAATTGTAGTCACTGCGGTAGAAATCAGGAAAGGCGCAGAGGTGAACACCGTCGGGTGCGCCGGCGAGAAGCACGGGTTGGTAAACGACATAGACCTTAAACCCGACATTGACGCGGGTGTAGAGGTCTTCGACGTCTGGGCGGCGCATGCGCACGCAGCCGTGGGAGGCATATTGCTTGATCGAGGTGGGATACAAGGTGCCATGAAAGCCGAAGCGGCCGTTGCCGAACCCGAGCCAGCGTGTGCCCAGTGGGTTGAGGGGGCCTGGTTTGACTTTTACTTTGACGGTGTCGCCGCGTTCGCGCATTTCTTGCTGGATGGTTTCAGGAACGTACCAGGTGGGGTTGATTTCTTTGTTCAGTATGCGCGAGACACCGATTGGGGCCCGTGAGCGGGATGAGGAGACGCCGACGGGGTAGTCCTTGATGAGCTTGCCGTTTTTGAGGAGGTACAGTTGGGCTTCGGGCAGGTTGAGGACCAGTCCTGTGAGGCCTGCGGGAAACTTGGGGATGATTTGGCGGTGGTCGATGCGCAAAATTTCGCCGATTTGCAGGCGATCGCGCGACTTGCGCGCGCCGGTTTGCGTAATGCGGACGGGGTGAATCCCAAAACGGACTGCCAGTTGGCTGATGCGATCCCCTCGCTGCACCCGGTATTCCCGCACGGCGCCCACCAGCGTGCCTGCCTGCAGCGCGATGGGGTTCGGTTGTACCCTCAATTTGCCAAAACCAGCGGCGGCGGCGGGTGCGATCCCATCCGGCGTGCTGCTTGCGCCGCAGATGAGCGCCAAGATGATGGTTCCAGGGATCAAGCCTGAACGGGCTTGGTCGGGGCGGTCACGCAATCCGGTGTTTCCTTTCAACACGCAGACCAAAGGTGCGGGCATTTGTGTCGCCCGTATCGTAGAATTGTGGGTGCTCGCCTGTCAAACGGCAAGCAAGGGGGTGCGATCGCCCCGGTGGAACAACTGGAGACTTGGGGGAGCGGCGTGCCTGACGGGTTGAACGACTTGAATCAGGAACTGGCGTGTGGCTTTGGGTTACACTGGCCAGGCAAGGACGCGGCGCGTGCCTTGGCGCTGGGTGATGGTGCGATCGCACTGACACCGCCACTGCTGACCGCCACGGTTGAGCACCGCTTCATCGAAGGTGACAACCTGGCCGTTTTAAAGCACCTCTTGCCACAGTTTGCCGAGCAAATCGATCTCATTTACCTCGACCCACCCTACAACACGCAGCAGCGCATGCGCTATCGGGATCGCTTCCGCATCGGCGTCGACGCCTTTAGACAGCGTCTCGGACGCGACTGCCGCGATGCCCACGAAGCGCAGGGACGGCACCACGTCGCCTGGCTCTCGCTGATGCTCCCACGCCTGATCCTGGCCAGACAGTACCTGCACGCGGGGGGGGTAATCGCCGTCAGCATTGATGATCGCGAGTCCCACCATTTGCGCATGCTCATGGATGAGGTCTTTGGCGAAGCCAATTTCATAGCAACCGTGGTCTGGCGCAAAAAAGTGGTCCGTGGCCGCGGTGCCCGTCACATCCTGCCCCAAACCGAGTATGTGCACCTTTATGCGAAAGACCTCAGGCGATTGCCCCCGTTCGGCGAACCCCTCACCGATGACATGCGCGCCCTTTATCAACATCGGGATGAGCAGGGCCCGTATAAGCTGGTGCCCTTGGCAAAAACCGGCACGGCACATTCTGCGCGGCCCAATCTGGTGTATCCCATCCAGGCCCCGGACGGCACCTGGATTCCGTGTCCGACCCATCAATGGCGCTGGAGCCGCGAAACACTTCAGGCGCGCTTGGCTGAGGTGGTGTTTCGCCAAGGGCGAGACGGCGCCTGGCGGGTGTTTAGCAAACAACGTTTGCATCTGGCGGATGGTGAACGCCAACGCACCCCGGTGTCGTATTATGATCGCGCCACCACCACCGACGGCACCCGTGAACTGAAGCGTATCTTCGGCCGACCCGTGATGGACTTTCCCAAACCGACCCGCTTGATCAAGGATCTGATCACCTGGCTGTCAGCGGATCGACCCGACGCAGCGTTGCATGTGCTCGATTTCTTCGCCGGCACCTGCCCCACTGCCCACGCCATCCTCGCGCTCAACGCCACCACGGGCACCCGCCACCGTTTCCTCTGCGTGCAGGCCCCCGAACCCATCGATGACCCCGAGTTTGCCACCATCGCGGACCTCGCTCGCACACGCATCACGCGGGTAGCCCAATCCCTGGCGGATCAACCCCTTATCGTTTTTCAAACCGCGGTACCGACCAGCGCAACTTAAGCAGGCGTTCGACCTGGCACCCACCCGGTGCGAACGCCTACAGCGTCCGTTTAGCGCACGATTTTGACGAATTCACCGTTCTTGATCTGATCAAAGAACTCCTCAATATCACTGTTGTTCAACCCAATGCAACCGTGCGACGCATCCCGACCGATTGAATGCTGATCGTAGGTGCCATGTAGCTCCTGACCACCAAAATCACCCACGTAGGTTCGACCCGTTTTCACATCATAATCCGACAGGTTAAACAACCGCGTCCCAAAAGCCGTGCCCTTGCTCTCCGGCCACAATGCGCTCGAAATCGCCCGGGGATCACGGTTTTTGCCGTCAACCACCTTCACGCCAGGCTGGGTGCCTTCGCCACGACCATCCGGGTGGTCCGCCCGCCCCGTACGCACCCCGTAAATCTTTTGCAGCTTGCCATTGGCATCAAACACGAAGGCCCGATGCTGCCCCACACCCACAACCACCCGCGCCTGCAAACCCCTGCCAATGCCCGGATCCGGCACCAGCGCCATCGACGCCCCCGCATCCCAAGCCGTCTTCCCGGGTGGCGGCGCGTGCCGATCCAAAGCCTTTAGCGTCTCACCATTCAAAGAACCCGTCTGTTTCAAACCAGCCGCTGCCTGAAAGTTCTTCACAGCCTGCGTCACCTCACGACCGTAAACCCCATCCACCCCACTCGGCATGACAAAAGCCATGTCCTGTAACGCATTCTGAAGGGCTTCCACAGCCGCTCCCTGCGACCCGGCACCCAACACCGCCTGCCCGGCAGCCACCCGTTGCAACTCCGGATGGTTGTTAAAACGCGCGTTGTTGAACGACTTGCTCCCGACAAATTCGTCCAGTGCGGCACGTACAGTGCCAACCGGACGCTCGCTGTCGCGCGGTCGCCACTTCAGCACACCCAAGCCCAACAAATGAATACCGCGCCGGCCATAATCCTGACGCCTCAACTCTGACATCGCTTGCCCCTCGTTTCATCACGGTCACCAAACCGTCAGCAGCGGATTCCTGACTTCAGTTATCGTGCACGGTTCCCTGACCCTTTCTTATATGGAGGTTATTGAACAGTTAAGTTCGTGGTTCAGACACCGCGTCAGCATGGCGCAGCGAGCACAACCCGCAGCTCAAACCCCAATCTTCCCCGTCAACTCCGTACCATTTGCCGTTGGAATACGGTGCGTGTCGCTTGGTGCCAGGCGCTGACACCGTCACGCGCCTGTTCGACATTTCATAAAGTCAGAAAGTGCTTGAAACATCCTTTGGATGCCTGTTTCAGGGTAACTTGCCTGCAAACTGCTTTAGACCGTTTTGAGGATCGAATATATTTTACTGATCAGGCTAGGACTTGTTTTTCAGTATTTTTTGCCACGAACTGTCGAATGCCCGTCACGGCACGTCTGGATACCGTGTGTTTGTTTGATGTATCCACGGGTGGAACTGTCCCGTGCTGGCTCATGACTGGTCAAATCCAGGGGCTCGCGCTAAGATGATTATGCTTGGGCGGGTTGGTAGAGTGGTCGATTACGCTTGTCTTGAAAACAAGTGAGGTGAAAGCCTCCGTCGGTTCGAATCCGACACCCGCCGCTTTTAAAACTGCAGGCCTTTGGCCAAGCGGGCGCGGGACTCCGGACTGAAGCCCCTGATGCGATCGCCCCCTGGGACACTATCCTGAAAAGTCACCCGGTGTTGCCAGTACGGGTTGCGCTGCAAGGCGAAGAGCTCGCTTGCGCGTTGGCGTGCGCGCAGGGCGTCATCGTCACGGTTCAATGCTTTGAAGATCATCGACTTTTCGAACTCAAGGCGCCCCTGTTCGAACCAATTGTCGATCTCTGCCCCCTTCACAATATCCAACGCCTGCTCCAATGCATGCTGCGCACGCTGCGGCTCCGAAACTTTCAGCATCAGCAGCGCGAGTACGCGTAGCGTCAACGCCTCTTGCAACGGATTGCGCAAACTGCCTTCGCGTGTTTGGAGCAGCAACGCTTCCAGTTGCCGTTCAAGCGCGGCGGTCGACGTGTGAACGGGCTCTTTGACGCTGATTTCAAGCAATCCAAGTTCCGCCTGAAGCGCGACAATGCCAAAATCCCCGGCACGCGCGTCATCACGCAATGCTTCGAAATGCTGTCGGCCTTCCGCGTACCGTTTGAGACTAAACAGGGCTTGTCCCATCACGTGGCGCAGCATCAAGACGCAAAGGGCGATTTCGTGCGTGTAGGGCATGTCGATGGCGCGTTGTGATTGTTGCAAAGCCAGTTCGAATTCACCGCGTTGCCAGAGCATGGTGCTGCCGAGTAACTGAATCCAGGGAAAGGTCTGACCGCCAGATTGCCGGCTGCGTTTTAACAGGGCTTCGAGGCTTTGAATGGCTTCGATATAACGTCCGGACCAGGTTTGCCAGAGTGCGGGATAAAAGCGGGCGTAAAGGGGGTCATCCAGACCCACCTGGTGCGCGACCGCATTCGCGCGCTCCATGTGGCCCCAATCCGGTCGCAAGCCCTGGAAAGCACGGATATTGAGGGCCGCCTGGGTTTCAATCAAGGCACCGACCCACGGCGAATGGCCAGTAAGCGGCAACACCGACAAAGCCTCAACAGCCTGCTCCGCTTTTTGATACGCCTCGTCAATACGGCCCGCACTCATCAAAGCCGGAATGAACAAATAACAGGTCGCGCCACGCCGCAACCCATCATCGCCGGCCAGTGTCTGCAGGCGCTCGGCCAACGCCAGGCCTTCCTGGATCGCGCCACAGCTACCCAAGGCCGAAGCGAGCCGGCCGGTCGCGAGCAAACGCGCCTCATCGTCCTCAGGCCGCGCCAACCAGTTGGAGAGAAGTTCTTTCAGCGACCTGGCCACCGTTTTGGGGGCCAGAATGATGGATACGTCGCTGATTTTGGCAAGGAGTGTCAGACACCGGGGATCGTGATGCGCAACCCCCACGCGATGAAGCATCTTCAACCCGCGCTGCCAGTGTTCGCTGGCACGGTTATCAACCTTCGCTCGGTGTAAATGATCCCCCGCCCGTTCAAGGTACACGTACGCCTTCAACGCATCCGTGCCACGCTCGGCGTGGTGCGCAAGCTCCGCCAGGTGTGCCGGTGTTTCGTTGGCCTGCAACCGCTCAAGGTGGGCCAGACACTCATCGTGCAGCCGCGCCCGCGTTTCCGCGTTCAATTCGTTATAGATTGCTGTTTGCACCGCGCTTTGCGCGATCGCCAGCATCGTGCCACACTCGTCCGATTTGCGCAGCAGCCACTGCCCCTTCAACAAAGTCTCAAGCGCCCCGTCAAATTCCTCCCCGCTGGCCGCGGTTTCCTGACACAACCCGCGCAACATCTCAACGTTCCAGACCTGCCCCGCCACGCTCGCCACTTCCAGTAACTGACGCGCCGGCTCATCCAAAAACGCCAACCGCTTCTGAATCACCGCACTCAAAGAAGGGGGCGCTTCCAACTCCGACGCAACCCGCAAGAAACGCCACTGTCCCCCCACCTTGACCAGCGAGTTCTCCGCAATCATTGCCCGCAGATACTCAATCAAAAACTCTGGGTTGCCCCCACTGAGCTGATGCAATACCCGGGCATGATACTGGGCACCATCAATACCCTGAAACACCGTATTCAGAAAATCCGTGATTCCGGCTTCTTGCAGCGGCAAAATGTCGTGGCGGTGCGCAAAGCCCTCGTGAATGGCATGCATGATCGGCGAATCACACCCCACGATTTCAGGCTGGAAACTCCCGATGATGGCAATGTTCGTACGATTGACATCCCGCATCAAATGATTCGTCGCCCGTAAACTCGGCTCATCAAACCAGTGCATGTCATCCAGGACCAACAATAACGGATGTTGCAACGCCACCTGGCGCAAACACCGCTCCAGCATCGCCAAAATGGCATCCTGCTCAAGCACGCTCGTGGTAGCCTGAGACAGCGCGGACCACCACGCAGCCATGTCCTGCCGCTCGCTATCTTCCCAGTTGAGGTCCGGCATATGCGCCAACTGCTTGATCATCCGCACATAGATCATATACGGGTCACACGCATACTGCTCCCCCTGAATCCACAACACCAACGTCCCGCTCAGCTTGGCATGCAACGCCACCTCTTCAAGCAAGCGGGTTTTACCGGAACCACTCGGACCCCCCAAGACGATCGCCGGGCCACCCTGCTTGGAAGACTCAGCCAGGTATTCTTCAAACAGGGTCAATTGCCTCTCCCGACCAATCAACGGTGGGTAACGCAAAGGATCCATATCGAGGTTGCGCGCCACCTGTACCGTGCCGCGCCCAGAAATTCCCGCGAGATCCAGCAACGCCTCTTGCGCCGACGCATAACGCCTGTTCGGGTCTTTTTCCAACAATCGGGAAATCCACTTGTTGAAACGCTTGGGCGCATCCGGACGAAACTCCTGTAACGTGGGCGGGTTCTTTTGAAGATGGGCCTGCAGCACCTCCCGTGTCGAACCCACAAAAGGCGGCCGCCCCGTCAGCATCTCAAAAGCCAAACAACCCACCGCATAAAGATCCTGACACGCGCTCCCGCCTTGGCCCGTGATGACTTCCGGCGCCAAATACGCAGGCGTCCCGCTCAAGCCACCATGCGCCGTCACAAGCAAAGGACTGACCAAACCGAAATCAATCAACTTGAGCTGCCCAAACGGCGCTGTCTGCTTGGGGTGCGTCACCCGCAAATTCGCCGGTTTGATATCCCGATGCAGATAACCGCGCCCATGAATCAGTTCTAATGCCGACAACAATTGCGACAGGTAGGTATACGCCTGCTCCAGTGCCATCGGCCGACCAATCATCGCGCTCAGTTCCTGCCCCGACACACATTCCATGGTCAGGTACTGGTGGTCATCATCCAACCGCCCAAAATCATCCACCGCCACAATGTGCGGGTGCTTGAGCCGCGCCATCGCACGAAATTCCTCGCGAAACCGCGCCTGCCAGGTCGGTGTGACCCGCAAATTCACGTTCAATGTCTTGAGTGCCAGCTCGCGAGCATTCAGCCACGTGTCGCGCACACGATACACCGTGCCGTGAGCGCCTTGGCCCAACGCATCCAAAACTTGGTAACGCCCCGCTAGCAGGTTGTCCATGTCTGGCCCCATCATTCTGGTTAGATAACCATGACCACCGACTGTTGTTTACCCCGTTTACCGTCCAATTTGCTAGCACTTACCGTTTGTGTGCGACTTTTCCTGCTTGAGTCGTTTTTTCTTGCTGAAGATCGACCTTAAGACCCGCACCGATTTCAACCGCAATTGCGGCGGCCCGAACACGCAATCTGTCGGTTCCAGTGGCGCGTTATGCCAACCATCAGATTGACCGATTGTTCGTTAAATATTCGTTGTGACCATGCCGCAAGTAACACCCGACATCAGTCTGCTTACCCTTGCGTATTGTTCCGATGGTCAGCGTCGGATCGGGGAAATTGATAGTTGCCGCGTTATGGTTTCAGTCACGCTTGCCTGTGGTACTAAGGAGTCATGAAACCATGTCGCACCGCCATTTCGGCCGCATTGCTTCTTGCTTCACTGGCAGGTTGCCAGACAGGAGGCGTGGGGGCATCCCTCCCTCGTACCGCGCGGACTGCTGCCAAAGCAAGCGTCGCACCTGCCACGCTTGCCCCGGCTTCCGTGAAAACGTCTGCGGTCGCATCACAACCGCTGCGCGGCACGGTCAGCGTCGATGCCCACTATCTGGTGAGCGCCGGCATCGCGGATGTCAGTGGGCGCTCACAAGCAACCACGGTGGATGCCTTGGCTGCCTTGCGCCGAGCGGCAGGCCTCGTCGGGAATGATGCGGCGAGTTTGGTGGGAAATGATGCGGCGAGTCTGGTCGGGAATGATGCGGCATCACTGGTTGCGCGAGACGGCGTGACGCTGCTGGGGCAGGATGGGGCTGCGGTGGTGGGTGCCGCAGCGGTGCAGGGACGTTTGATTGCCAACGGTGGTGGCAACCTGATCGCCAATGGCGGGGGAAATCTGCGAGCGGGGGTGGCAGCTTTTGCCGGCACGCGTTCCGAGGTGGCGTATGGCTTGCGCAATGTGTCTCGGGTGGCGCCGGGAACGGTTACACCCGCTGCGGGAATGGTGGTGCAACTGATTGATTTGTGGACAGGTTTGCCGATTGTGATGGTGGATAGCAAGGGCCGTGTCGGGGATGCGGTGTTGACGGATGCCGCGGGTCAGTATCAAGTGTATTTGCCGGAGTCGTTCGATCACAACGTAATGGTGCAGGTGCATGCACCGGGGCATTCAGCGGACGCCCGGGCGCGTTACGCGCGGGTGATAGCGCCCGGGACGGCACGGCCGGATATAAGTGATGATCTATCTGCCGTAGCGCATTATTGTCGTGGGGCGTTGGCTGCGAAATTATTGACGTTTGTTTCGCGTGATCCGCGCGAGGCGCTGAAAAACCGGGATGTCAGCCAGGTGAACGGGCAGGTTGAGGACTTGGTTGCACAGCGCATGACGCCCACCTTGGATGTTTTGGGTCAAGCGGAAGTGTACCGGTGGAGCAAGTTGGAGCAGTACTTGTTGGCTCGCCGCATGGCCGACCGGGTATTGGCGCAGGTTGAGGATTGGGAAAATCTTCCGTTGATGCAGCCGCCCAATGTGAATGCGAGTGAAGATGTCACGGCGCCTTTTATTCTGGCGTTGCTGATGGGTCAGCGTCCACCCCGTTCGGAATCAACGGCTTTGCGTGAAATGGCGCGCGTGTTCGAATCACTCACGACATTGGCGGAGAATAAAATCAGGGCGGACGGCTATCGTTTCACGGATAACCCGCTGTTCAAGGTGGTGAACCGGTATGCAGCGGAGTGGCAGGGGCAGCACTTTGGGCCGGTACCGGTTGAGCAACAGCCACCGTGGTTGCGTGCCGGTGGCTTCGATGTGAAGGTGCCGGCCGATCTCTGCGACTTTTTTGTGCGCGCGGCTTTAATGTCAGACAAGGATCGCGAACTTGACCATTTCTTGACGGCACGGTCGATTCGGGTGAACAGTGAGTCTGTGATCGCATCATTGGTCGGTTTGGGCGTCGAGGCCAAGGATGCGCAGCGTTGGGTGGAACAGCGCGGCGATGACTATTACGCCAGAAATCTGGCAGTCTTTGAGTATATTCGTGATGAGTTGAAGCTGTCGGGGACTGACTTGGATGGTGACGGCCCAACCCAGCACTTCTTGCGCCTTTTGCGTTCGGTCGGAGAGGCGGAAACGCCTGCCAGAGACAAAGTGGAGCGCTTGCGCGTGGCCGCAGCGTCAATTATGGCTGTCTTGATCGTGGCGTTGATTAAAAAAGGGCCGGATGGCGACACGGGCGCCTTGCAGCAAGGGTTCATTGACGACATCCGTCATTATGCAACGCCTGCGGGACGCGCGGAGTTGCGCGCGCTGGGCAGCCTGAAAGACTCCTGATACTGGAAAGGATCACCGGATGCTCATTACCTCCTGGAATGTGAACGGTTTGCGCGCCTGTGAGCGCAAGGGTTTTTGGGATTGGCTGCAGGGTCATCAGCCGGATGTTTTGTGCCTGCAAGAGGTACGGGCTGAAGTGTCGCAACTCTCAGACGCGTTGCAGACGCCCGCAGGCTATCACGTGCAGTGGAACCCTGCTCAAAGAAAGGGCTACAGCGGGGTTGCCACCTGGTCGCGTCATCAGCCGGAATGTGTTGCGGCGGGGCTTGGCGAGGAAGCTTTCGACAACGAAGGGCGCGTCATGATCACCAAACATGCGGGCGTGGTGCTTTACAACATTTATTTTCCCAATGGGGGCAACACGTTGGAGCGTGTGCCGTTCAAACTGTCGTTTTACGACACCTTGATGGCGCAGTTGCAGGTGCGTCTGGGTCGTGGCGAACGCATCATCGTTGCTGGTGACTTCAATACGGCCCATACGCCGATCGACCTGGCCAACCCGCAGGCCAACGTGCGCTCAACCGGCTTTTTGCCGGAGGAACGGGCGGCAATTGATCGCTTCTTGTCCCTGGGCTTCACGGATGTGTTCCGTCACAGCCACCCGGAACAAAGCGGACACTACACCTGGTGGAGCAACCGCATGGGTGCCAGGGCCCGCAACGTCGGTTGGCGCATCGATTATTTCCTGATTTCGGACAATTTGTTGCCGTTTGTGGATACCTGCCGAATCCACCCGGAGGTGCAAGGCTCCGACCACTGCCCCGTCTCCTTGCGCCTAAAGAATCTAGACGGTCTCGCCTGAAGCCATCCGCCCAAGGCTCAGCCTGGCATTAAAACAATCGATCAAAAAAACGAGCCGCGAAGCAACCGCGAGGCGGTCTTTTCACGGCTCGTCAGACTGACTGCCTGATGTCAGGGACAAAGTCTCACGCGTCGCTCACGTACCCTAACGGACGCTCGTTCCGCGCGCCAGGCCCTTGGGCGCCAGGGCTTCGCAACCCGCTGCGCTAGCGTACCGAGGCGAGCTGCCCGGGTTTGTTTTGCGCGGCCTTCAGGTTGCTTTCGACTTCCTGCCAGTTGACGACGTTCCACCAGGCGCCGATGTAGTCCGGTCGGCGGTTCTGGTAGTTAAGGTAGTAGGCGTGCTCCCAAACGTCGAGGCCGAGGATGGGAGTGCGACCGTTGGACAGCGGCGTGTCCTGGTTGGCCGAGCTTTCAACGACCAGGGTGCCGTCCGCTTGCAGGCACAACCACGCCCAGCCACTGCCGAAGCGAGTGGCTGCCGCTTGGTTGAACTTCTCCTTGAATGCATTGAAGCCGCCGAGATGCTGCTCAATGAGGCTTGAGAGTTCGCCGGTTGGTTCACCGCCGCCATTGGGTGACATGACTTTCCAGAACAGGCAGTGGTTGAGGTGACCGCCACCGTTGTTGATGACCGCCTGGCGGATGTCGGCCGGCACTTGGCTCAGGTCCGCCAGCAGTTCGGTGATGCTGAGCTTCTGGAGGTTCTCGTAGGGCTCAAGCGCCTTGTTCAGGTTGTTGATGTAGGCTTGATGGTGTTTGCCGTGGTGAATTTCCATTGTCCGCGCGTCAATGTGCGGTTCGAGTGCCCCAAAATCATAAGGCAGATCCGGTAGCTGGAATGCCATGGTGTCATCCTCCTTGAACTGCTTGCGGTTAACCGGTCGAAACCGCCGGCTCAACCTGTGATACGAGGCTTTGACTGTCCGTTGCGACAAAGCCTCGGAACGAGCATACAACTTGACAGAGCCAAGCGGGGTTTGTCAACGCAACAGGTGGCTGAACACGACAGGCAGGGCCATCCGGTGGCTTGAAGGGTCACGCTGCTGACCGGGCTTGGCGCACTTGGGGTATACTAACGTGGCGGATGGGGGAGGATGCGGTGTCAAGCGCGGCTTTTTCGATGGTGGAGCTGATACGTGCCAAGCGTCGGGGTGACGCACATGATGCGTCGACGTTGCAGGATTTTGTCGCGGCGTTGGCTGCCGGTGTATTACCGGATTATCAGGTGTCCGCCTGGCTGATGGCAGTCATGTTTCAGGGCCTGAACCTGGAGGAAGTGACGGAGTTGACGCGCCTGATTGCACACAGTGGCACGGTGCTGGATTTGTCGGCGCTGCCTGGGCCTGCGGTGGACAAGCATTCCACAGGTGGCGTGGGGGATAAGGTGACCTTGATTGTGGTCCCGATGCTGGCTGCGTGTGGTTTGACGGTTGCGAAACTGTCCGGCCGCGGTTTGGGTCATACGGGCGGCACGGCGGACAAACTGGAGGCGATTCCCGGGTTTCGGGTGTCGTTGCAAGAGGATGAGTTGCTTGGTCAGTTGTCGCGGGTGGGGGCGGCGGTTGCGACGCAGTCGCAGAACCTGGCGCCAGTTGATGGTTTGTTGTATGCCTTGCGGGATGTGACGGCAACGGTGGATAGCACGCCGTTGATTGCCGTGTCGGTGATGAGCAAGAAGATCGCCAGTGGTGCGGATGTGATTTTGTTGGATGTCAAGGCGGGGGCAGGTGCGTTTATGCCGACGGTTGCGGCGGCGCAGGAGTTGGCTGAGCTGATGTGTGAGGTGGGGCGTCGGCTTGGCAAGCGGGTGATCGGCGTGGTGACGGATATGGGGCAGCCCTTGGGGTTTGCGGTGGGGCATGCCAATGAGGTGGCTGAGGCGATCGCCACGCTGCAGGGCCGTGGCCCGGAGGATTTGACGGCGTTGTGCGTGGCGCTGGTCGCGTTGATGCTGGAGGCAGCCGAGCGGGTGCCTTCGTATGAAGCGGGACGTGACTTGGCGTTGCAGGTATTGCACGATGGTCGCGCGCTGGGCAAATTGGCGGAAGTAATTGTGGCCCAGGGTGGTGATGCGGGTGTGTTGGCGGAGCCTTTGCGGATGCCACAGCCGCGTGAGCGCGTCGCGGTGCGTGCGGTACGCGATGGACGGGTGATGGCGCTGGATGCGTTGGGTGTGGGAATGGCTGCGAAGGCGTTGGGTGCCGGGCGGCAGCGCAAGGGGGATCCGATCGACCTCGCGGTGGGTGTGTCCTTGCGCAAGAAGCTCGGGGATGCGGTGCTTGCAGGTGATGTCTTGGCGGAATTGCTGGTAAATGACCCGAATGGTGTGGAATCGGCGGTTGAAGCCTTGCTGGGGGCGTATGTAATTGGTGATGGCACAGTTGATGATTCTGCGCTGATTAAAGCAGTAATCCGGCCGTAGATGGGTATATAGGGCAAGACGGGTTCGGGCCGGTGGCTGACACAGCGTGTCCGGGATTGAGCGTTGAAGAGGGGTAGGACTCCGTGGCAATCGGTACGAAGCGGATTCGACTGGGTGAATTGTTGGTCAAGGCCGGGGTGCTGACCGAGGAGCAGCTCAACGAAGGCTTGGCGCGTCAGAAGGAGACGCGGGAGCAAATCGGTGAAGCGCTGATTCAGTTGGGTCACGTGACCGAAGAAAAGATTAAATACGCGCTGGAATTGCAATTTGGCGTGAAGCACATCAACCTGAAGACGGCGCGTATTCCGGCTGAGTTGCTCAAGCTGTTTCCCGAGCAGATGATCAAGCAGTACCAGATTGTGCCGGTGGCCATTAACCAGTTGACGGTAGCGTTGGTTGATCCCAACAACATTTTGGCGATCGACCAGATTCGGATGCGCTTGAAGGGGGTTAATGTCATTCCGGCGGTGTGTACGGAGAGTGACTTTTGGGAGATTCTCAAAACCATCCCCAAGGAGGCACCGGCACCGCAACCTGGTGCGGAGCGGATTGAATCGAATCTGCAGGAGTTGCAGCCTTATTCGGACGCGCAGGTGCGCGACTTGCTTGAGCAGGCGAAAAAGGGTGGGGGTGATGCGGCCATTGTGCCGTTGACCAATGCTATTTTGAGTGCGGCGATCAAGCGCCACGCGACCAGTTTGCATTTTGAGCCATTGGAGTCGGCCATGGGGGTGCGGCAACGGGTGGAAGGCAAGACGGTGCGGGAGCCGAATTTGCCGCTTGCGATCGGGCAATCAATTGTGCAGCGCATTCGGGTGTTGGCGGGTTTGACGGGGACATCCGGGCAGGCGGTGCACACGCAGGGCTTTGCTTTTAATTTCGAGAATCGGCCGATTCGGTTCAGGCTGCATGGTTTTAACGTGCGACACGGTCAGGCGATCGCCTTGCGCATCTATGACTCGGCGCAGTTGAACCTGCTCACCCTCGAATCGATGGTGTTGCATCCGCGGGCGTTGCAGGCGTTGCGGGCGATGTTGGGTCGACAATCGGGAATGGTGTTGTTTGGGGGGCCGCATGGCTCCGGCAAGTCAGTGATGCTGTACAACTGCGTGAAGGATTTGCGACAAAATGGCGCGGATGTGATGACGATTGAAGACCCGGTGGAATTCGACCTGGAAGGGGTCACGCAGTTGGCGGTGCCTTTGGATGCCACGGGCGAATCATCGATATTGCACGTATTGAACAATACATTGACACAGCACCAAGGGGTTGTGATGGTCAGTGACCTTCCGTCGGCGGCGGTGGCGCAGCGCGCGGCACGTGCGGCGTTGGCGGGCAATCTGGTTTTGGCGGGGGTGGCGACGACACAAAACCTGTTGGTTGAGGCGAAGGAGCAGTGGCATATGTCGCCTCGGGTTTTGGCCAATGCGTTGGGTGGGGTTGTGACGATGCGGACGCTGCGGCGGCTCTGCCAAGCGTGCAAGCAGCGTTTCAAGCCGGATGAGCGTACGGCCAAGTACTTCCACCGTCACAACGGGACCGGTGACATTTACAACCCGGTGGGCTGCGAGGCATGTAACAAGACAGGTTTTGCGGGTTCGGTCGGTGTGTACGAAATTTTGCCTGTCACGCCGGTTATTCGGGAGTTGATTGCACGGCAGGCGCCACGTGCGCACATCGATCACGCACTACGCCAAATGGGCCTGGTCACCTTGGAAGATTACGCGATGTGGTTGGTCGCGCAAGGTTATACCACCCTCGATGAGGTGCGTCATTCGGATATTCAGGAGTTTTCGCAGGCGGCAGCGATGCACGAGGCGGCGTCCCAGCCGACGAATCAGGCGTGATGCGATGCTTTGGCTTGCTCGGGGGTGTATGAAACGTTCTTGTGCAGGGTTAAACCAGGTGGTTGAGTTGTTTTTTCAGGGAGGATTTCGCTGTGTTTGATGCCAATGATCCGAATGTGGTGGAGTTTCGCCGCAGTCTGGAGCAGTTGATCCAAGACGCTCAGCGCACGGTTCAGTTGGGTTTCCAGGTTGCCAGGGAGCAGGTTGAGGATTTGGTTCGGACGCCTGGCGTGCCGTCCACTGTGGATGATCTCCGCAAAAATCTGCAAACTGTGGCGCATGAGCTTGAGACCCGTGTGAAGGAATTGATCCAACTGACGGCCACCTACAGCCAGCGAACCGGCGCGGCCGAACCGCCTGCATCGGCAGCGGGCAATGGTTATACCGCCAGGGTTTACCAGGAACCGCCGGCGGCTGACGAGTCCGCCACGGCGGCTGGTGCCGGGACGGCGCAACAGGGGGCGGATCCCGAAGCCACCCACCCAACGCCCAATGGCGAAGTGCCGGGGCAGTAGGGCGATCGCACTGGTGCAACAGTTGTAATCGGATGCGCCAGGCGATCATGGTCGTGGATGTTGCGGCAACGCAGTTTAATTTTGGTGGTAATCCAATCGACATACGTCATCGGTGCCTGCGAATGGTTTGGAATGAGCGCCATCCGAGGCACTGATCATTCTTTAGATAGCAATTGCCGTCCTGCTTGCCGCGTCGGTGCCACGCCGCCTGAAATTTGTAAGCTGGATGGGGGGCCGTTTGATCCGTCAAGCGGCCGATTCTGCTTTTTGAGCGTCAATTTTGTTTTAAACCAGAGAACCCGGGTAAATGGATAACCAGAGATTTCGCCCCAGGCAACTGAAAGGCGCATGGCTGGATCATTAGGCGCTGTGGTGCTT
>Ga0079301_1000739_pt1 | contig 15792 bp, 12 predicted proteins | sample Wag4_2014_7_11_3_FD_74797 | JGI IMG/M metagenome (GOLD analysis project Ga0079301, IMG submission 74797) | Fresh water mixed with fracking chemicals microbial communities from Ohio, USA - Utica-2 Time Series FC 2014_7_11 | ecosystem: Engineered > Industrial production > Chemical products > Input... | reverse complement strand
GCGGTGCACACTTCCGGGTGGATTGCGCAGCCAGCTGCCGGCGGGATAGGTGCCGTGCTCGTCCTGGAACACGCCATCGAGCACAAAGATCTCCTCACCGCCGGGATGGCCATGGGGCTGAAACACGGTGCCCGGCGCCCAGCGCACCAGGGCGACATGCTCAGAACCAAACGCATGCAGGGGCATCACCTGCAATCCAGGGACCAGGCCCGGAAGCCAGGGACTGCTGCCGGTATCGATCACCAGACACTGCTGATCCCCCCGGTGCATCTGCTGCAACTTGACCAGAATCGTGCAGCCCAGCTCGCTGGTGGGCGCATGGCTGGAACCAACGGGATTGCGCAGGTAGGTGCCTGCGGGATAGTCGCCCTGCTCGTCAGAGAACGTGCCCTCAAGCACGAGGATCTCTTCGCCGCCGCCATGGACATGGCGTTCAAAGCGGCTGCCTGGGGCATAGCGCACGATCGATGTTGCCCGAGCCACTTCGCCGCCATGGCGATCAAGCATCCGACGCTCCACACCTGCCATCGGTGACGGCGTCCAGCCCAGGGCCTTGGTGTCGAGCACCGCACGCCGGCTGAGGTCGGCATTGACGCTTGTCACGACAGGCGGCGGATCACCGGAATCTGGCTGAGCGCAAAAAATCGCGCTGCGCGTGCCTCAGCCTCTGCAGATGCGATGGGCTGGCGAACGACCACAGGCCTGATGGGCATGGGTCTGTTGGCGGCATTGCCGCCCCCATCCCAGGCTGGCAATGGCAGGGGTTCGGCCATGGGCGCAAGCGCAACTAGGGCCACCATGGCCACAGCGCCGGGAGGCTGGCAACAAAAAACCCCGGCCGTGGCCGGGGTCGATGGCTGATCAAGTCGAGCGAGGTCAGTCGCCGAAGGCGATCAGGCCCAACCCTTCTGGGACATGTCTTCCACGTAGGCAGCCACATCAGCGATGTCGCCTTCGCTGAGCTTGCCACCAAAGGCGGGCATGGCGTTCTTGCCATTGGTCACCTGGTAGGCAATGGCAGCCTCATGGCCGCTGCTGTAGTTGGCCAGGTAGGCCTCGAGGGCGTCCTGCTTGAGGGTGCGCTCGGCGTTGACCACGTTGCCACCACCCATGTGGCAGGCGGCGCAGTTGGCCGAGAAGATCTGGCCACCATGGGCCACGTCGGCGGCAAAGCTCGGGGCTGCACCCAGCACCAGCGCCAGGCAGAGAGCGAGCAGAGAGAAGAGACGGCGCATGGGAAGGCGCTTGCGTGCACGGATACCGGAAAAAAATAGGGCCTGGTGAGGCCTCAATGTGCCTGATGTTGCAACGGCGCGACTGGTTCGAAACAATTCGCGCCTGCGTCAGACCCGCATCAGGCCCGGGGCAGCCCCGCGGTCTCAAAGATGGCCTGCAGGGTCGGGGCCAGGCTCACCAGGCCAAAGCGCTCGGGGGGGCTCACCGGCTGGTGGACAAAATGGCGCTGCTGGATCGAGAACAGGTCCCAGGGGGTGATCTCGAGCCGCAGCAACCGGATCAGGCCATCGATCAGCCAGCCCGAAAGCGGAAAGCCCAGCGGGGGATACCAACCGCGGCGCCAACGGCTGAGCTGACGCAGGGTCTGGTTGAGGGTGACCGCCTCCTGGCCCAGCACCAGCCGACGCACCGCCGCCTGAGCCGGCTCTGGATTGGGGCCATGGGCCGTGGTCGCCAGATGACAGCAGACAGCAGCGATGTCTGCCGCGTGGATGAAGTGGAAGCTGCCGTCAGCCCGCAGCCACTTGGCCAGGGGCAACCAGCGCACCGCCTCTGCCAGGCCCGCGGTCAGGTAACTGGTGGGGTGGCGGTCAGCGCCATTGCAGCGGCCCGCCTCACCGATGCGCCCGCCGAACACCAGGGTCGGGAACACCGCCACGATGCGCGCCGCCAGGGGGTGCTGCTCGAGCTGCTGCAGGCACAGGGCCTTGGTCTGGATGTATTCGGTCCCGAACTGGGCAGCCTGGGGCAACAGCTGCAGGTTGCGATCCAGGATGCTGGCGGTCGAGAAGTAAATGATCTGCTCGACCACAGCAGGGTTCAGCAGGGCCAGAAGGCGTTTGACCGCGACCACGTTGACCTGCTGCGCCCGCTCGGGATCGCCCCAGGCCGTGGCGGTGTGAATCACCCGGGTTGCAGTGGCGATCTCGGCGGCGTGAGGTTCGAGATCCCGCAGGTCCCCCACCAGCAGGGTGATGCGGGGATCATCGGCCGGCACGGCGGTGAGCTTGGCCGGATCGCGCAGGTGCAGCAGCAGCTGGGCGTCGGTGGTGTTGTACAGCCGTTCGCTGATGTATTGACCGACGCAGCCCGCTGCGCCGGTGATCAGGATGCGGGCCGGCGTGCTCAAGCGGCGGCTCCGAGGCGCTCCATCACCGACTTTCCGGCCTCAAAGAAGGCGCGGCCGTTCTCCTCAGGGGTGCCCGGCAGGATGCCGTGCCCCAGGTTGAGAATGTGCTTTCGGCCGCGGGCCTTGCGCACGGTGTCATCGATGCGGTCGCGGATGGCTTCGGGGGTGCCGAACAACAGACCGGGGTCCACATTGCCCTGCACACCGACGTGCTCGGGCAGGCGGGCCAGGGCCTCGGCCATGTCGACGGTCCAGTCGAGCGAAACGATGTCGACCCCGGTGCGGGCCATGCGCTCGATCACGCCGGCACTGCCCGAGATGTAAAGGATGAAGGGGGTGTCGGGATGGGTCTGCTTGACCAGATCGACCACCTTCTTCTGGTACGGAGCCGCAAAGGTGTCGTAATCGGCGGGGCTGAGCTGGCCGGCCCAGCTGTCGAACATCTGCACCACCTGGGCGCCCGAATCGATCTGGTAGCGCAGATAGGCAGCGATCGATTCGGCAAAGTGGTCGAGCAGGCGGTGCAGCAGGGCCGGCTCGCGGAAGGCCATCGCCTTGATCACCGCGTAGTTCTTGCTGCTCTTGCCCTCGACCACGTAGGCCGCCAGGGTCCAGGGAGCGCCCACGAAGCCCAATACGGCCGCTTCGTTGCCCACCGACTGGCGCAGACGGGTCAGCACCTCGCCGACAAACGGCATGCTCTCGGCCGGCTGCAGGGGACGCAGCGCCTCGACCTGGGCCATGCTGCGGATGGGGTCCTGGATCAGCGGACCCTGGCTTTCGACGATGTCGAAATCGATCCCCATACCCGGCAAGGGCGTGAGGATGTCCGAGAACAGGATCACGCCGTCGGGCTTGAAGGCATGAAACGGCTGCATCGAGATCTCGTAGGAGAGATCGGGGTTCTCGGAACGCTCCCTGAAGCCGGGGTGACGGTCCCGCAGATCGCGGTAGACCTTCATGTAACGCCCGGCCTGGCGCATCATCCACACCGGCGGGCGCTCGACCTGCTCCCCACGGGCGGCGCGCAGCAGCAGGGGGGCAGGACTCGTCATGGCAGACACGGCGGGCAAAGGGGCCTGATCAGGGGCGAACCTACCTGAACAGACCCCGGCATCAGGCCTCGGGCAGAGCAGCCTCCGGGGCTTCGTCACAGAGCAGCTCCTGGCTGCGCAGCTCATCGCGGCGGAACACCAGCACCGACAACGGCGGCAGACAGAGGTCCAGCGAGTTCTCGTAGCCGTGGATCGACCAGGGGTCGGTGAACTTGCCGCCCAGGTTGCCGAGGTTGCTGCCGCCGTAGCGCTCGGCATCGGTGTTGAACACCTCGGTGTAGAAGCCCTCGAGCGGCACCCCCACGCGGTAGTGGGAATGGCTCTGAGGGGTGAAGTTGGCCACCACCACCAGCCAGCGGCCGGTGGCCCCCTCGCGGCGCATGAAGCTGATCACCGAGTGGCGCGTGTCGTTGCAGTCGATCCACTGGAAGCCGTACTCACTGAAGTCGTCACCCCAGAGCGCCCGCTCCGATTTGTAGAAGACGTTGAGGTCATCGACCAGATGCTGCAGACCCTGGTGGGGGCTGTGCTGCAGCAGGTCCCATTGCAGGTCACCCCAGACATTCCATTCGGACCGCTGACCGAACTCCATGCCCATGAAGATGGTCTTCTTGCCGGGATGGGTCCACATGTAGGCGAGCAGCGCCCGCACATTGGCAAATTTCTGCCAGTCGTCACCCGGCATCTTGTGCAGGAGGTTGCTCTTGCCGTGCACCACCTCATCGTGGCTGAGGGCCAGCATGAAGTTCTCGGTGAAGGCGTACCAGATCGAGAAGGTGACGTTGTTCTGATGAAACTGACGGAACCAGGGGTCCAGCTCGAAGTAATCGAGCATGTCGTGCATCCAACCCATGTTCCATTTGAGGTTGAAGCCCAATCCACCGATGTTGGTGGGCTGGGTCACCATCGGCCAGGTGGTCGATTCCTCGGCGATCGAGAGGGCCCCGGGGAAGTGCTGGAACAGGACATGGTTGGCCTGCTGCAGAAACTGAACAGCCTCTGTGTTTTCGCGGCCGCCCTGGTCGTTGGGCAACCACTCGCCATCGGGCCGCAGGTAATCGCGGTAGAGCATGGAAGCCACCGCATCGACCCGGATGCCGTCGATATGGAACTCTTCGAACCAATAGACAAGGTTTGCAACCAGAAAGTTGCGCACCTCATTGCGGCTGTAGTTGAAGATCAGCGTGCCCCATTCCTTGTGCTCGCCGATGCGTGGATCGGCGTGCTCATAGAGGTGCGCGCCATCAAAGAACGCCAGACCATGGGCGTCCTTGGGGAAATGCCCCGGCACCCAGTCGAGAATCACGCCGATGCCTTCGCTGTGGCAGCGGTCAACGAAGGCCCGGAACTCGTCGGGGGTGCCATAGCGGCTGGTGGGGGCGTACCAACCGGTCACCTGGTAGCCCCACGAGCCATCAAACGGGTGCTCCGAGATCGGCAGCAGTTCGATGTGGGTGAAGCCCCGGGCCTTGACGTAGGGAATCAGCTTGTCGGCCAGCTCGGGGTAGGTGAGCAGGCGGGCACCGGGCTTGAGGTCGGCGGCCGGCACCGGCGGGCGAGGGGTGCCATCGGGTTCGATGTAGGGCTGATCGGCACTGGCGTGCATCCAGCTGCCCAGGTGCATCTCGTACACCGCCACCGGCTGCTCGAGCGGATTGCGGTTGTCCCGTTCGGCGATCCAGGCGCCATCGCTCCAGCCGTAACGGCCCTGATCCATCGGCTCGACGATCGAGCCGTTGGCCGGGCGCACCTCGTGGCGAAAGCCGTAGGGATCAGCCTTCTGGTAGCAGTGCCCCTGCTGGGTGCGGATTTCGTATTTGTAGATCTCTCCGGCTCCCAGTCCGGGGACGAACAGCTCCCAGCAGCCGCCCAGACGGCTCTGCATGGGATGCATGCGCCCGTCCCAACCGTTGAACAGACCCAGCACCGAAACGCTGCGGGCGTTGGGCGCCCACAGGCAGAACATCACACCGGCGACACCATCGCGCTCGGTGAGGTGGGCGCCCATGCGCCGCCAGATGTGGTGGTGATTGCCCTCGGCGAACAGCAGCCGATCCAGCTCGCCCATCCACTCGTCTCTGAAGGCCCAGGGATCGTGCTGGACGTGCTCGATACCACCCCGGCGCACCCGTAGCTGATAGCCGCTGCCGGGGTTGTGATCCAGCCCGTGCTCAAACACCCAGGGGTGGTTGGGAGCCTGCATCGGCAGCACCTGACCGTCGAGCAGCAGCTCGACCCGCTCGGCATCCGGCATCCAGACCCGCACCACCCAGCCGCCACCCTCGAGGGGCTGGGGGCCCAGCACCGCGAAGGGATGGTCGTGGCGACACTCGGCCAGGCGGTGGGCGTCCTCAACCATCCAGTCGAGGCTCAGCGTGGCCATGGCGATGCGGCAGGTGAGCCGGGAGCTTAAGCCCGTTGTTCTGCCCGCTGAACGCCGGTCAGCGAATCGGGGATGCCAGTGACTCGACCTCGGGGAAGTCGAGGCCGGTGATCTGGTTGAAGTTGTTGAGAACCACGAACAGGTTGTCGCTCAGGCGGTTGAACACCACGTTCACCAGCACCAGCTGGGAATCGGTCGTGCGCTCGGCTTCGACGGCCCGGCCGAGCCGCACGAAGTTGCCGGTGAGCTGCTGCAACTCCTGCCAGCGGGATTGCAGCACCGCCGGGGTGATCTCCTGCTGGAACTCAGGGCTGAGGTAGCTCTGGGCGGTGATGAAATTGCCGGTGCTCAGGGCCCTGGCGAACTGGCGGGCCACTTCGCTGGCGGGGTCATCGGCCCGGTCGATGTAGTAGCCCTTGATCCGGCCCTGGGGATTCAGCACCAGAAACACGACCCTGTTGCCGACCTTGGTGTTGACTTCGGCCTCGACGATGCTGCTGCTGACACCGCTGCGCACGCTCAGCAACGAGAACCCGAGGATCGGAGGCTGGCTGCGCATGGTGGCGGCGATCATCGAGGGGCTCGTGATCGCCTGCATCTCGGGCGAAAACTGGGCGTAGCGGGCCCGGGCGTCCCGGCGCTTCAGGGTGTCCAGGATGCGGGTCGCCGCAGCGCGGGCCTGCTCGACGCTCAGGGCGGAGCCTGGCTGGGCAGCAGCGGGCTTCTGGGTCTGGGCCAGGGCTGGGAGAAGCGGCTGGGCCCCGACCAGGGCTGAGACCACAAGAACCAGGGGAAGGCAACGCAGCCTGGGCAGCATGGGGACCACAGAAGTGGGCCTCAGTTTGCCCCAACCATCGGCAGGATGCTGAAGCTCGCTGCCTGGAGCTGCAGCACTGCGGTGATCACCCGATGGCTCGGGCCGGCGTTGGCGCGGGGAAGGCTGCCGTCGCCGGCATTGACCGCGATCTGGGGCCAGGCGGCCAGGGCGATCGACAGCCGCAACCGAGCCCCCCTTGCGGCCGTGAACAGCAACGGCTGCAGATCCACCCGGCATGGCTGCGGCCGCAGACACCCCGCACCGGTGAACCGGCCCACCCCACTGCTGAGCTGCTGCACACCCCCCTGCGGGTCGACCTGGGCCAGCGAGACCCACAGGTCAAAACCGGGCTGATCGGCCCAGGCCCCCAGCAGCAACCGGGGTTGACCACACAGCTCGAGCGGTGCCGCCAGGGCCTCGCTGCTGAAGCAGGCCACATCGCTGCGGGCATCCAGATCGGCGCGCTCGCAGCTGCCGGCATCGAGTCCCAGATGCCCACCGCGGCCGGGATGGGGGCGCCAGGGATCGTGGACGATCACCACCGTCCCCGAACCCGGGGCGGCGCTCAAGTGCCCCTCATCACTGTCGATCGCCGCCAGACCAGCGCTGCACAGGTGCCAGTGCTGGCCGGTGCTCTGGGCCGGATCCCGGCTCTGCCACCGGCGATGAGCCAGATCCTGCAGCAGCTGCTTTGGCGCCGACCAGGGGGCGGGGGGGCCATCGGCACCCTGCAGGTGATGCCTGAAGAAATCCAGTTGCAGGCGGTCGAGCCCCCCCTGCCAGTTGAGGTGAGTCCAGGCACCGATGCGCAGCCAGGGGTCGGCGCCGCTGGACCTGGCGCGCTGCAGCAGATCGAGAACCCCAGGCAGATGGGGGTCATGCCAGCCGCCGATCAGCAGCATCGGCCGGCTCCAGAGTTCAGGAGCGACCGGGTGGACCGGCCAGCCAGCGGGCTCTGCCGGATCCCGCAGCAACCAGGCCAGAACCATGTTGCCGGGATCGAACTGCGCCAGCAGCTCCAGACCCTCATCCAGAAACCGCTGCGAGGTCAGGCTGGTGCGAATCAGCTGCCAACCGCTTGCGTCACCGCGGCGCCTGCATTGCAGGGCGGCAAGCTGCAGCCCCCAGGCCAGGGACAGGGCCCACCAATGGGCCCCGCCGCTGGCGCACCAGTGGAGCCGCTCATCGAGACCACACATGGCCGGGGCCAGGGCATCGGGCAGGGCCTCGGGCCGCCGGCCGGGGTCGTCGTTGAGCAGCTGGGTCAGCCCCTGATACGAAAAGCCGTAGGTGCCCAGACGGCCTGAGCTGCCCGGCAGCTGCCGGGCCCAGAGCACCGTTTCGGCGCTGTCGCGGGCCTCCTGGGCAAAGCCGGCAAAGCTGCCGTGCGAATCGCCCGTGCCCCGCACGTCCTGGACCACCACCAGAAACCCGTGCTCGGCGTACCAGCGGGGATGGGCATAGGTGGGAGTCGAGGCGATGGCCCTGCCATAGGGCTGGCGCATCAGCAACACCGGCCAGGGACCAGAGCCGGGTGGATACCAGAGGCGAGACACCAGTTCCACCCCATCGCTGCAGACCAGGCTGCGATCAACAGCGCGGAAGGCCTCGCTCACGGCCTGACTCGCTCAGCGCACATCAGGACAGTGGAAGCCGACCACGTAGGTCAGCACCACCTCGGCATCGGTCGGGCTCAGATTCTGCTCGCGCGCAACAATCATCGTCACCTGGTTGGCGGTGAAGCTGACGCCCTGGGCGTTCAGCTGCCGCAGTTGCTGGCACAGGGCCTTGCCGCGCTGGGGGTTCTGACGCACCGATTCGAGCAGGGCCGACTGCTGCCCCCAGGCCGGCAAAGCCGCCAGCAGCAGGGCCAGGGTGGGCAGAAGGCGCCGCATGGGCAGCAGGGCGGTTCTTTGCTTCATTTCACGAAGGCGGCGCCGCCTGCGCCGGTGCCAGGGGTCAGTTCCAAGAGCGACCGGATTTCACCGTAGCGGCCTTCACCATCCAACATCGCAACGTGGCCAGATCGATCAGGGGCACGGCCCGCCCGGTCAGCTGGCGTTGCAGACGGTGGATCTGCTGCAACAGCCGGTGGGGATCCGCCTGCTGCAGACCTCTGGCCGTGGCGATGCCCGCATGCAGCAGCAGGGCGGCATCAGGCGGTGCCAGATCCAGCTCCACCACCAGTCGGGCCTGACCCTGCAGGCGGACCAACCGGGCTTCGCTGGCCCCCGCCGTGCGCCCCAGCTGCTGCAGGCTGGTCTGATCGAGCGCGGCGAGCTGGTGCCAGCTGTGGATGCCGGCCGACGCCAACCGTTCCTGCTCGATCCTGAAGTGAGCCGGCAGAGAAAAGGCATGCTCCATCTCAGAGCGGGGGCAGCAGCTCACCGTTGAGCAGATTGCGGCGCACCTCGGCCAGCACCCGGGGACGGTCGGAGCCGTCACCGGCAGCCTCGATCCGACGCAGGCGCACGGTGACCAGACCGTCGCTGGTGGCCCGGCCGCTGCCGCGCAGGTTGCTGGCCACCTGCTCCAGGGTGGGGGCAACGGCGGCCTCGGCCAGATCGACCGGGGCAGCAGCGATCACCAGGTCACCGCCGTTGTCGAACACCACCGGCACCGACACCGCACCCGGCACCAGCAGACGGGGCCTGTAGCTGATCGCAAACGCGACGCAGGCGATCGCCAGCAGGGTGGTGAAGCTGGTCACCCCCACCAGCCTGAAGCGGATGCCCCAGCCCAGGCGAAAGCCCAACAGCATCAGCACGAACAGCAGGCCACTGGCCATGCCCAGCCACCGGCCGGCCTCCAGCAGGATCGGATCGGTGGGCATGGGCTGGGAGAGGCAGGACAAGCCCCTTATATTGCGCCGAACGCTGGCTCGGGCTGCCCCCGGCGAATGGTGGTCTTGCCCAGGCTCAGGGGCCCGCTGCTGATTGGTGCCGGCGCCCTGGGCTCGGTGGTGATGGTTCTGGCCACGGCTGACCGGGTCACCGGCGAGCTGGTCAGGCGGTGGCAACCGCAGCTGGAACAGTCGCTGGGCACGCTGCTGGGGCAGCCCCTGCGGCTTGGTCCCTACCAGGGGTTGCGGCCCTGGGGGCTCGAACTGGGTCCCAGCCGAATCGACGCCCGGGGTGACCACCGCTCCAGCCTCACGGTCGCGTCGGTGCGTGTGACGGTGGCACCGCTGGCGAGCCTGCGGCAGGGCCTGCTGAGCCTGCGGCTCGAGCTGGGGCCCACCCAGGTGGTGCTGCGGCCCGACAGCCGGGGCCGTTACTGGCGACCAGGCCCCAGCCGGGCCGCTCAGGCGCCACCGCGCCTGGATCTGCAGCTTCAGTGGCGTCGGCCGGCCACTGTGCTGGTCCAGCCCAGTGGCCGGCGCTATGCGCTGGCGGCTGGGGTGCAGGTGCTGCCGCAGCGGCGACAGCTGGTGGTGTCGGGCAGCCTGCGGCCCCTGGGCGGGCGCGGCGACGGTCTGCTGCGGCTGCGCGGTCAGGGTCACTGGGCACGCCAGCAGTGGCAGGGGCACCTGCAATTGACGCGCATCGGCCTGGGCGAGCTGGTCGGCCTGCTGCCGCTGCGTCAGCCGCAGGCCCTGCCGGGAACCGTGAACGGAGCCCTGGATCTGCGCTGGCGCGATGGCCAGCCGGCCTGCCGGGGTCAGCTCAGCGCCACCGACCTGCCCGCCACGGGCGGCCCGCTGCGGCTGCGCTGCCTGGGCCAGACCCTGAACCTGGTTGCCACGCCCCTGCGCTGGGGCAGCTGGCGCGGTCAGGCCAGCGGCCAGGCCCGATGGAGCACGGACGGGCGGCTGGTGATCCAGGCCCTGGAGCTGCGCAGCGGCAGCTCCACGGTCAAGGGCAACGGGCAGCTGACACCGACCCCGCGTCTGCTGAGCCAATGGCAGATCCGCCCCGCCGATCTGCCGGGGGGCCGGCAGCTGCCGAGCTGGCTGCAGCAGGCCCCGCTGCAGGGCAGCCTGCAGGCCAGCGGCAGCTGGCGGCGGCCGCTGCTGGCCCTGAGCGTCGAGCGGCGCCAGGACCCGCTGCTGGGCCCCTGGCGGGCCGCATTGCGCTGGAGGGACGGCACCCTGCAGCTGCAGGATCTGCGCAGCGCCCATCTGCAGGCCAGCGGCAACCTGCCGCTCCGCCCCCGCAGAGGTGGCGGGCTGCAGAGCGGCCCGCTGCAGCTGCAACTGGTGCTGCAGCGCTACCCGCTGGCCCGGCTGCAACCGCTGGTGGGGGCCCGCCTGGGCGGCAGCCTGGACGCCCGCGGCCGCGTCGCCGGGCCGCTGACGGCGCTGGTGCCCGACCTCGAACTGGGCGTGCGGGGGTTGCAGGCAGGCCCCCTGGCCCTGGACGAGCGCTGGCAGGGTCGCTGGCAGGGCAGCCCGGGGGGCGGCGGCCAGCTGACCATGGCCGCCCAGGCACCAGCCCCCGCCGGCAGCCTGATGGCCACGGTCAACCGAGGCTGGCTGCCCACCCGGGTGCTGCTGCGCCGCAGCGACGGCCAGTTGAGCCTCAGCGGGTTGCCCCGGCAGTACAGCTGGCAGGCCCGCGGCCTGCTGCTCAATGGCCTGAGCCTGAGCCTGGGTCCCCGTCAACGGCCCCAGCCGCTGCGGGGGCGGCTCAGCGGCGCCGGTGACCTGGGGCTGCAACCGCTGGCCTTCAGCGGCAAGGCCACGCTGGAACGGCCAGCCCTGCTGGGTCTGCAGCTGCAGAGCCTGGTGCTCCAGGGCAGCTATCGCCTGGGTCGCTATGGGTTCAGCGCCAACCTCAAACCCCTGGGCCAGGGCGAGCTGAGCGCTGATGGGCAGGGCAGCTGGCGCGGACCGTTTGCCCTCAACCTGCGGGCCCGCGCCCTGGCGCGTGACACCCTGCAGCAACTGGCCGACCTCTGGCCCCAATGGCAGGGCCAGGGCATCACCAGCCTGGGACGGGCCAGTGACCTGGGGCAGCTGATGGTCGACACCCTGGGCCAGAGCCTGCAGGACCAGCTCGAAGCCCTGGCCAGGGCCCAGGCGCGGCTGGCCGCCAGCCCCCGCGGCGATGGCAACCAGGGGGGATCGTTGACGGAGCGGCTGCGCCGACTGCAGACCCGCATCGATGCCGACATCAGCCTCAAGGGCCCCGATCTGGCCAGGGCCCGCCTGGAGCTGGCCGCCAAGGGACACCTCTGGCGCCTCAGCGATGACCAGGACCTGGCCCTGGCGGCCGAGCCGTTCGTGATCACCGTGAACGGCCCCTGGCGTCAGGGGCAGGGAAGCCTGAGCCTGGAACGGCTGCCCCTGTCCCTGCTGGCCCTGCTGGCTCCGGTGCCCGAGACCCTGCGGGGCAGTCTGAACCTGAGCGGTCGTTATGGCCTGGGCCGCGGCGGCCCCAGCCTGGCTCTGCAGCTGGGCCTGCTGCAGGCCCAGTACGGCCCGACGGCCCTGGTGCTGCAGCGCGGCGCGATCGCCCTGCGCCGCAACGCCCTGCAGCTCGATCTGGCCCTGCAGGCCCAGGGCGCTTCGAGCCCGCTCGAGCTGGCCGGGGTGCTGCCGCTGGACCCCGATGCCCAGCGACTGGAACTGCGGCTGGCCAGCCGTGGCGACGGCCTGCAATTTCTGACCCGGGGCGCCGAACCCGGGTTCAGCTGGCAGCGGGGCAGTGCCGACCTGCAGCTGTTGCTGCGCGGCAGTCTCAACACCCCGATCGCCAACGGCTTCCTGCGGATGCGCGGCGGCCAACTGGGCTTCATCGGTCAGACCGTGGAGGACCTGGAAGCCACGGTGGTCTTCGACTTTGAGCAGCTGCTGGTGCAGGAGCTCAGGGCCCGGGTCGGCAGCGGCGTGGTCAGCGGCAGCGGCCACCTGGGACTGCTCGAGCCGACCGAGACCGAACCACCCCTGAGCGTCAACCTGGTCCAGGTGCCGTTCAACCTGCCGCGCATCCGGGCGATCGCCGACGGCACCCTGACGATCAGCGGCAGTCTGCGCGACCTGCAGATGGGCGGCGATCTGGGGATTGAGCGCGGCGTCATCAACGCCCAGCGCGGGCGCCTGGCACCGACCCGTCCGGGGCAGGCGCCCGCCGCCCCGCGCAAAGGGGTCGCCCAGTTGCTTCAGGAGAAGTGGGATTTCAAGAGCCCCCTGCTGCTGGTGGGCGCCGAAGTCGCCAGCAACACCAGTCAGGACGTGCTGCAGGCGGTGCCGCGCTTTTCGGTTCTGGGCTTCAACGATCTGCGCCTGAGGCTGGGCCCTGACCTGAGGATCGTGGTGCCCAATGCCGCCAGCTTCACCACGGCGGGGCTGCTGCGGCTGAGCGGACGGCTCGATCCGTCGCTGCGGGCCCGGGGCGTGGTGCGCCTGCTGCAGGGACGGTTGAACCTGTTCACCACCAGCTTCAGCCTGGACCCCGATGCCCCCAACGTGGCCGTGTTCACCCCGGCCCTGGGGCTGATCCCTTACCTCGACATCGCCATGCTGACCCGGGTCTCCGACAACCTGGCGGTGGCCGGCCTGGGGACCGCGGGGACCCCCTCGCTGGCCGAGATCGAGGCCCAGGGCGGGTTGACCTCCCTCAACCAGCTGAACCTGGTGCGCATCACCGTCAGCGTCAGCGGCCCTGCCGACCGTCTGGTCCAGAGCCTCAAACTGCGCAGCAGCCCGCCCATGCCCGAGTCGCGCCTGATCGCCCTGATCGGCGGCAATTCGCTGGCGGGCCTGAGCGGCAGCGGTGCCGGTGCCGCGATCGCCACGGTGGTCGGTCAGACCCTGCTGTCGCCGGTGCTGGGCGGGCTCAGCGACGCCCTGGGCCAGCGGGTCAGCTTTGCCCTGTACCCGACCTACGTGAACCCCAACGTCACCAGCGATGCGGCGCTCCAGTCGCAGCGCCTGGCGCCCCAGCTGGTGCTGGGCTCCGAGATCGGTCTCGATGTGACCGAGCGGTTCAATGTGTCGGTGCTGGCCGCACCGAACCGTTCGGACGTGCCGCCCCAGGTCAACCTGAACCTGCGCGCCACCGACCTGCTCAACGTGCAGGGTTCGGTCGACACCCAGGGTGCCTGGCAGACCCAGCTGCAATTGTTCTTCCGGTTCTGACGCTGATGGCACAGGGCAAACCAGCGGGCTGCGAGCTGATCGGCGTCGATCTGGGGGGCACGGCGATCAAGTTGGGTCGGTTCAGCCCGCAGGGCCAGCTGCTGGCCCAGCTGGACGTGCCCACACCGCAGCCGGCCATGCCCGGTGCGGTCACCGTGGCGATCGCCGAGGCGGTGGCCCAGCTTGACCCCGACCGCCGCGCAGGCCTGGTCGGCATCGGCCATCCCGGCCCCGCCGACGGGGCAGGCCGGGTGGCGCGGGTCGCCATCAACCTGCCGGGTTGGACCGATGTGCCGCTGGCCGACTGGCTCGAGCCCATGCTCGAGCGCCCCGTGACCTGTGCCAACGACGGCAACTGCGCCCTGCTGGGTGAACACCACAGCGGAGCGGCCCGGGACTGCAGCGACGTCGTGCTGCTGACCCTGGGCACCGGCGTGGGCGGCGGGGTGCTGCTGGGGGGCCGGTTGTTCATCGGCCACAACGGTGCCGCGGCTGAACCGGGGCTGATCGGTCTCGATCCCGCAGGCCCGCCCTGCAACAGCGGCAACCGGGGGTCGCTCGAGTCGTTCTGCAGCATCCGCGGGCTGGCGCGGCTGAGCCCCCTGCCCCCCGACGTGCTCAACCGCAAAGCAGACGAGGGCGACGCCGAAGCCCTGGCCGTGTGGCAGCGCTACGGCGAGCTGCTGGGGGTGGGCATCAGCTCGCTGGTGTACGTCTTCACCCCCGAGCTGGTGCTGCTGGGCGGCGGTCTGAGCGCCGCCAGCCGCCATTTTTTGCCGGCGCTGTGGCAGCAGGTCGACAGCCGCGTCCAGGCCGCCAGCCGCGAAGGCCTGCGCATCGCCCCGGCTGCGCTCGGCAATGGCGCCGGCCGCCTGGGAGCTGCCCTGCTGGCCGCCCGGCGCTTGGGATGATGGCCCCCATGAGCACCTCCGTTCCCGATCCGAGCCCCGACCTGCTGCAGCGGGCCGCCGCCGTGCGCCGCAGCGCCATGGCCCTGGGGCAACGGAGCGACGCCGATCGCCGCACCGCGGTGCTGGCGATGGCCGATGCCCTTGCGGCCGCTCAAGAATCGATCGTGGCGGCCAACCGGGCCGATCTGCAGGCCGCCGCCAGCGAGGGGCTGGCCGAGGCCCTGGTGGCACGGCTCAAACTGGATGGCCCCAAACTGACAGCCGCCATCGATGGGGTGCGCCAGGTGGCCCAACTGGCCGACCCGATCGGGGTGCGGCAGCTGCACACCGAGCTGGACGCCGGGCTGGTGCTCGAGCGCATCAGCGTGCCCCTGGGGGTGCTGGGGGTGATCTTTGAAGCACGCCCCGATGCCGTGATGCAGATCGCCGCCCTGGCGATCCGCTCGGGCAACGGCGCCCTGCTCAAGGGGGGCCGTGAAGCCGCCCGCAGCTGCGCGGCGATCATGACCGCACTGCAGGCCGGGTTGGCTGCCAGCACCGTCGAGCCCACGGCGCTCGAGCTGCTGACCAGCCGCGAGGAGAGCCTGGGCCTGCTCAAGCTCGACGGCCTGGTCGATCTGATCATTCCGCGGGGCTCCAACGCCCTGGTGCGCTTCATTCAGGACAACACCCGCATCCCGGTGCTGGGGCATGCCGATGGCGTCTGCCATCTGGTCGTCGATGCGGCCGCCGACCCGGACCTGGCGCTGCGGGTGGCGCTCGATTCCAAGACCCAGTACCCGGCGGCCTGCAACGCGATCGAAACCCTGCTGGTGCATCGCACCATCGCGCCCACGTTTGTGCCCCGGGCGATCGCGGCCTTTGGGGCGGCGGGGGTCGAGCTGCGCGGTGATCCGGCCGCCATGGCGCTGGGGGTGAGCCATGCCGCCAGCGAAGACGACTGGCGCACCGAATACAGCGACCTGATTCTGGCGGTGCGGGTGGTCGACGACCTGGACGCGGCGCTCGAGCACATCCGCCGTTACGGCTCGCGCCACACCGACGCGATCTGCACCAGCGACCCCGCCGCCAGAAAGCGATCGGCGGCGGCGGGGTCGCTGGTGCAGATCGCGTCGGTGTGGCGCGAGCCGTAACGGCGGATGTGCTCGAGCGCCGCGTCCAGGTCGTCGACCACCCGCAC